>ENA-OPCV01002518-OPCV01002518.1-human-gut-metagenome-genome-assembly--contig:-NODE-2518-length-11402-cov-2.889574_pt1 | contig 11402 bp, 11 predicted proteins | sample MGYA00241257_ERZ501494 | MGnify/ENA primary metagenome ERZ501494 (study PRJEB25962, sample SAMEA2042618) | human gut metagenome | biome: human gut; feature: human-associated habitat; material: faeces...
GACCTGAAGGCTGTTCCGGCCTTCAGGTCTTGCCTTGCTTTCATCGAAAATTCAAGAAATCAAATATGGAGAACAACAGATAGTGTTGGAGGAGTTTCATGGAGAAAAAAGTATTTCGCGTGGGAAGTGTAGGCATTGGTGGAATTTCTCGAGGCGTTCACCTTCCCGGAATTCACAAAAGCCCGGATCTGGAACTTGTGGCCGTGTGCGATCTAAAGCCTGAGCGCATGGAGTACGCCAGAAATACATACGGTATTCGAGAAGATCACTGCTTTGCGGATTATCACGATTTGATTGCTTGCCCGGATGTGGATGTGATTGACATTTCCACTTCCAACAACGCCCACTTTGAGGTGGCCAAGGCAGCTATTGAAGCCGGAAAACCGTTTTGCTTGGAGAAACCTGTCACCTTAACAGCGGAGGAGGCCGACATCTTGGCCAAAGCCGCACAGGAAAAAGGGATTCCCAATATGGTGTGCTTTTCCTACCGCTTTAAGGCTGCTGCCCGCTACGCCAAGGAATTGGTGGAGAAGGGAATGTTAGGCGATATTTATCACGTTTACATGCAGTATCTGCAGGGCGGCGGCGGTCCTTCCTATGATTTGCCCCGTTCTTGGAGATATCAAAAAAAGCTGACCGGAACCGGCGCACTGGGCGATTTGGGTTGTCACGCTCTGGATTTGGTAAGTTTTGTCACCGGTAAAAATTACCGGAAGGCTGTGGGACATACGGATACTTATGTGACCCAGCGCCGTCTGGAAGAGGGCGAAGGATACGGTCCGGTAGATGTAGATGACTTCTGCCATTACTTGATGGAGATGGATGGAAAGACTTCGGCAAATTTCTCTGTCACCCGATTTGCCTATGGCAGAGGAAATTACCAGCGTATGGAAATATACGGGAGCAAGGGCGGTTTGGTGTACAGCTTGGATGTTACTCCCGGTGTAGATGAATTAGAGGTCTGCTTTGGCTACCCCTGTGACAGATCCGGAATCTACACAAAACTTCCCATTCCCCAGCGTTTCCAGTGCGATCAGATGCAGTCTTTTGCAGATATTCTCAACGGGTGCAGCGATGGCATGGCCGCCACCATTCAAGACGGCTGCCGCATTCAGCATGCATTGGACGTAATTATCCGCTCCGCGGAAGAAGAAAAATGGCTACCCTGTGATTAATTCATGATATGAGAGGAGTTTTTTTAAAATGGCAATTCGAGTAACTGTTTGGAACGAATACCTCCATGAGGTTCAATTCCCGGAAGTGGCTGAGGTGTACCCCAAGGGTATTCATGGTTGCATCGCAGACTTTCTGAAAGAAGCCGGTATGGATGTGAAACCGCCACGCTGCGAGAGCCGGAACACGGACTGACTCAGGAGGTTGTAGACAATACGGATGTGTTGATTTGGTGGGGTCACATGGCTCATCAGGAAGTGTCGGATGAGATTGTGGATCGCGTTTACAATCGTGTTCTGGAAGGAATGGGCCTTATCGTCCTTCATTCCGGCCATGCCTCTAAAATCTTCCGGAAGCTGTGCGGAACGGATAGCTGGAAATTGAAGTGGCGCGAGGACGGCGAGAAGGAAATCCTTTGGGTTGTAGATCCCAGCCATCCCATTGTAGACGGTCTGGACGAGAAAATTATAATTCCGCACGAGGAGATGTACGGTGAGCGCTTTGATATTCCCCAGCCGGATGAGCAGGTGTTTATCAGCTGGTTCGAAGGCGGAGAAGTGTTCCGCAGCGGTTTGCACTACCTCTTCCTGCATTTAGCAAGATTGAGGTGTTCTTCATTTTTTCAAAACGATCTTTATTGAAGATATTTCGTGTTGCTTTAGAATCTGGAAGTACAGATAATACAACATCTGCTTTGGGCAGCAATTTATCCAGATCATCCATGGTATGGAGTTCATCGATATCTTGTGGTACTTGCCCTGGTCTTCGTTTGATTCCGATGATATGGTAGTCAAAATTTTTCATTAATCTTGCAAAGTATAATCCGATATCACCGAGTCCCACGATCAGAAGTGTTCCTCCGCATAAGGACATGACACCTCCTTCATCTTGCCATTCACATTGATTTTGGTTATCTCTGTATAGATGTAATTTCTTTTGCAGGGAAAATAAGACTGCCAGCATATGTTCTGCAACGCTTGGTCCATAGGCTCCTGTAGCATTCGTCAATATTACATCTTCAGGAAGCACGCCTTTCTTCACATAAGGATCAGCCCCTGCTGAATTAAGCTGCAGCCATTCTAAGTTTTTTGCTTCCTGTAAGTAAAATGGATCTACATTTCCAATGATCACATTTGCTTCCTGAACCATTTCCTGAGTTACATTATCGTATGAACTGTATATAAATTTATTGCCTTGAGAATGTTGTTCTAATGTTTTTTTATGTTCGTCTTTTACTGGCATAACAACCAGAATGTTTTTATCTTTTTTCATTGAATTACTTAATATCCTCCTGTTTATTTTATACTATTGTAACGCAAGAGTTATAGAAAGAAAACCCATAGAAATTAAATTTCAGGAGTTTTCAAAGAACAATTCATATAGACAAATTTTGTATACGTGCCGTATAATAAGAATTATACAAAAATAATAGGAAAAGGAAATATCAATATGAATGATTTTAAATATGTATTTGGTCCGATCCCATCCAGAAGACTAGGAAGATCCTTAGGTATCAGTCCACTGCCTAAGAAGACATGTAACTATTCCTGTATCTACTGTCAATTAGGAAGAACCGATAAAATGACAAATAAACGTCAGGAATTTTATAAAACAGAAGATATCATAGCAGAATTTAAACAGTATCTCAAAGACTCTGATAAATTTGATATCGTAACGGTCGTTGGAGAAGGAGAACCTACTTTAGCGGCAAATCTTGGTGAATTAGTAGTTGCACTGAAAGCATTAACAGACAAGCCAGTCGCAGTGATCACAAATGGTGCGTTGCTTTCTGATCCACAAGTCAGAGAAGAATTATGTCATGCTGATATGGTATTGCCATCTCTGGATGCTTATAACCAGGAAATTTCCAAGAAGATCGACCGACCTTATGGAACGATCAGATTTGAAGAAGAATTTGAAGGTCTCAAAAAGTTTACGCATATGTATGAAGGAGAGCTTTGGTTAGAGATCATGTTAGTTGACGGGATCAACGATGATGAACAGTCTATTCATGAATTTAAGAAGTTATTAAAAGAATTAAAATATGACAGGCTGTACCTAAATACACCAGTTCGTCCGCCAGCAGAAGCAGATGTGAATGTCGTATCTGAAGAACGCATGCGATATGCGGTTGAGACACTTGGTGGTATTTCGATTGAGATGATGAGTTCTGGTGCATTTTTCAGTGAGATTGAAGATGACTATGAAGCGGTTAAATCCATTATCGGAAGACATCCTATGAATCAGTTTGAAGTACGAGGATTCTTAGAAAGCAGAGATGTGAAAGATCCAGAAGCGATGATGGAACAGATGAAAAAAGATGAAGCGATCCATGTGATCGATTACAAAGGAATCCTGACGTTCCGTTTAAAATAGTACAATGATCGGATTATAAAAAGGAGAAACAAAATGAAGCATAGTGTAAAAAGAGTGGCAGCAATTCATGATCTGTCTGGTTTTGGAAGAGCTTCGTTGACAGCAATCATTCCCATCCTTTCATCCATGGGAGTGCAGGTCTGTCCATTGCCGACAGCGATCCTTTCCAATCATACTGGGGGATTTGATACCTTTAGTTTTGTAGATTTTACAGATCATATGCAGGACTATATCGATCATTGGAAAGAGCTAAATATCGATTTTGACTGTATTTATTCTGGATTTTTAGGATCTGAACGTCAGATTGAGATCGTTTCCGGATTTATTGATGATTTTGGAACAGAGGATAATATGGTTGTGATCGATCCAGTCCTTGGAGATAATGGAAACTTGTATTCAACGATGGATCAAGGATTAGTTGAAGGAATGAAACGTCTGGTAACAAAAGCTGACATTATTACACCCAATTTTACAGAAGTAAGTCTTTTATTAGGGGAAGAATACAAACAGACAACAACCGATGAAGAGATCAAAGAATGGGTAAAACGTTTGTCTGATATGGGACCAGATATCATTGTTGTGACAAGTGTTCCAGATAAAGAGAAAGATAAAGATTCTAATGTGATCGCTTACGATAGAACTTGTAATACATATTGGAAGATAAAATGCCGTTATATCCCAACATTTTATCCGGGAACAGGAGATGCTTATACTTCTGTTATGATAGGAAGCCTGTTAGACGGAGACAGTCTGCCAATCGCACTGGATAAGGGTGTGCAGTTTATCACACAGGCGATCAAGGCAAGTTATGGATTTGATTATCCAAACAGAGAAGGAGTATTGCTTGAGAGAGTATTGGAAGTATTGAAAATGCCGGTAGTTTTAGGTGGATATGAAATGATCTGATATCGAAAGCTAAAAAAGGAGGTGTCTGACATGTTTTATTTACTAGACCCAGAAAAATGGGAACGACAGAAACATTTTGAATATTATATGCAGATGATACCATGCGGTTATACTGTTACAGTACGTCTAGATGTGGAAAATCTGTATCAGCAGGTCAAAAAATGTGGATTAAAGTTTTATCCGGCATTTATTTACTGCACAGGAAAAGTTGTCAATGAGAAAAGAGAATTTAAAATGGGAGTCGATCAGGAAGGAAGACCTGGTTATTTTGATGTGATGCATCCAAACTTTACGATCTTTCACAAAGATGATCATACATTTTCAGACATCTGGTCTTATTATGATGATGATTTTCAGACATGCTATCAAAACATTATAAATGATATGGAAACATACAAAGATGTCAAAGGACCCAAAGGAAAAGAAGGGCAGCCGTCAAACTTTTTTTGTATCTCCTGTGTGCCATGGATGGATTTCACAGGCTACAGCACATGGGTGCCAACTGGAAGACCAAATCTATTTCCGATCATTACATTTGGAAAATATGTGGAAGAAGAGGGCAGAAGAAAGCTGTCTGCTGCTTTGACGATATCTCATGCATCCGCAGATGGATATCATGCTAGTATGTTCTTTGAAAGACTGCAGGAAGTATTAGATGAATTTGTAATTGATCAGTAATTGATGCATTGATCAAAGTTTATAATTCATTTTTAAGTGAAAAAATCGATGATTATAATAGCAGCATGTATTATGAAAATCCATTTTATTTATTTCCCTTGCAAAAATCCAGCCGAAGTAGAAGCGGACAACTTCTCCAACATTGATGAAATTTCCTCCTCAGACTCTTTGAAACCACCCGTGATCCATTGTCGGATCACAGCCATGCATCCGCTCGCAATATAAATATGCAAAGAAGACAAAGCCTCCGCATCGTAATCAGGTCGGCGGCTCTGCCACATTGGCATGGTCCAGTGTTGGGTGGCAAGCAGAAGTTTATTTTGAAATCCTGGATCACCATGGTCTGAGAACAACAATCTTACCAACTGCTTATGCTCACTGATATAAAAGATAATAGAATTCATCAACTGTGAAATTGAATTTTCCTTCTCAAACTGGATCATATCTTCTTCTAGAGTATTTAAAATCTCATCTTCAATCGACTCCAGAAGATCCATCGGACTGGAATAATACGTATAAAATGTACTGCGGTTAATATCCGATTTCTCACATAGGCGGGAAACGGATATTTTTTGTATTGGCTGTTCTTTTAATAAATAAAGCAGGCTCTCTCTGAGCGCACGTTTTGTTTTCAAAATACGACGATCAGTTTTCTTCTCTACCATATCAAAAACTCCTTTAAAATCATATAAAAAAGATAATCTACAAAACAATGAAAAATGTTCGATAACCACCAAAAACACTATTTTGGTGGTTGTTGTATACACATACATTTATTATAATATACATATGAATGAAAAACAACAGTTGTATGATAAAAGGAGGCACAAACATGAACCGGCAAGATTTTTATGATGGAAAATTATTTGATGCATATCGTTATATGGGTGCACATAAAGACGGTGATAAGATTCGTTTTGTAACCTATGCACCAAGAGCCTCCAGGATATCGATCATTGGGGAGTTTAATAACTGGAATGAAGAATTTATGGAACAAGACGCACAAAGTGGTTTCTTTTTATTCTACTCCGACAAAGCTAAAGAAGGTCAGATGTACAAATATTGCATCTACGGACCAGATGGCAATCGGCAGGAACATTGCGATCCTTACGGATTTGAGATGGAACTAAGACCAGGAGCATGTTCGATCATCAGAGATATCACAACATACAGATTCAATGACAGATCATGGATGCAGATGAGAAGTGTCGGAATGGAAGATGCCATCAATATCTATGAGATGCATATGGGTTCATGGAGAATGAATAAGAAAGATGAGAATGGCTGGTATCAGTATGATGAGATTGCCAAGATGCTCGTTCCATATCTAAAACAAAATAATTATACCCATGTAGAATTAATGCCACTGTCAGAACATCCATTTGATGGATCATGGGGATACCAAAATACTGGATTTTTTGCACCAACGAAACGTTATGGAACTCCAGATAAATTAATGAAATTTGTTGATATGATGCATCAGGCAGGGATTGGAGTCATTATGGATTTTGTGCCAGTTCATTTTGCAGTAGATGGATATGGACTGAAATTATATGATGGAACTCCATTATATGAATACGATAATAAAGATACTGGAGAGAGTGAATGGGGAAGTTGCAACTTTATTCATTCCAGAAGAGAAGTTCAGTGCTTCTTGCAATCAGCGGCCAACTATTGGCTGGAAGAGTATCATTTTGATGGAATCCGTATGGATGCAGTGAGCCGCCTGATCTACTGGCAGGGAGATGAAAGCAGAGGAGTCAATGATACAGCGATCGACTTCTTAAAAGCATTCAATTTAGGTTTAAAACAACGTCATCCAACCGCCATGCTGATCGCAGAAGATTCCACTGCTTATCCAGGTGTGACAGAACCTGTATGGAAAGGTGGGTTAGGATTTGATTACAAATGGGATTTAGGATGGATGCATGATACTCTGGAATATTTTCAGACTGGACCAGAATATCGAAGTCGTGATTATCACAAACTAACATTCTCTATGGTGTATTTCTGGAATGAACGTTATATGCTAGAATATTGTCATGATGAAGTTGTACATGGCAAGGCAACGATCTTACAGAAGATGTATGGGGATTATGAAGATAAATTTCCACAGGCAAGGGCTATGTATATGTATATGATGATCCATCCAGGAAAGAAATTAAACTTTATGGGGAATGAATTTGGACAGATCAGGGAATGGAGCGAGGCACAGGAACAAGATTGGATGATCTTAAAATATCCGATTCATGATGCCTTCCATAAATATATGGTCAAATTAAATGACATTTACAAGAAAGAAAAAGCTTTCCATTATGATTATCATAGAGAAAACTTTGAATGGCTGGACTGCCATCAGGAAGAACGATGTATTTATGCGATCGGAAGAAAAACGGCAGATCACATGATCGTTGGAATCTTTAATTTCTCTGACAAAGAGCAGAAAGATTATAAATTAACGATCAAAGGACACCATACGAGAAGAACATTGTTACATACTGAATGGGAACAGTATGGTGGAACGATGAAGAAACGTAAAGAAAATATTCATCTAAAGAAAAAAGGGAAAGATAGTGAGCTTACGATCACACTTCCAAGATACAGTGGAGTTTTATTAAAACTAACGAAGAAAGAATAAGGCAGAAATTTTGAGTAAAAGGAGATAATATCATGAAAATATACGATTTAGTAATTATAGGTTCCGGACCAGCTGGAATGTCTGCAGCAATCTATGCACAGAGAGCAATGCTTGATTTTGTTATGATCGAGAAAGAATATATGCCAGGAGGACAGGTTGTACAGACTTATGAAGTTGATAATTATCCTGGAATTCCAAAGACAAATGGAATGGATCTTGGATTAAAATTTTCAGAGCATGCGAAAGAACTTGGTGCTAAAAGTATTACAGCAGAAGTTAAAGAAATCTATGCAGACGAAGAAATCAAAGAGATCATGCTTAAGAATGGAGATACATTAAAAACAAGGACGATCATTCTTGCAACAGGAGCAGTTCATCAGACTTTGGGAATAGAAGGAGAAGAAAAATTAAAGGGAATGGGAGTATCTTATTGTGCAACATGTGATGGAGCATTTTTTAGAAATAAGGTAACAGCAGTTGTTGGTGGTGGAAATGTTGCATTGGAAGATGCAATATTCTTAAGCCGTATGTGTAAAAAAGTTTATCTGATCCATCGAAGAGATGAATTTCGTGGTGCAAAGATTCTTCAGGATGAGGTAAAGAAGAACGACAAGATTGAAATCTTATGGAACACGATCGTGACAAAAATCGATGGAGATGAGGTTGTGGAGAAACTTCATATACAAGATGTAGATAACCATGTGGATAAGTTACTAGATGTTGATGGAATTTTTATCGCTGTGGGGACAAAACCAGCTTCCGAGCTTTTATCTGGAAAGTTATCAACAGACGAAAAAGGATATATTATCGCAGGAGAAGACGGTGTTACAAATATTCCGGGAATCTTTGCTGCAGGGGATGGAAGAAGCAAAAATCTTCGTCAGGTGGTGACGGCGGTGTCAGATGGTGCCAACTGTGTGTATTCAGTCGAGCGATATCTTCAAAATGCCTAATTTTCAGACAATTTAAGCTATTTTTATATAGTGACTCATAAATTAAAAATCAACCGCTTTTTGTCGATTTGTGCTAGTTGTATAACAAAAAGCAGGTTGATTTTTTTATGGAAAAATTACACACATATTGCTAACAAAATACCCACAAAGTTATCAACATACAGAAATGGCATATTTTAGCCAAAAATGAGTTACCCACAGAGTTATCCACATTATCCACATCCACAATTCGACAAATAATAATTGTGGATAACTTCAAAAAGAAACATATGTTTTGTTTACTATTTATAAAAAGATTTTGTTTTCTTAATCAGAATTATATGTTATAATGAATTCATACAAAAAAGGTAAAGGAGATGGGAGCCATGAAATTCATTATTAGTGGAAAGAACATTGAAGTTACAGAAGGTATCAAAGCAGCAATTGAAGAGAAACTCGGACGTCTCGACAAATATTTAGTAGACGATACGATCGTGAATGTAACTTTAAGTGTTCAGAAGGGAAGACAGAAGATAGAAGTTACCATTCCTATGAAAGGGCACATTATCCGTGCTGAAGAAGGCAGTGAAGACATGTATGTATCTATTGACCTGGTAGTAGATGTGATCGAACGCCAGATCCGCAGATATAAAACAAGACTTATGAATCAGAAATATGATGGAACAAGCTTCAAACAGGAATTTATGGAGCAGGAAGACGATGTGGAAGATGATGAGATCAGAATCATCCGAAGCAAGAAGTTTGCTATCAAACCAATGGATGTAGAAGAAGCTTGTGTACAGATGGAATTATTAGGACATGATTTCTTTGTATTCCGCAATGCTGATACATTTGAAGTCAATGTTGTATACAAGAGAAAAGGAAATACATACGGACTGATCGAACCTGAATTTTAGAAGATCGGAAGATGGAGGAGATCCTTATGACAAGGATCTCCTTTTTTCATACTTTTTTTTATAAAAAATTCAAAATTTATTGAGAATTTTTACAATTAGTTAACTTGCACCTTATAATGTTAAGTGTTACAATAGCAAAGACTATATAATAGATATAAGACTATCTTGATATCATATGTCAGAGACAGAATGATCACAAGATGGAACAATCATAAAAAGAAACTTAGGAGATTATTTATGGGTTTATTTGATAAAGTATTTGGTTCTCACAGTGATAAGGAACTAAAACGAATCAGCAAGACGGTTGACAAGATTGAAGCACTCGATGAGTCCATGCAGAAATTGTCAGATGAGGAACTAAGACATAAGACTGTTGAATTTAAAGAAAGACTTGCAAATGGAGAGACATTAGATGATCTGTTACCAGAAGCATATGCAACAGTAAGAGAAGCCAGCAGCCGTGCGATCGGTTTAAAACATTACCGTGTACAGCTGATCGGTGGTATCATCCTGCATCAGGGACGTATCGCAGAGATGAGAACTGGTGAAGGTAAAACTTTAGTATCCACGTTACCTGCATATTTAAATGCGCTGGAAGAAAAGGGCGTTCATATCGTAACAGTCAATGATTATCTGGCAACTCGAGATGCCGAGTGGATGGGAAAAGTTCATAATTTTCTTGGATTAACTGTTGGCGTTGTTACAAATGATATGGAGAATGATGAACGTCGTGAAGCATATAACTGTGATATTACTTATATTACAAACAATGAATTAGGATTTGACTACTTAAGAGATAACATGGTCATTGAGAAAGAAGATCTTGTACAGAGAGATCTTCATTATGCGATCGTCGATGAGGTCGATTCCGTACTGATTGATGAGGCAAGAACACCACTGATTATTTCCGGTGAAAGTGGTAAGTCTACAGAATTGTACCGTGCATGTGATATCTTAGCCCGCCAGATGGAACGAGGAAGTTCTGATGGTGAATTATCCAAGATGGATATCTTAATGAACGAGGATATCGAAGAAGATGGAGATTTCCTTGTCAATGAAAAAGATAAACAGATCATGCTGACTGCAGATGGCGTGAAGAAAGTCGAGAAATTCTTCCATATCGAGAATCTTGCAGATCCAGAGAACCTTGCGATCCAGCACAATATCATCTTAGCACTTCGTGCACATAACTTAATGTTTAAAGACAAAGACTATGTAGTAAAAGATGATGAAGTATTGATCGTCGATGAATTTACAGGACGTATCATGCCAGGAAGACGTTATTCTGATGGTTTGCATCAGGCAATCGAAGCGAAGGAAAATGTAAAGGTTAAGAGAGAATCCAAAACTCTTGCAACGATCACGTTCCAGAACTTCTTCAATAAATATGACAAGAAAGCAGGTATGACAGGTACTGCACTTACAGAAGAACAGGAATTTAGAGAGATTTATGGAATGGACGTTGTTGTGATCCCAACAAACAAACCAGTTCAGAGAATCGATCATGATGATGCGATCTACAAGACAAAACGTGAGAAGATGAATGCTGTTGTCGAAGATATCATTGAATCTCATGCAAAAGGACAGCCTGTTTTAGTTGGTACGATCACCATCGAGATGTCCGAAGAATTAAGTGCAATGCTTAAGAAACGTGGAATCAAACACAACGTACTGAATGCGAAATTCCACGAGAAAGAAGCAGAGATCATCTCTCACGCAGGTGAGATCGGTGCCGTAACGATCGCTACGAACATGGCTGGTCGTGGTACTGACATCGTGCTG
>ENA-OPCV01002521-OPCV01002521.1-human-gut-metagenome-genome-assembly--contig:-NODE-2521-length-11400-cov-1.794094_pt1 | contig 11400 bp, 12 predicted proteins | sample MGYA00241257_ERZ501494 | MGnify/ENA primary metagenome ERZ501494 (study PRJEB25962, sample SAMEA2042618) | human gut metagenome | biome: human gut; feature: human-associated habitat; material: faeces...
ACATTATTTTGGTATAATTTTATACCTTCTAATAATCTATCTTCTAACATAGGACTAGGTTTATATTTCCATATTCCAGCTCCTAGAATTATTATACAATCTACATCAGATAATGCTGTATAGTCATTTTCTTTAATAATTTGTTTATTTGTGGATATTCTTACATATAAATTTATTCCTAAAACAATAATAGTTATTAAAATAATAGCTATTATTCCATATTTTAATAATTTCTTCATTTAATCTTCTCCATAACTTACTAATTCTTGTTACAATTATATAATAAAAGATAGATATTTTCAACTGATTATCTACCTTACTTATTGTAATTTGTTATTATTTTTTTACCAATTTATTTTTGAAGAAACTCATAACAAATAGTCCTAGTAAAAATCCAATAAGTGTTCCTAAAGTATTCATAATAACATCATCTAATTGTGCAAATCTCCCAATAAAAGTTTGTAAAAATTCGATGCTTATAGAAAATATTCCACCAAGTATTATTCCATTCCACCAATGTTTATGAATATTTTTAAATATAAATATTGGTAAAAATCCAAACGGTATAAATAAAAGTATATTCAATATAGTTGCAACGTTAAAACCATCTTCAAATAATTTAAAACTGATATAACTATCAAATGGAGATGTTATACCAAAATTACCAGTTAAAATACCAGTTATTTTTAATATACATAGAATTATTAAAATCCATAAATACTGACATATTAAATTTGATATTTTAAAATTTATTTTTTTCTTTTGAATAAATTTTATTAATAATTCAATACATATTACACCTAAAAATATAAATCCTGACAAAGGAATAGTATTTCTTAATGTCCATATACCACTCCACATTTCCATTATGAAATAATCCATTATAATATATTACCTCACTTTCAAATTACTATAAATCTTTCAAATTACAAAATTGTAATTTCTTATTTCATCACTTTTTCAAAACGAAAAAAGTAATCTCCACCTATCATATCATCTGGAATATTGGGGTCTTTGTGTTTAGGATTAAAAAATTCAACTGCATGAAATCCTAAACAATTTATATAAAAATGAACATTTCTTTTTTCAAAATATGGTGTATATGTTTCCCATACTTTTGTCTTTGGATATAATTGTTCAATTTCATTCCATATTTTTTGACCAATTCCTTTGCTTTGTGTGCCATATTTAACATATAAAAAATCAAGATGATTATGCTGAGTAACTTCATCTATAACTACAATAGCGCCTCCTAACATTTTTCCATCAACTACTGCTTTATAAGCTACTGCACCTTTTTTAGATAAAGATTCATTAATATCTTTTTCTGATAATATTTCAACATTTAAGTTATTAAATTCTTTCATCGCACCTTGTTGAAATGCTTCTTGCATATCTTTTTTATAAATAACTATATCTTCTTTTTCTTCAATACGCATAAGTTTAAAGTCCATTTTATATTCCTCCCTACAAATTACTATTTATCTTTCGCATTTCATTCAAATAATTTTTCTGTAACAATTTGAATAAAACGTATTTGATTTAATCAAATTGTGTTTGCCAATTTTTATCTTCAAATGCCTCAAAGCACATTTCAATCTGTTCTTTATTTGACTTTTCTTCTGCTAAGTTTTCTGGTAGTTCACTTAATGAAAAATATCTGATTTCTGTTGTTTCTATATTTTTCACGAACTTACCTCCAATCAAATTACACAAAACAAATATCTTACAAACTCCATAAGCATATATTGGTTTGTTATGTTTATTTCTATCTTGAATAGAAATTATTTTTATAGGTTCAACATCTAATCCTGTTTCTTCTTTAACTTCTTTTATAGTATTTGATTTTACACTTTCTAGAACATCACACCAACCTCCTGGTAATGACCAAGTTCCATTGTTTTCATGTGTTAATAAAATTTTATTGTCTTTTATTATTGCAGCTCTTGTATCAATCTTTGGTGTTTGATATCCTGTTTCATTACAAAATAAATCCATTACTTTTTCAAAATTTATATCACTTTTCTCAGCTATCATTTCTGCCGCAATTTCTCTTAATCTTTCATATTTTTCTATGTCATATACATTACTTGTATATGCTAGTCCTGATTGTGCTAAACTCTGAATTTCTATTGCCCATTTCAACCATTTTTCCATATGTCCTCCTACATAATAAAATATTTCACTTTCATTTTTCTATTTTATAAAATTCTTCTATACTTAACATCTTTTATTCCACTTATATACGTTTTCCTAATTCATAGTCTTATTTAGAAGCTTATTTTACTATATCATCAAATTTATAATTTATAACTTTTTTTAAATCTTTTAATTCCACTTCAACTTGAAACCCTAATTTCTTAAAAGTAGCTGTTATTTCTTTTCTATGTTTTGTACTATCACCTTTATCCATGACTAAAATATCACTTGCTTTTACTCCCATTCTCATAAAAGAAGTAAGTAATCCTATATTATCTTCTAAAAAATGATCTCTCCAAATTACTGCTACATCTTTTAAATCTTTATTTCTTTTTGAAGAATACTCTTTTAATATTGGCATTTTATGAATTATTGCTTCTAATTCATTATCTGTATATGCTGTACAAATTTCTATTAGATGATTTTTTATATCTTCTCTACATTCAGATAAATCTAATTCAATCTCATTATCAACAAAAAAAGGTTTTGAAAAACTCCTTAAATCAATATCAATTTCCTTATATTTTACTTTCTGATTTTCAATAATTAGTTCATGTTTCATACTATATAATTCAACATTATTCGTAATTCTTTTTTTTATATCTTTTATCAAATTTTCTAATACATCATAATATACCACTTTCATTTCATTCCTCCATATTATATATATTCATAAGACTCTTATATGATTTTGCAAATATATCTTTTTTACTTTCATTTTTATTATATTTAGGTAGCATCGTTTCTAAAGATATTACTCCATCATATTTATCTTTATTTAAACTTTTAAATAATTTTGTTATTGGAATAGTTCCTTCTCCAAAATAAACATATTCTTGAGTTTTTTTGTTATAATCTCGTATATGTATATATTTAATATTATCTTTATTTTTTTCATATTCATTTAAAACATCATACCCTCTTGAATATACATTTTCTATATCATATAGTATATATACATCTTTTTCATTATCTATTAGTTCATTACATGTACTTATATCCTCTGCATATGTGTCTTTCTCATTTTCAATTAATAAATTTAATTTATTTTTAGTTGTTATATTTGACATTTCTCTTATAACTTCTTTTATACTTTTTGAATTAAGTATCCTTCCAACATCTGAAAAAATTCTTAAATATTTTGCTTCAAATATATTAGCTATTTTTATATATTTATCTAATAATTTTACATTTTCATCATAATTAAAAGAGTTCTTTTTCTTTCCTATTGGAGTATCTATTGTAATTACTTTTATTTCATTTTTTTCAAATTCTTTTTTAATCTGTTTAATCTGTTCTTCTGAGTATTCCCATATATAAATATCGTTAATTTTTCTAATTTCAATATATTTCATATTAACTTCTTTTAATGCTTCAATTTGATCTTCTAATGTTGTTCCTATTTCATCTCCAATGGTAGTTATTATCATATTTCCTCCTATTTTATAATTCTCTTTCATTCTCTCTTTCTTTGAAAAGTTGTATTATATCTCCAGTTAATACTTTTCCTTGTATATCTTGTGATATTTCTTCATATTCATAAATGGGTTCTTTTTTCCCTAAATCAAATACATCTCCCCATCTCCACCATTTTTCCTTTCCAAATATTTCTAGTCTTTCTTTTAATTCCTCAGGCTTTATCGTTTTTAATGCTGCTTTAGTATTTGGATCTAAATCAACATTTATTATTTGTTCTAATGGTTCTTCCCATATCCACTGTGTAGAGAATTCTTCGCAAAAGTCTGCAGGTAGATATTTTATCTTTCCTTTATTTGGTATGTTTTGTTTCGGTACTCTTTTAGTTAAATCAAAAAATGACTGGTCTATTGTAGCTGTCCATGGCCATCCTATTACTTTCCAACCATTATCACCTTTTCTAACTACTGCAACATCTCCTGACATAGGTCTGGCATTGTCATATATTATGCTAGAGAAAAAAGATGTACTTTTTCCTTTATTTTTACCTCCAAAAAATATATGTCCTTTTCCATCTTTTGAAACTACAGAAGCATGTATTGGCATATATCCTTTAGATAAAGCTTCTTTTGTTAATATTTCTCGACTTATGCCTACTATTTGGTTCGGTAGTTCTCCTTCGTGAAACATTACTTGAAAATTATTTCCTTTTTTAATAACTATATGAGAACCTCCTCTTTCTTCTGGAGGAGAATATGCTAAATTATATTCTCCATTTTTCCATGAATAATAATGTGGACCTGCAAAACATCTTTGAAAGCTTGCATCCTGTGGTATTTTTAAGTCCGTTGGTAATATTCTAGTGTTTAATTTTATTGTATAATTCTCTTTTGCCTTTTTATTTTCTAATCCAGGATAATATTTTTTTACTAATTCTATTAATTCTGGAGTTCCTATAAATTTAATAGTTGCAATATCTAAAAATTTTATTATTACTTCTTCCATATTTATTCCTTTCAAAAAGTTTTTTAACCAAAAGAGAAGAGAAGACCTATATCAATTCTTCTCTTTTGTAAACATTATCTTTCAATATCTTCTTTTTTTCTAATTCTTTCATCTTTAATAATATGAACAATTTCTTGTGGCATATTTTGCAATATCGGTATCATATAATTTGGTTTAAAAGTTATTTGACTTAATAATTCCTTATCAATCCATTTATATCTATATTTTTCGCCTTCAATTCCTGCAAATTCACCTTGCATTTTTAATAATTGAGAATTTTCTGGAAGTCTTAATAAATAATTAAATCCTAATTCATGATATGTTTTGTTTTTCATATCAAAAAAACTTTCTGTTATTGAGACTAATCTATCTATCTTGCTTGTAACACCTAATTCTTCTTGTATTTCTCTTAATATTGCACTTTCTGTATCCTCTAACATTTCCACTCTTCCTCCTGGTAATAACCAGAAGTTAAAATTTGAAAGTCTATGTATTAGAACTTTTTTTCTGTCAGGACTTTCTAATATTCCTCCTACTCTAAAATTAAATTTCTTTTCCTTTTGTTCGTAAGAAATCATTTTATTTTTCCCCCTTTCTTTATATAAAATTATCTTTCTTCTAATATCATTTGTCTGTGTGGTACATTTTCTAAAAGACTTTCACTTATTTTATCTAAATTAGCATATAAACTTCTACATAAGTTAGTTCTAAACAAGGCAAATTTTAATAAATCTTTTTGGCTACAATCTTTATTATACTCCCTATATCCAAATGTGCTTCCTATTAGTTGCATTAAGTAAATATGTGGGGCAAATTTCAAATCATATTCATTTAATTCTACATATTTAGAGACTTCTTTAAAATATTGAATAAGATTATCTATATCTATTTTTCCACCTTCTGCATTTTTATCTACATAACTATACGATCTAACTATTTCCCATACTATTGGCATCTTCTTTGCTGTTTCAAAGTCTATTACTGTAGCTGATTTACCTTCATTATAAATTAACTGCTGAATACTATAATCTCCATGTGTATTCATTATGCTTAATCTTCTAATTATTCCAAAATCAAATTGGTCAATTAGAGCATTCGCTATTAATATTTTATCATCAAAATCTGTAATAAATTGTTCTTTATATTTATTATCTCCTTTAATGTTCTTTTTTTCTTCTTCTAATTTTTGAACTCCTATTTGTACACTCTTTTTAGAGAACCATTTATCTATAATGCCTTCTTCTTCTAATCCTTCATATCCTATTAATTCTCTTATTAATTTTCCTAAAATAGTTGCTGATTCCATCATTTGCTCATAATTTCCTGTATTGTTTTCAACAGTATATCCCTCTATAAATTGTTGTAAAATCACTACTTTCCCATTAAAAATAAAATAATATCTTCCATCATTTAACTGAATATACTGTGGTACTTGAAGTTTTCCTTTTTGTAAATATTTAATTAATCGAATTTCTTTTTCTACTAAAGATACGGGTTTATTTGAATTAAACTCTTTTAATATATACCTTTTACCATTTACATTAATTTCAAATAAATTTGAAGAACCTCTGTTCAACTTAGTTATTTCTACATTTCCTTCTATATTATATTGAGTTCTTAATAAAGTAATTATCTCATTTTTTGTTAATACTGATTTCTCTACAGACATTTACAATATACTCCTTATTATAATTCTAAACATTTTTTATAATCTTCTTTATCAAAATCTATCGTTGGAATAATTTCTTCGTTATCAATCATTTTTTCAAATTCATCTATAGTAACCCATTTAGAATCAACTACTTCTCCATCTGTATAACTTAAATCCTTTATTTCTAAATCTTTTCTAAATAACCATATATCTTTAAAATCTTTTGCATTATCATCTCTTAAAGTTTTGTAAAAAACAGCATCTGACTCATTAAATATAACTCCTAGTTCTTCTCTTATTTCTCTTAACATTGATTGTAAGCTGTTTTCACCTTTTATGCAAGAACCAGCCGTACTTTCCCACATATTTGGATATTTATTCTTAAATTTTGATCGTTTATTTAATAATATTTCTCCTTTAGAGTTTATTATAATAGCCTCTACTACTAAATGATATTCCCCTTCTTTTAATCTTTCCTCACTATGTCTATCAATTACTTTTCCTGTGAATTTTTTATTAATATCATATACATCCCATAATTCCATTAATATTTACCTCTTTTTTTCATTTTTAGTTTATTTTGACTATATGATTTAAAATAATTTACTTTTTCATTTTTATTATAAATTAATAGTATTATAGTTGTATGTTTTAATTCAAAGATTCTTTATAACTTTGAATTTTATATAATTTCTTTATTATTTCATTTCTTTTAAATTCATATCTTAAACTACTATAGTATTTTACCATATTTTGTAATTTTTGTAAAGTAAATGACTAGCTTTTTATCTAATATGATTTTTTTTAAATAATTCTTTCAAATAAATTACCTCACATATTTTTAAATGATTTTTTCGACATATAGAACTTTAATTATATTATATAATATTTTACATAATCTAAAAAGTAGATGCTATTTATAAAATATGCTTTTACATATCAAATAATTAAAAATTATCATATGAAAAATTAATATGCTCACTATTCATTTTATATAATTTAGACTTAATTTTCCTATATATTAAAAATTTATTTATTCTAGCATAAAAAGAATCACTCATTGTATTTAATTCTTAATATTAGTATTAAATCATATATTATCTTTATTTATAATATTTTTACATTTTTTGTCATACCTGCAAATATAGGCTTTCATTTAATAAAAGCCTATATTTATAAAAATATTTTTATGAATATATAAGTTCTTTAAATATAATCTCTTCCGCTTCATTTTTAAAGTTGTTCATCATGCCCACCCAATAAAGCATATCCGTATTTTTCATATCTTCTGTTAGATTACTTTTTTCCTTTAATTGATTTATTATTTGCTCCACTCTAGCTTGTGCTGTTTCTTGGATTTCTTTTAAATGTTTATTCAAAGTTCCATCAACTAGCATTATTGAATATTCTGCTTTTTTATGCTCTTTTAAATAATTTAATCTCATTCTACCATATTTATTTAATATTATTTTTTCTTGTTTTGTAATAGTCAAATTAGGAATATAGTAATCTCCTACTAAAGTATATTCTATTCCTGTTTTTTCATCTATTTTTGTTTTTGGTAATTTATTATTCATAACATTTTCCCTCCTTAATTCAAATTATAATCATTCTTATTTTTTCCTTTTTTAGCCTGTATTTCGTTTAGTTCATCTTTAGTTAGTATCTTTCTTCTTGGATTTTTTACTATTTCTGCATCATTATCATCAAATATTCCGCTTCTTTCTAAGTCTTCTGCAACTATTGTATAATTTCTCTTTTCTTCTGGAATATCCTCAAATTTTTCATCCATAATTTTTATTTGAAATCTTTTTATCAATCTTCTCCAAAAATCCTTGAATCTACTTAATTCCGTTTTTACTTTATCTAATGCCAACTCTAATTTATTAATTTTTTTGTTTTTAAATTCAATCTCTTCTTTTAAATTAGCAATAGTGGTATCTTTCTCGTTATTACTATAATATAATCTATCTCTATCATTTACTAAGTCTTTATAATTCTGTTCAATATTATCAATAATAACATTTAGATTATTTACACCTTTTATACTTCTAGTAGTATCTTCTACTTCTTTAGCATAATTTTTAATTTTTTCAACATCTTCATTTGAAATTTGCTTATTATTCTTATTAAATGTTGATGGTTTTAAATTATCTAATATATTATTTATTTCTTCTGTCTTATAATTTAGCTTATCACTCTTGTTATTAGCTTCTTTAAGTTTTTTTGCATTCTTCTCTTGCTCTTTTTTTAATTTTCTATAACCATCCATTTCATTAACATGAATATCTTTATTTCTACCCTTTTGCTTTTTCTTTAGAGTTGCATTTTGCACATAAACTTCATTAAACTTTTCAATACAATATGCTCTCATTTTATCTTGTAAAGTCTTTAAAGACTCTTTTGTAAATATCTTTGATTTTGCAACTTGTTTCTTCATTCCATTCTTATATCCATCTTTTACGGGTATTCCAACTAAATGCATGTGTGGAGATGTTTCATCATAATGTACTACTGCATTTGCAACTTTAAAATCTGGAACAACTTCCATTAATTTATAAATTTGATCTTTATATACTTCTGTCATTTGTTTTTTATAATCCATTGTTTTATCATTCCAAAAATCCATATCTCCAAGTTCAATTATTAATTCACAAGCTAAATCATGCTTACTATCTTTTGATATATGATTAAAATAATCTCCTATTTTTCTGTCCGCTCTTGTTTGCTTATTATCATATTCTAATTGTGCTAGTAGAAATTCCTTTTGATACAGATTTTGAACATCTTTAAATAAATCATTTGTACCATATACAACTTGAATATCATCTATTTTATGGTCATAATCTCGTAAGTTATGCTTATTAACTTTTGATAATTGTTGTGCATTTTGAATTGCATTATTACTAAATGATGTTGTACTTGAACCATTTCCTTTTGCAACTTTTTTTGCTACTTTAGACCTATTTTTATCACTACCTAAATGAATAGAATATGCAAGTTCTTGTACCATAAATTGCTCCTTTCAACATATATACTTCGCAGAATTTTCTCTAAAAAGCTTCTTTGAATATGCTTAGAATTAGCAATGTATAAATAAAAATTGTGATGCTTTATACAAGTTTTATTTATACATTATTTTATAAAAAAAGGAACTTAAAAAATGTTTTTTAGGAACTAATAAAATCATTTTTTGAGTTTTATTTTGAACTGTAAAAGGAACTTTTAAGTGACTTTTTGGTTCAAAATAAGGTGGCTTTTTTATAAAATGTTCCGCTAATTCGATGCCTCGCAGAGCCCCCGAGTTTTGATAGCATGTCAAAACTCATAGGGGGTTAGGAATTTTGCCATAAGACAAATTCCTGCTTCGTTGCATTTCTTAGAAATGCTTCCTCAGCTATAGCTATTCTTCGGAGATTTCTTCTTTATCTTCTGTTTGTTCTTGCTTATATAAAACTAAATCAGATACTTCTTCCAAATAATCATCTAATTCATTTTTATCTGTAACACCTTTTTCACAATATGATACTGCACCCAATTTTCCTCTCACTTTACCTTTTGCATCTTTTATAGGAAAATTTTTGTTATTATCAACAAATACTGTTCTAATTAATTTTTCATTTCCTTTTTCTCTTGGCATTGTAATCATACTATCATCTTGAACATAGGAATGAGTCCAATCATAAATATCTTCATAATATTTTACATCATAATATTCTTTTAAATGTTCAACATATTCATTCAATTCTTTCTTTGTAATTCTTGGTGTACTTTTTATTACAGATATACCTTTCATATCATCTGTTGGTTTTGCTAAATCAATACAATCAGCTTTATTTAATTTTTTAAGTTCATCTAGGTATCTACTTCTAAAATTTATTTTTATAATTTTGAAGCTATCATTTTCTTCATCTTTTTCAAGTACCATTGACTCAATAAATTTAGAAATAAATTCTTGCTTTTCAATTTTAGTTTTTGCATTCCATTCTGCTTTTAAATCTTCTACAAAACTATCACTATTTAATCTGGATTCAATTTCAAAATCTCTATCAGCCATAATCTTCATTAAAGAAAAGTGTTCTGTGTCTATTTCCATATTCTTCATTTTGTCTTGCTCTAATTTATTAAGCTTGTCCTCAATACTTTTATAGTCTTCTGCAAAATCTTCCATTTCTACTATTCCAGACATAAATGCTTTCTTAATTCTATTTCTCTGCTTCTCTAATTCTGCAATCTCTTTATCAATATTTTCTGTGTTAATTTCTTCTTTTTCTGCTAATATAGGATAGAAATATTTTTTAACAACTTCATCATATTCTACTAAGCTAAGAATAAAGTTTAATAATACTTCCTCTATTTTATCTTCTCTAAAATACAAATGACAATCCGCACAATTATAATACATATATTTTTTCTTTTTACCACCAGCACCTTTACAAAGCATTAATTTACCACATTTAGGACAAATAAGTTTTTGAAAGAATATATAGACTCTATCTCTTGAAAAGGATTGCATATTCTTTTCCTTTTGAATTTGTATTTCTTCCCATTCTGCTCTTGTTATAATAGGAGCTACAACATCTGGATATACTTCTTCTTTACTCGAATCTTTAGAAGTTTTATTTCTAACATAATCTCCTACATATATTCTATTATTTATAATTGTTCTAACTGCTGCCTCTGTCCATTTATTATGTTCTGGATATAAAACCTTTTCTTCATCTAATATACAAGATATTTGATAATAGCTTTTGCCCTCTAAATACATATTAAATATTCTTCTTACTATATCTTTAGTGTTAGGATCAAGTTTAACAACTTTATCAGAATCCCTATAATATCCAAGTGGACAAGTTCCAGGTAGATGTCCTGCTTTAATTGCACCACTCATTCCAAATTTTGTTCTTTCAGATACAACTTCTATTTCTAATTGAGAAAGAACCGTTAACATTCTAACAAAAAATCTTCCATTTGCTGTTGAAGTATTTACATCATCTCTTTCACATATTAAATAGCAATCATATTTTTCAAGTTCTGCAATTAATAACTCTAAATCTCTTACAGAACGAGTAACTCTATCTAGCTTATATGCAACAATATAATTAATCTTTCCTTTTCTCATATCGTCC
>ENA-OPCV01002528-OPCV01002528.1-human-gut-metagenome-genome-assembly--contig:-NODE-2528-length-11380-cov-4.576865_pt1 | contig 11380 bp, 10 predicted proteins | sample MGYA00241257_ERZ501494 | MGnify/ENA primary metagenome ERZ501494 (study PRJEB25962, sample SAMEA2042618) | human gut metagenome | biome: human gut; feature: human-associated habitat; material: faeces...
CTTGCTAAACCGGGACATCTCAGACATTCCTTCAGGCATGTATTCATCAGAGACTAAACAAAATAAGAAATCACACAAAAACTTTGCGTTCTGCGGCAATTGTCTTAGCCCCCTGATGGCAGAACAATTTAGTTTGTTGGCTGCAAAATGGATATGTGGTTGTGAAAGTATTCCTGAGATGGAAAGTGTCAGAATTTTATAAATAGCAATATAAATGTGGGGGCATTCAGTAGATGGCAAAATATGTAGGAAGAAGCAAACAGCGGTTTTATTCAAAAAAAACAGCGGCAAAGATTATGGTAAGCTGTTTTCTTGTCATTGTAGCATGTGGCACATTGTTGTGTTATGGCAGGCAGGAAAAAGGATGGAAAACATCGATTTATTCGATGGAGGATGACAATGTATTATCGCATCCGAGCGTTCATGATTCGCGAAGCAAAAAGGAGGTTCGTGCAGATTTTGAACAGTTTTTGCAAGAGGTGTTTCGGGAAAATGTGACCAGTGATGGAATCACATTAAATTATACATTAAAAAATCCTACGGATTATGGGATAAAAAATGTGAAACCTACGTTAGGGCATTATACGAAGGAGGCAATGCAAAATGCGCGGATGCTGACAGAAAACGAACTGGCAGTTTTAGAGCGTTATGATTATGACAAGTTAAATGAAGAGCAGCAGTTGGCGTATGACGTTTTACATACGGTGTGGAAACAAGATCTGTCAGGGGATAATGTAGACGAATATCAGGAACCGTTGAGTCCAACAACAGGGACACAGACACAGCTTCCGGTCATACTCACAGAGTACCATTTTTGGGACAAAGAGAGTGTTGATACCTATCTTCAGCTGTTGCAGAAAATTCCGGATTATTTTGATGAAATTATTACATTTGAGCAACAAAGATCCAAAGAAGGTTTATTTATGAGCAAGCGCACGGCGCAAGATATTATAACGCAGTGCAAGGAATTTGTTGCACTGCCGGAGAAGAATTTTATGATCACGACTTTTCCGGAGAGACTGAGCGGTCTGACGCTTACGGCGGAGCAGAAAGCAGATTATGCAAAACGCAATCGTTCCGCGGTGCTGCAGAACGTGATCCCTGCTTATCAAAAGCTGATCAAAGCTTTGGAAGAATTGGCAGATACCGGCAAAAATCAGGAAGGTCTTTGCAATTTGCCGAAGGGAAAAGCATATTATCAGCATCTGGTTCGTTCAATGGTGGGAACTGATCGAAGTATGAAAAATATTTTAAAATTATTGGATCAAACGATTGAAGATAATAAAAATATAATGTCCGATTTGTTGGTCAAGGACGGTTCTATTTATGAGAAAGCGTTATCTGTAAAATACCCGGAAGAGGAGCCGGACAAAACATTGCAGTATCTAAAGAAACAGATCAAGAAATCATTTCCTGATCTGCCGTCGGAAGTGTCTTGTCAAATGAAGTATGTTGACAAATCGTTAGAAGAACATATTAGTCCGGCGTTTTATTTGACAACACCATTAGATGCATATCAGGACAATGTGATTTATTTGAACGGGAATGCAAAGTATGACCTTACGAAAGCGTTTACAACGATTGCACATGAAGGCTATCCGGGGCATTTATATCAAAATTGTTTTTACCAGTCGCAGAATCCTTTGCCGGTACGGAGCGTCGTGAACATCGGCGGTTACGCAGAAGGATGGGGGACTTATGCGGAATTGTACAGTTATTCTCTGGCAGGTTTGACGAAAAATGAGGCAAGTTTTTTGAAAACAAATACGCTGCTTACGTTAGCGATTTATGCAAAGGTTGATCTGGAGGTTAATTATAATGGCTGGACAGAGGCGGAAGTGCGAGATTATCTGACGGATTTTGGCTATGACAAGACGGCCTGTCGGACGATATTTGATGCAGTTGTTGCCGAACCGGCGGGATATATGCAGTATACGCTCGGATATTTGGAGATTATTGATTTGCAGAAACAAGCGAAGGCGAAATGGGGCAAACAATACAGCGACAAGAGATTTCACACATTTTTCCTATCGTTGGGGGAGGTGCCTTTTGTGGTGGCAAGAGATCGTCTGGCTGCATCGTAAATATATAATACAGGTTTGGCGGTTGACCGGATGAAATTATATGACATTTGTGTTGTATGAAAAGATTAGAGATGATATGATATAAACACTATTGATACAATGATGAGAGAAAAGTATAAGGAGAACTGATTTGAAAAAAGTATTTAAAAATAATCGAATTATAGTGGGATTGTGCAGCGTTTTACTGGCAGCAGGTGTCTGCATAGGAACAAATCATTATATGATTTCCGATAGTGCCGGCAGTGTGGCAGCAGAAAGTCAGAAGGCCGATCCATTAACTCGCCTTGCGGCCGCAGCTGAGCAGGATTTTGATATTCTTGAGGAGGAACAGGAATCTGATAATTCACCGGGCTGGCATACGGAGACGCAAGGCAGCAAAACTTATAAATACTATAATAACAGTGCAGGAAATCGTTTGAAGGGCTACCGCAAGATCAAAAAAGACTATTATTTCTTTAGCCAAAAGAGCGGTTATGCTGTATGTAATGGCTGGAAATATGTGCGTATCAAAGGCAAAAAATATAAGTTGTATTTTGATAAGAAAGGCCGTCGGTCTGATCCAACCAAAAAGCTCGGCAGTAAAGCACGTTATCAGATCAGAGTCAGCCTGCGGGATAATATGGTTACGATCTACGCAAAAGATGGTGCAAAGGGGTTCATCATTCCGGTCAAAGCAATGGTTTGTTCGGTGGGCATGAGCGGGCACACAACGCGTAAGGGGACATATTCTTTGAGTCGTTCCGGACGGTGGCATGTGCTGCGTTACAATTCGAACGGCCAGTATGCGACCAGATATTCGGGCCCTTACATGTTCCATTCAGTAACCTATGATCGTTTGGGCAATCACTATTCTTTGCAAGCGGCAGAATACCGCAAGCTTGGCAAGGCGGCATCGCATGGTTGTATTCGTCTGCAGGTGGAGGATGCCAAATGGATTTACGATCATGCACCTCAGTCGACAACGACGATTCGAGATAAATTTTCCAAAGGACCATTTCAGAAACCAAAGGCAAAGAAGATCAAGAAGTCAAAGCGCGGCTACTACGATCCAACAGATCGAACCGTTGCCAAATAATTCATAAAAAAGGCAGATTGTCGATAAAGTTTCTCGTCAATTTGCCTTTTTTTGGATAAAATTTATTTTTTTAGTGCTTTTTCTTGACAAATCATGTATAATGGTTGCGATGGCTGAAAAAGGTCCACTGCAGGGACAGCGTGCAAATGCTTGATCTATGCGGGAAAGAGGCATGACAGCCGCAATGTTATCACACTATATTATAAGAAAAGGAGTTAGATTCAAGATGGCAGAAATTAATTTAACACAGTATGGAATCACTGGAACAACTGAAATTGTGCACAATCCTTCTTATGAGTTGTTATACGAGGAGGAGACTAAGGCAGATCTCACAGGCTATGAGAAGGGTCAGGAGAGTGAGCTTGGTGCAGTTAACGTAAAGACAGGTGTATATACAGGTCGTTCTCCTAAAGATAAGTACATCGTTATGGATGAGAACTCTAAAGACACTGTATGGTGGACTTCTGATGAGTATGCTAATGACAATCATCCACTTTCTGAGGAGAATTGGGCAGTTTTGAAAGATCTTGCTAAGAAAGAGCTTTCTAATAAGAAACTTTATGTAGTAGATGCATTTTGTGGTGCTAACAAAGACACTCGCATGGCTATCCGTTTCATCGTTGAGGTTGCTTGGCAGGCTCATTTCGTAACAAACATGTTCATTAAGCCTTCCGCAGAAGAGCTTGAGAACTTCGAGCCGGATTTCGTTGTTTACAACGCTTCTAAGGCAAAAGTATCTAACTACAAAGAGCTTGGATTAAACTCTGAGACAGCAGTAGCATTTAACATCACAAGCCGTGAGCAGGTTATCATCAATACATGGTACGGCGGTGAGATGAAGAAGGGTATGTTCTCTATGATGAACTACTATCTCCCACTTAAGGGTATGGCTTCTATGCACTGCTCTGCTAATACAGACATGGACGGCAAGAACACAGCAATCTTCTTCGGTTTGTCCGGAACAGGTAAGACTACACTTTCTACAGATCCTAAGCGTCTCTTGATCGGTGACGATGAGCATGGTTGGGATGACAACGGTGTATTCAACTTCGAGGGTGGCTGCTATGCTAAGGTTATTGACCTTGACAAAGAGTCCGAGCCGGATATTTACAATGCAATTAAGCGTGACGCTCTTCTTGAGAACGTTACTTTGGATGAGAATGGTAAGATTGATTTCGCAGATAAGAGCGTAACAGAGAATACTCGTGTATCTTATCCGATTGATCATATCCAGAACATCGTTCGTCCTGTTTCTTCTGCACCAGCAGCTAAGAACGTTATCTTCCTTTCTGCAGATGCGTTCGGTGTACTTCCTCCGGTATCTATTTTGACACCTGAGCAGACACAGTACTATTTCTTGTCTGGATTTACAGCTAAGCTTGCAGGTACAGAGCGTGGAATCACAGAGCCAACTCCTACATTCTCCGCTTGCTTCGGACAGGCATTCTTGGAGCTGCATCCTACAAAGTATGCTGAAGAGCTTGTTAAGAAGATGGAGAAGAGTGGTGCTAAGGCATATCTTGTTAATACAGGATGGAATGGTACTGGTAAGCGTATCTCTATCAAGGATACTCGTGGAATCATTGATGCAATCCTTAGCGGAGACATCAACAAGGCTCCAACAAAGACAATTCCACACTTCAACTTCGAAGTTCCTACAGAGCTTCCGGGTGTTGACAGCGGAATCTTAGATCCTCGTGACACATATGCAGATGTTGCTGATTGGGAAGCTAAGGCTCAGGATCTTGCAGGCAGATTCGTGAAGAACTTCGCCAAGTACGAGGGTAATGAGGCTGGTAAGGCACTTGTTGCTGCAGGTCCTCAGAAATAATTTTGCTCCTTTCTGTGCAGATATTTTTCTATAATACAGGCCAACGGAACTGTTTTAGAACTGTTTCGTAATTGTAGAAAAAGGAATTGGTCTCTTCTATGAGGCTGGTTTTACATGTACTTAAAGCATTATTGCGTAATGTAAGAGGCAGGGCGTAAGCCCTGCTTCTTACTTTTTTTTATGGTATAGGAAAATGCTCGTAACGTAGAGGGATGCAGAGCAAAACATACCGGAGGCAGTTAGCTTCTTTACAAAAAAAAGAGACTGTGCTATTATTTGTCTGATTGTGCGGTTGTATAATGAGGAAAGATGTTAAGTGATCTTTATGGCAATTACAATTGTACAAGGAATGAGCGGTATTCGAGAGAAACTGCATCAGAGACAAGTGCGTAGAGCATAGAAAGGTTTGATAATATGCGAATTGGTATTATTGGAGCAGGCCGTGTAGGCGTAACGATGGGAAAATACCTCGGTGACGCCGGTGTAGAAGTGACAGGCTTCTATAGTAAAACTACGCAGAGTGCTGTGCAAGCAGCAGAATTTACCGATACAACGGTTTATAAAACATTGCAGGACATTGTAGAAGCGAGCGACACCCTGATGATCACAACGCCGGATGGCGTGATCAGTGAAGTATGGGATTGCATTGCAGGATACGATTTAACAGGTAAAATTTTGTGCCACTGTAGTGGCTCTTTGTCATCTAATGTATTTTCTGGAATCGAGCAGACCGGAGCTGTTGGTTGTTCGATTCATCCGATGTACGCGTTCAGCGATCGATTTACTTCCTATCAAAATTTTTCAACTGCTTATTTGGTGGCAGAGGGAATGCCGGCAGCATATGAACCACTGGCACAGATGTTTCGTGAATTAGGACATACCGTGCTTTATCTGCGGGCAGAGAACAAGGTAAAATATCATGCAGCGGCAGCGATGGTGAGCAATGATATGATTGCATTGTTTCAAACTGTGTTGGATCTGTTGGAACAGTGTGGTTTTGCACGAGAGGACAGCGTTGGATTGCTTCGTCCGCTTGTTATGGGTAATGTGTCCAATATGTTGGACAAGGGACCGGTAGCGGCTCTGACAGGACCGGTAGATCGTGGTGATACAGAAACGGTTCATAAACACTTAGACGCCTTGGCAGACAGCGAGGCGGGGGAAGTGTACCGAGTGCTTGGCAAAGTATTAGTTAAGATCGCAGAACAAAAATATAAGGGACGAGATGATACCGCCATGCGACAGCTTTTTGAGTTAAGTGATAGGAATCCGACTGAAGAGCAGCGGATATCCGGAAAGGACGAAACATGAAAAACACAGTAAGTACATTTCAGGCAGCAAAAGAAAAAGGTGAGAAATTAACGATGCTCACCGCATATGATTATTCCACCGCAAAATTAATGGATGAAGCAGGTATTAACGGTATTTTGGTGGGTGACTCCTTAGGGAATGTTATTCTTGGTTATGAGGATACGATTTCTGTGACGATGGAAGACATGATCCATCATGGAGCAGCCGTTGCAAGAGGAACCAAAGATACTATGGTTGTGGTTGACATGCCATTTATGTCATACCAGACATCGGTTTACGATGCGGTTATGAATGCCGGCAGATTAATGAAAGAGGGTCGTGCAAACGCTGTAAAACTGGAAGGTGGAGCTGCTGTTGTAGAACAGATAAAGGCAATTACGGCAGCGGGTATCCCGGTTATGGGACACTTGGGACTGACACCGCAGTCTATTAATGCATTTGGCGGTAATAAAGTGCAGGGCAAGAGCGAAGAGGCAGCTAAAAAGCTGATCGAGGATGCTTTGGCTGTACAGGAAGCAGGTGCTTTTGCGGTTGTATTGGAATGCATTCCGGCGAAATTAGCTTCTATTATTACGAAGAAATTGACAATCCCGACGATCGGTATTGGTGCGGGTGCAGGATGTGACGGACAGATTTTGGTTTATCAGGATATGTTAGGTATGTTTTCGGATTATGTGCCGAAGTTCGTAAAGCGTTTTGCAGATGTCGGAAGCGTTATGAAAGAAGCATTTCAGGCGTATGGCGATGAAGTGAGAGCAGGAAGTTATCCGGCACAGGAGCATACGTTCCAGATCAGCGATGATGTTTTAGATAAATTGTATTAATTGAGAGCAGAAAGGACATGGGATCATGAAAATAGTAGAGACAATAGCGGAAGTCAGAGAGCAGGTAAAACAATGGCGTAAGGAGGGACTGACAGTGGGTCTTGTCCCAACAATGGGATATCTCCATGAAGGACACAAGAGTTTGATCGACCGTGCGGTTGCAGAAAATGATCGTGTCGTTGTCAGTGTATTTGTAAATCCAATGCAGTTTGGCCCATCAGAGGATTTGGAAAGCTATCCACGTGATATGGATCGTGATGCAGCACTTTGTGAAAAAGCAGGTGCAAGCCTTATTTTCCATCCGGATCCAAGCGAAATGTACCACAAGGATTTTTCTTCTTTTGTTGATATGACAACGCTGACGGGTGGTCTTTGTGGAAAAACAAGACCGATTCATTTCCGCGGTGTGTGCACGGTTGTGTCCAAATTGTTTAACATTGTTGTACCGGACAAAGCATATTTTGGGCAGAAGGATGCACAGCAGCTTGCAGTGATCCGTCATATGGTAAGTGATCTGAACTTTGGTATTGAGATTGTCGGCTGCCCGATCATTCGAGAAGAGGATGGATTGGCTAAGAGTTCCCGCAATACGTACTTAAGTGCACAGGAGCGTGAAGCAGCGCTGATCCTCAGCAAGTCTTTGGCAAAGGGTAAGGAAGCCTTGAAGGCGGGTGAGGCAGATGCAGCGAAGATCCGTCAGATCATTTTGGATGAGATTGCAACGGAACCTCTTGCAAAGGTTGATTATGTAGAAGTTGTTGACTGGAATACATTAGAGCCGGTAGAGACGGTTAAGGAGCCGGTTCTTGTGGCAATGGCTGTATATATTGGAAAGACACGTCTGATCGATAATTTTATTACGGAAAAGTAGCATTGAGGTGCAGGATACGACAGTAAAAAAATTATGCGGAGATTTTGAGAAAAACTTTGCAAAGCAAAAGAATGGAGGATTCTTATGGAACTTACGATGCTAAAAGGAAAGATTCACCGTGCGGTTGTAAAGCAGGCGGAACTGAATTACGTTGGCAGTATAACGATCGATCCGGAGCTGATGGATGCGGCTGGGATCTTAGAATATGAGATGGTACAGATTGTTGATGTAGAGAATGGCAATCGTTTTGAGACATATACGATCTGTGGTGAAGCCGGCAGTGGAATGATCTGCTTAAATGGTGCAGCAGCACGACAGGTTCAGGTGGGTGACCATGTGATCATTATGTGTTATGCATCAATGACCCCGGAAGAAGCCAAAACGCATCGGCCAAAGGTGGTCTTTGTGGATGAAGAAAATAAGATTCATCAAGTGTCGCGTTATGAGAAGCACGGAGAGCTTGGCCTGGTGCAGTAAGGCGGAATAACGAATTAGCTTGGCCTGGTGCAGTAAGGCGGGATAACGAATTAGCTTGGCCTGGTGCAGTAAGGTGTAATAACGAATTAGTTTGAAACGGTGCAGTAAGGTGGAATAACGAATTAGTTTGAAACGATGTGGTAGACAGATATCGCATGGAGGAAAGAAAGATGCTTAAGGGAAAAACGGTGGTACTCGGTGTGACAGGGAGTATTGCAGCATATAAGATCGCAAATCTGGCAAGTATGCTTGTGAAGATGCATGCGCAGGTACACGTATTAATGACGAAGAATGCGACCAATTTTATTAATCCGATCACATTTGAGACATTGACAAGTACCAAATGTCTGGTTGATACATTTGACCGCAATTTTCAATATAGTGTAGAGCATGTCGCGCTGGCAAAACAGGCGGATGTGGTGTTGATCGCTCCGGCGTCTGCGAATGTTATTGGAAAGATTGCAGGCGGCATTGCGGATGACATGTTGACAACAACTATCATGGCATGCAAATGTAAAAAGATCATTGCTCCGGCGATGAATACCAACATGTACGAAAATCCAATCGTTCAAGATAATTTGGAGAAACTTCGTCATTATGGTTATGAAATTATTGCTCCGGCAGTTGGATATCTGGCTTGTAAAGATGTTGGAGCGGGTAAGCTCCCATCGGAAGAAGTTTTATTGGAATATATTTTACGTGAGATTCGCTTCGAAAAGGATCTGGAAGGCAAAAAAGTACTTGTTACTGCCGGACCGACCGTCGAAGCAATTGATCCGGTACGCTTTATTTCTAATCATTCCACAGGTAAAATGGGATATGCGCTTGCGAGAGTTGCTATGCAGCGAGGTGCGCACGTGACACTTGTGTCCGGACCGGTTTCTTTAGAACCGCCGCTCTTTGTAGATGTCGTTCCGGTAGAAAGCGCAGAAGACATGTTTCAGGCAGTTACTTCCCGTATGGCAGAGCAGGATATTATTATCAAAGCCGCTGCAGTGGCCGATTATACACCTGCTACTGTAGCAGACAATAAGATCAAAAAGACAGATGGGGAAGCAGCGATCGCACTTACACGCACGAAAGACATTTTGGGCTATTTGGGAGAACATCGCACAGAGAAACAGATCTTATGCGGATTTTCTATGGAAACAGAGAATATGTTGGAAAATTCCCGCAAAAAATTGGATAAAAAGCATTTGGACCTGGTTGTTGCGAACAACTTGAAAGTAGAAGGAGCCGGGTTTGGCGTTGATACAAATGTGGTGACCTTGATCACAAGAGAAGGAGCCCGCGAGCTGCCGAAAATGACAAAAGAGGAAGTCGCAGGCGCCATCTTAGATGAAATAGTTGAGTAGTGTCAGCAGATACTATCTTGGATGCATTTGCTGAGAACAGCTAATAAGTAACATTCATAAGAAATAATCCTTGTGGAGGGGCAGTGAATCCGGCGGCCTCTCTTTTTTGTGCCTGTAGAATGGCAGGGATATCTTTAGGACTTTTTAGCCCAATGCCAACTTCTAACAAAGTGCCGGTCAGAATGCGTACCATATGATACAAAAAGCCATTCCCATAAAAATCAAGGATCATCTTGTTATTTTCATTTCGAATGGTCAGATTCGTAATTGTACGGACGGTTGACTTCTTCATATGCTTATTATCGCAAAAACTTTTGAAATCGTGTTCGCCGCACAGCAGGGCAGCGGCTTTCTGCATCGCTTCCAAATCGTATATTATTTGAGGCGGCATTGTGTTGTTGGATGCCACATTGTTTCTTTCAGACGGTCTTGAAATATCCGTGTTGACAGAACTATCGCCAAATGTGGCGGATAAGTGACCGGTTTGTCTGCATAATTTATAGAAATAGTCCGTATCTGCAAAGCGAGTCATGTATTTTCGCTCAAACACTTCAGCGGCAGAGCCGTTGTCAATTTGGTAACGGTAGTGTTTCTGCTTAGCATTGAGGCGTGCGTGAAATCGTGGATCTACCTGTGTCACGCTTGTGATCCGAACGTCTTGCGGTAAATATTGGTTAAGCGCTGTCATGATCTGTGGACACGATAAGGCAGCAGATGTTTTGAAATTGGCCACCTGACATAGGGCATGGACGCCGGCATCCGTGCGGCCGGATCCATGGATCTCAATGTCTTCTTTCAGCCATTTTTGCAATACGGTTTCAATTTTACCTTGGATCGTATCAGCAGTATTGCCCTGCTTTTGCCAACCGCTATAGCGTGTGCCATCATATTGTATTGTTAATTTATAATTGTTCATTGAAGTCCTCGTTTCTATTTATGGTATATGTGGTTATTATCATATAATGTTCTTTCCGGAAAAACAAGCAGCAGCTTCAAATGTGTAAAGTTTGAGTTGATGATAAAAAATATCAATAAATCACCTTGACAAATTAACGGAGTTAGTTATAACTACTTGCCGAGCACTGTCGAAAACACGCACTTTTTTAAAAGTTTAAATAAGATATTGAGCGTAAACGTACGTTTGGTAAGTTGCGTCTAACCTAGTAAAACAGGGCGTTTGGAGAATTTTGGGGGTTGCCATTTTAGATGAATTGTATTAAAATTAAGCCATACTTAAATCAAAAGGAGGTACTTTATAATGGCATATGTTATTAGTGATGATTGCGTAAGCTGTGGAGCTTGTGCAGGTGGATGCCCTGTAGGAGCAATTTCTGAGGGTGAGGCTCATTATGAAATTGATGCAGATAGCTGCATTTCTTGTGGAGCTTGTGCAGGAACATGCCCATCCGGAGCAATTTCTGAGGCTTAATTTATGGTTGAGACAACTATAAACAAAATTAGCAGCCAGTTTGTTGATGAATGACAGACTGACTGCTTTTTTGTTAAGTCTCTGATGAATACCTTGCTTCCGGGACTTCGAGTTTCCGAAAGG
>ENA-OPCV01002533-OPCV01002533.1-human-gut-metagenome-genome-assembly--contig:-NODE-2533-length-11360-cov-2.252189_pt1 | contig 11360 bp, 8 predicted proteins | sample MGYA00241257_ERZ501494 | MGnify/ENA primary metagenome ERZ501494 (study PRJEB25962, sample SAMEA2042618) | human gut metagenome | biome: human gut; feature: human-associated habitat; material: faeces...
GGGCGAAAACGCCATTGGGCGGCTGGTGTGCTACCTCGACCGGCTGCCGCTGGAGGGGGATGCCAAGCAGGCCGTGCACTTTCTGGCTGAGAAGCTGGGCACCGACCCCTACGGCGAGCGCCTGCTGGGCCACCGGCTGGAGGATGCGCTCTCCGGCCCCATGAGCTGCAACTGGGGGCTGATCGAGGGCGACGCGCAGCATCTGTGGGTCAAGCTGAACTACCGCTATCCTGTGACCATGGAACGGGCAGACTGCCAGCCCGCTGTGCAGGCCGCCTTTGAGGCCGCAGGCTGGGCGCTGGATGGGCAGGTGCACAAGGAAAAGCTCTACTACCCTGCCGAGACCCCGCTGGTCAGCGCCCTGCTGGAGGTTTACCGGGATGCCACCGGCGACAATGCCCCGCCCAAGTGCATCGGCGGCGGCACCTACGCCAAGATGCTGCCCAATGTGGTGGCTTTTGGCCCCCTGTTCGCGGGTGACCCGGTCACAGAGCATCAGCCCGATGAATGCATCGATCTGGAACGTCTGGTGCAGAACGCCCAGATCATTGCAAACGCCATTGTCAAACTGGCAAACCTGCCGCTGGAATAAGAAGGAGGACGGGACTATGAAGATCACACAGGTGCGGCTGGGCCGCATTTCCACCCCGCTGCGGGTGCCGTTCAAAACGGCACTGCGCACTGTGAACAGCGTTGAGGATGTTATCGTGGAGCTCCACACCGATACCGGTGCGGTGGGCTACGGCGAAGCACCCCCGACCGGTGTTATCACCGGCGACACCACCGGGGCCATCCTCGGTGCCATTCAGGATCATATCGCCCCTGCCCTGCTGGGCCGCGACCTCGATGAATTTGAGGATCTGACCGCCGCTGTGCAGAAGGCGCTTGTCCACAATACCAGCGCCAAGGCCGCTGTGGACATGGCCCTGTGGGATCTGCTGGGCCAGAAGTACAGCGCCCCTGTTTACCGGATGCTGGGCGGTGCCCGCAGGAACATCGTGACCGATATCACCATCAGCGTCAACCCGCCCGAGGAGATGGCCCGGGATGCCCGCACCGCCGTTCAGCGCGGCTACGACTGCCTGAAGGTCAAGGTGGGCATCGACCCGGAGCTGGACGTGGCCCGTCTGGCCGCCGTCCGCGAGGCCGTGGGCAAGGACGTCAAGCTCCGCATCGACGCCAATCAGGCGTGGAATGCAAAGCAGGCTGTCCGCATCCTCGACCAGATGCAGGAGAAGGGCCTGGACATCGAGTTCGTCGAGCAGCCTGTGCCTGCCGCTGACCTCGAGGGGATGCAGTATGTCACCCGCCATGCCGATGTGCCCGTGCTGGCCGATGAGAGCGTGTTCAGCCCGGCGGACGCCCTGCGCATCATGCAGACCGGCGCAGCCGACTTTGTGAACATCAAGCTGATGAAGTGCGGCGGTATCCGTGAGGCACTTAAGATCAATGCAATCTGCGAGTCAGCAGGTATTGAGGTTATGCTTGGATGTATGGCAGAAGAGAGTAATCTGGGTATTACTGCAGCAGCCAGCCTTGGTGCAGCAACAAAGAATATTACTCGTGCAGATCTGGATGCAATCTTTACATTGACAGATATGCCATTCAAGGGTGGTGTGATTGTAGAGGATACAAAGAAACTGGTACTCCCTGAAGTTCCAGGATTTGGATTTATTGGTTTTGAGAACGAACAGTAATATAAATTAGTTTGTATGGAGGTATAACTCATGTATCAGGATTTATCTTTTATGAAGGTTCCGCTTCCGGAGGACGTTCTGAAATTAAAAATTTATGGTGATTATGCCGGAGCCCAGAAAATGATTCGTTATTTCCTGGAAGAGAAGGATATTCCACAGGCGCTTAGAAAACGTCTGGAAATCGAACAGGAAGTCATTGGTGTTATGGGTGGAAATGAATATCCATTTACATATGATGAAGCATTGGAGATTATGACTAGTCATCTGCGTGATTTCAAAAAAGAAGAGTTAGATCATCTGAAAGAAATCAGTGCAGCAGATTGGATTTATATTGACGGAGAGGTACATTTTCAGCGTCGATTTTATGAAAATCTGATTAAGACTCGTCCAGACTTAGCTGAGCGTGTAATTGTAGAGAATCCAGAGGATAAAAAGGAAAATAATCTGAAGCAGAAGCTGCTGAACGGAAATATACATTACATGAAGGAGCATGGTGGAAGAACTGTACATACTCGTATACGTTCAACGATAAAAGCCAAGAAAGAATTCGAAGAGGCAGGACGCAAGGTTCGTGTACATCTTCCGATTCCGAAGGTATACGAGCAGGTTTCTAATGTAGAGATCCATGCATCTAATCCAGAGATTACTTATATAGCACCTGAAGATGCACCGCAGAGAACAGTGTATTTTGAGACTGAACTGAAAGCAGATCAGGAATTTATGGTAGATTATTCATTTGACTACCATGTAAATTATGTAGAGTTAGATCCTGCCAAGGTATCTGAAGAACAGCCGGATTTCTGTCTGGAAGAGCAGGCACCACATATCGTATTCACTCCTTACTTAAGAGAGCTGAGAGACGAGCTGGCAGGTGATGAGACGAATCCAATTATTTTGGCGCGTCGATTCTATGATTTTGTGACAACAAAAGTTATGTATTCTTTCATGAGAGAGTATTTTACAATTGAGTGTATTCCAGAATACTGTGCAATTAACCTGAAAGGTGATTGTGGTGTACAGGCACTGTTATTCATTACACTTTGCCGCATGTCCGGAATTCCGGCACGTTGGCAGTCAGGTCTGTATGCAACAGAGTATTATACAGGATGTCATGATTGGGCACAGTTTTATGTAGCACCTTACGGATGGGTATTTGCAGATCCTTCCTTTGGTGGAAGTGCATGGCGCGCAGGAGAGAAAGAGCGTTGGAACTATTACTTTGGTAATCTGGATATTTTCCGTATGCCAGCCAACTCTGAAATCCAAAAAGAATTTATGCCGGAGAAAAAATGGCTCCGCATCGATCCGATTGATAATCAGAGAGGAGAATTTGAGTACGAGGATCATGGTCTTCGTTTCTCCCAGTTGGAGGTATCACAGGAACTGATTTCTATGGAAGATATTGAAAAATAAGCAGACAATTATAGGGGATAAAACCAGTGATTGAATGAAAAAAGGCTTCGGGGAGCAAAAAATGCCTCTCGAAGCCTTCGTTGTATAATACAGAAGGAGAACATATTGGGCTTATAGGAGCAAACGGCGAAGGAAAGGCTACATTTATGAATATTGTAACTGGACAGTGAACTCAAAGGATACTGAGAAAAACAAGATAATGAAGATCAATGAGCAGTGGGAGGAACTGCGTGAAAAATCCCATGCAAACATCCAAAGTGAGCGTGTAATTCTGAAACGGCAGACACGTTCGATCCAGACAGAAGGACATTTCGGTGATATCAAAGAAAACGAAAATTTCCGCCGTTTTAATTACCGTTCCGCAGATAAAGTGTACAAAGAATTCATGTTGTATGCAATCGGAAGGAATATAAATAAATACTGCCGTTTTCTCAATGAAAAATTAAAGAAGTTTGAGGGAAAAACAACGGAAAAAACAGCTTGATCAAAAGTGTGGCTGTAAAAATCCAGACAAGGGATTTTTGCGGCCAAAAATAAATTTCATCTTTCATAGAAAAAAGGATCCCAGCAAGGTAGAAGGCTAACAAGCCTCTTCCTTGCTGGAATCCTTTTAATTACTACTGCGGATGCCGAAATGTGGTATTACCGACATCCCCTTTTTTCTTTTCATCCTTGATTTTTCTTTCTCCTTGGTATAATATCTATATATACTACATATAATTTTTAATACTACATATTAAAATATCAATATTCCAAGAAGGTATTCGTATGTCAGACACAATCAAAAAACATGTAAAAGATCCAGGAAGTGCAATCACTCATTTTATAGGAATGCTCATGGCGGTATTTGCTGCTGTTCCATTGATTATCAAAGCAACACATGAACCAAGTCCTATTTACGTTGTCTCTATTGCAATCTACGCAGCAAGCCTTATTTTATTATATGCAGCAAGTACGACCTATCATACTTTCGACCGGTCAGAAAAGGTTAATACAATTCTCAAAAAAATCGATCATATGATGATCTCTGTATTAATCGCCGGAAGCTATACTCCTATCTGTCTACTTGTACTTGGCGGAAAGCTTGGAATCATTCTGCTGGCTATCGTCTGGAGCATTGCTATTGCCGGTATTTTGATTAAAGCTTTTTGGGTATACTGCCCAAAATGGGTATCTTCTGTACTGTATATTGGAATGGGCTGGACCTGCGTTCTTGCATTTACTCAGCTTTTAAATTCCATGTCACCGGCAGCCTTCGGATGGCTTCTGGCCGGTGGCCTAATCTACACAGCCGGAGGTATTATCTACGCATTAAAGCTTCCAATTTTCAACATGAAACATAAAGATTTCGGAAGTCATGAAATCTTCCATCTCTTCGTTATGGGCGGAAGCATATGTCATTTCGTGGTAATGTATGCATTTGTTTTATAATCCGATTAATTTAATCATTTTAATGAAAACGCAAAAGAGTTGTATGATATCCCTTTTGCGTTTTCTCCTTTATCATATTTTCATTTCTGGAATCTCCATTCTGCACTATAAGATAACAGGCGTAGCGTGAGAGTTCATAATCCTCCATCGTTCTCGTTGCCCCTGATCCTATATCTACCATTTTGCCGACGTTGGCAAAATGGTCTGAAACATCATTTCCACTATTCTGGCAGGCATCCTTTGCCTTATTGATTATATTCTCAAATCTACGCCACTGTTTATACTCCAATGCTGTCTGTAATTCTCGCGCATACCAGAATTCCACTCCGTATTCATTCACATGCTTAATTGACTCAAATATAGATTCCGTATAATCACTTACTGCATGTAGCTTACTTGTAGCAATTCTGAATTATACACATAGAAAATAGCCGTCCTGACTTTTGGCAGAGCTAGACGACTATTTCATAACTTATAATATTGCCCGAGTCGGATGGATTGCATCCATCTTTCCCAGTTGTTTTTGTTAAATGTATTATAACTGCTTTTCCTTCATGTGTCAAATGGTACACATATTTTTATTCTCTATCAGCTTCTCTTTCTGTTTCCTTGTAAGCTGTTTTATTGAATACTCCCTTTTCATGGCTTCGGCTTTGGTTGCGTATTCTTCGTAATATACCAGTTCCACCGGGCGGCGACTGCGGGTATACTTCGCACCCTCGCCGTCATTATGTGCTTTCACACGATGCTCAAGATCCGTTGTCCAGCCAGTGTATAATGTTCCGTCACTGCATTTTACCATATAGGTATAATTCCGCTTCATGTTATATCTCCGATTTCTTATCATTTCCAGAGATAACTATACTCCATATTACGGTATATACGCAACCTTTCTGCCCATTTGCCAGCCGTAAGCCTTTGCGATTTCTGATACCAGATCCCCCAATCCGGTATGATTACTTTTATCTTCTCTTTCTTCTGATAATCACCATGCTGACTGCTGCCGCTGCTGCGATCATAAGAACCAGATAAAGTACCATATGACTGTTGTCTCCGGTAGCCACTCCTCTGCGTGCTTTATCCGGCTTCTTTGGAGTATCCGTTGTTTTACCATCTTTCGGTGCTTTGTAACTATTAGTAAATACGATATCGTCACTGTCTGTTTCTGCCGAAAGGGTACCCTCGCCGTTATCACTCACCTTAACTGTAACTTTGAATTCTCTCTCGTCATATGTAATACCAGTCTGCTTATCATTTACTTCCGACACGGTGTACTCATATGTACCTTCATTCTCGAATTTCAGATTCTCGAACTTGATTTTTCCAGATACATCATTTTTTGCTTCAGCAATAACTTTACCGTTGACATCTTTTAACTGGAATGTAAATTCTCCATCTTTCAGATCTTTGCCTGTCAGCTTTTTAACCGCTTCGATCGTCACGGTAGCCGGTTCCGCCTTGTAAATGTTGTTGAAAGTCACAGCATTTCCTTCTGCAGGAATCAGTTCATCATTTTCCTCAGATGATACCGCCTGATGTGTTATTCCGAGCGTTCCGTCGCCATTATCGGTTATCTGTGTATATACCAGATAGCTATGATCATCATATGTAACACCCGTTTCGCTGCCTTTCACTTCGCGAATCGTATAAACATGGCTGCCTGGCTGTGTATATGTGATACTGCTGAATACTACATTGCCGTCTGCGTCATTACTTCCTGTTGCCACAACATTACCATCTTCCACCAGTTCGAAGTTAAATTCGCCTTCCTTCAGTGTTCTGCCTTCCAGTGTCTTATTCACTTTTACCTGATCGGTAATGCTGGATGGAAGCTCACTGACACTATATGTATTAGTAAAGCTAAACAGCGGTCCATCTGCCGGATTTCTTGTTACGGTAAGATTACCGTTACCATCATCCGTCAGAGTAAGTTTGAATATCTTGCCCGTTGATGCATTCACATCATTAGTCACTCCTGCTGCACTGCCAGATTCTGTAACCTTATATTCAAATTCTTTGGTTCTCACTCCACTATCAGTTGTTATTGCATCCTGAAGAAGATCTGTTGTAAATGTGATTGTTCCAAAGTCCACATTTCCAGCCGCATCATTAACTGCTGTAGTCTGCGCCGGCATCGGTGCACCCTCTGTCAACGCTTCCAGCGCAAATGTGAATTTGCCTGTAATATCAGCTGGTGTCAGACTGGTATCATGTGCCAGTGTCTTGCTTCCCGCAATTTCCACCGATACAGGTTCTGTACCATACTGATTTACAAATTCAAATTGATTCTGTCCATTTGGATAATTGGTAACCGCTGTCAGGACACCATTACCATGATCTGTCACTGTTACGGTAAAATCATAAGTTCCTGTTACTACACTTATCCCATTTGAATTTGCCCCGTTTTCGGTATTCTCATATATCCGATAGCTAAGTGTATATACCGTATTACCGTCAGCATCTGTAGATTTCACAGCATAACCTGCCTCAACTGCTTTATCAAGTACTACTGCACTTGCTCCGGCTGCTGTATCCGAGGTCTTATAGCTGATGGAGTCAAATGCAATGCTTCCATCCACTCCATTCTGCTTTTCCTGCAATACTGTACCGTTGCTTCCATCTGCCGGTCTGGTCGTAAGTTTAAACTGAAATTCTCCAGCTCGCAGATTACGTCCATGCAATGTTTTCTTTGCAGAAATATCTGCTTTTGTTCCACCCGTGACTTCTGTGGAGGCATCATAGCAGTTGGCAAATACCGCCCTGTCTGTTACATCAGAAGCATCTCCATTATTATAAGTAACTGCTGCATTGAGCTTTCCGATGTTCTCAGTATCACGTGTCACAACTATCGTCACCTGTGCAGTATGACTATCGTATGTCATTCCACCTGCCGGTGTCTGAGGAACCGTTTCATTAATATTAAATGTATAGGTTCCCTCTTCTGTAAATGTCACATCACCAAACTGGAATGCCTTTGTAGCTCCGTCTTTTGCTCCCGCTACGATGGCTTTATCGCCATTTGCTGCTATCTTAACTTTCTCATTCTGTATCGCTGTTTTGGTATCGTCATCTGCCGCTGTCAGAGTGAATTCAAATGCTTCATTTGCCTTCATATCTCTTCCGATAAATGTTTTACTTCCCTTAAGAGCTGTATCTCCAGTCAATGTCACTGGTTCATCCGGAAGTCCGATTGTCAGACGGCCATTATTGCCAAGATATGTGGTAATATGTTCACCTTTGAAATTCTCGTCCCATACCGGATTGATGGACTTTGATGCAGTTCCTGTCAGATTGTCTGCTTTGTTCTCGGCAAAATACGTCAGGCTCGTCGTTCTCGGTGTTCCTGCCGGAATATAATACTCTCCGCCAGTATTCTTTGTTGCATAATTTCCAAGCATCAGATTGCTGTTTCCAGGAATGGTTACAGTATTTGTTCTGCTGACTGCTTTCCCATCATCACCCAATACGTAATAATTCCGCTGATAATAATATGTCGTTGTTCCGGTAGTATCAATACTGTCTTTCGCCGGAGTCGTACATGCTTCATCCGTATAGAGCACCGTATCATTCTGAAAATAGTAAAAATCATTCGTCTCTGCAGGTTCAAACTTCGCATATGCACCTACGCCACCGGATTCTGCACCTGCCTGATTCTGATCATATTTATTGCTGTAGAAATGTACCTGATGATTCTCATCTTTATTCGCATCAATATATGCTTTTAACTGCGCATCCGGATTTGCAAACTTCTCTTCTACACCTGCCTTAAGGCTCACATCATAGAACAGACGCATCGGATACGTCTCATCTATAGTCATGCTTCCATCACTCTTAACTTCATAATATCTGAGTGGGATCAGATTGGCCGGAATTTTAACCGTAACAAGATCTCCTGTCTGAAGCTGGTCTTCACCGGCTGCCTTTTCTACCGTAATCTTAATATCTCCCAGATTGCCTTCCGGATATACATGGTTGGTATCCGGAATCTCCTGATTAAAGGTATATGTCACAACAGTTTTACCGTCTTTAGTAGTTTCCGTCTTACCCGGATTTTTATACAATTGATTTGCGTACACCAGGGTATTGATGTCATCCACCTGCATATAATCGCCAAGCTGATCGGTAAGAGTAATGAATCCAGCATCACTTGGATCCTCACCCTGATCGACCTGAGTAGGTGACTGCGCAGAAGATATAATTTCATCTTCAATCTGAGTAAAGATATTTTTCAGTTCATCTGCTTTTGTTGCTACTTCGTAATATGTCGCATCCTGACCTTTACTATCCTTCGCACGGGTTCCCAGCTTCTTATATGTCTCCGCATCCGGATAATTGCTGGACAGGCCATGCATAAATGCATTAAATTTTTCTTTAGCATTCCATGATCCACTTCCGGAATGCCCGGTAATGCTGACATCTGCACCGCTAAATATACCAATGGTGTAAATATCTGCATCTGCTTTTATCGTTTTTGCAGATGTGATTGCATCGTTAGCCACATCATCATCAAAACCAGACTGGTGATTCGGCTCTCCATCTGTAAAAAATATAACAACTCTTTTGACATTCTTTCTATCGGCGTTATTATTCGCATCGGTTTTACTCTGATCCACAAGCGTCTTTGTCAGATCCATCGCATAATCCGCTGCTGTACATCCTGCCGGCGTCAGAGCATTGACTGTTGTCTCCCCTTCTGATTTATTTCCACTTGTGTAAGCCTTATATCCACTGACAACCTGTGTATAATTATACCAATATAAGCTTTGCCTGTACCGGTCATTTCCAACTTTACTCGTCTTATTACCGGCAAACTTCACAACTGCGATACGATTCTGCTTATTCACATCCGCCCTTTGATCATTGACTTTTGCTGAACCGTCAATAAAACTGTTCACTGCAGCTTTAAGTGCATCTATTCTTTTGGTATTATCACCACTGCCCATCGGATCATCCATACTTCCCGATACATCAAGAACCAGTACGATATCCAATGGCACTGTAGTCTGCCCTGTGATCTTGGCAGTCGAAGATAATGCAGACAATCCCACCAGAAAATCTGAACCTGCACCTTTCTTGATCGTTGCTGTGCCGGACTCTTTTTCCCGGCTGGTAAGAGTCACATCACCTGCCGATACAGACTTGTCCGTCCATATACGCCCCACATTCTTTGTACTGTCATCCAATGCATTTTCATCGTGCCAGTTATTTATAGTTACATTGTCTGCCGTTGCAGTCCTGGCAGCATTCTCTGCGGCATTCACCTGCTGTGGCCATAGACTAAATACCATGACAGCTGCAATGATAAATACCAATAACGACGTCTTCTTCTTCATCTTCGGCTCTCCTTCCGTTTTTATTCTTTTATTATATAATGCTTTCTATTTTTTGACAACGTCCGTTTTTGAACAAATTTGGACATTTACATAAAAATAACAGGAGATTTCTCCGAAATCTCCCGCTTTCTGTTATTCTCCCATATAGTCTGTCGGATTCACCGGCTGTCCATCTTTCTTCATGGCATAATATACATTACAGCCCTCCAGTGAATAGTATTTGGTCGGCTTGCTGACATAGCCCACTACCGTATTTGCTTCAACGGTATCTCCCACATTCAGCGGTACCTCTTTCAGTTGACCGATCAATAGTTCATATCCATTTCCCAGATCCAGATTAACCGTCGTACCAGTCTGTGCAGTTACATCGATCGACTTGACAATACCCGCTGCTCCTGCGATCACCTGATCTCCTTCTGCTCCGGAAATGATCAGTGCCGGATTATACTTGAACTGATCCAATGTGGAAAAATACACGGTCTTATCCATGCTGTAATTCATAATTACCTGTCCATCTACCGGCCATAACAGCTCACTATCTTCGGTAAAATGATAAGATGTACCACTTCCAGATGTCGCTACACTTCCTGTACCGCTCTGATCTGTTCCTTCCGTACTCTGATTATCCTCTTCCGACTTGTTCTGTTCCATCTTTTGATCCTGTTTTTCGTCATTCTGATTCTCAGTATCTATCGTCAGCTTGTCTGTATTTGCTGATTTTGCCGATACCTTGCTATTACTATCCTTTTTTTTCGTGCTGTCTGCCTGCTGCTTCTGTTCATCCTGCTGTCCGGATTTCCGATAATTCGTCAGTGTATAAGTTCCTGCGATTACCACCGCCGCTACAAAACAGAGCGCAATACCTATAGACGCACGCCTTCTTGCCGAAGGCTTTTTCCTCTTCTTCATATTCATCACCTCTGGCTATATTTTTGCCAGAAGCAGGGCTTCTTATTCAGTACTGCTCACAATATCTGCAACTTCTTTTAATTCTGTTCCTTCGAAAAAATATTCCAGAATTTCATCATATGTTTTACCATCTTTTGCCATTTTATTGGCCGAATACTGACTGAGCCCCAGTCCATGTCCTACACCTCGTGTAGTCACTCTTAGCTTCCCATCGTATTTCTGAAGTACAAAACTTCCGGACGCCAGCTTATATTTTTCACGAAATTCCTCTCCGCTCATAGTCTCATCTCCCACCTGCACAGAAGCCACATATCCCGCCGTATCCGTTTCCGTAACACTGACTTCCATATCATCCAGGATCTTCGTCTGAATCTGTTCTCTGGATTCTATATCATATGGACACTCTTTAATTTTCAGATATGGATAATCCTCACTCCCAAGCACCTCTTTGCCGTCTCTTGTATTGCCATTGGTCAATCGGCAGTAAGGTACATAAGCAAGCTGCTCTCCATACATAAGTACTTGTCCTTCCGTATCATCCCATGCATTTTTCAGACGGTTATAATTCTTCCTATAG
>ENA-OPCV01002550-OPCV01002550.1-human-gut-metagenome-genome-assembly--contig:-NODE-2550-length-11294-cov-1.346828_pt1 | contig 11294 bp, 14 predicted proteins | sample MGYA00241257_ERZ501494 | MGnify/ENA primary metagenome ERZ501494 (study PRJEB25962, sample SAMEA2042618) | human gut metagenome | biome: human gut; feature: human-associated habitat; material: faeces...
AACAAACTGCTGGCGGTAAAATGACAAGCAGTAATGTAACAATCCAACTCCCTGTCTTTTTTAAGATATCTGTTTTCCTGTCCGTCTGTTTTGCCCTGTCCGCCTTTCTCTGATTTCTCTGCTCCTTTAATTTTTCAAAAAAACCTTTCGGTTTTGTATTTTTTCTTTTTCTGCTCGCATTCATATCAAACCTCACTTCAAAGGGAGAATCTACTTTCCCCGGATCTTTAGCCGAATGATATTTTAGCACATTCCTCATACAAATAACATCCGTTCGTAAAAAATTCATAAATTCCTAAATATTACTGCGTATTTTCCCTGAATCTAAATTTGTATGTCTGGATTTTTGCATATTATGTCGAATCCGGCAGTTATTTTGACGCTTTATGTTAATAAAGTAACAATGTTTCTCCACAGACGTCTTTATTGTCTTGACATTTCAGGGAATATTTTTTAACATAAAACATATATGATGTATCGATTTGAATGGCGTAAAAAGGAAAATGAATATGAATAGCGAAGCTGAAATCACCCGTCTGGCAAAAGAAAATGAAACATTCCAAAAAATCATCGAGACACAGCAACATACGATCAATCTTCTCATTGATCATTTTATTTCCGGTCAGAAAGAAAAAGAGCCAGAAAAGATTCTGAAATATTGCAATGAGGTAAAAAAATATATTGCAGCATATCAGCAAGATGAAGAAAGAAATTGGAAAGATAGTGAGTTGGGACTATATATCTGTGTTGATGAAAAATTTCTCACAAATGTGGAGATTATGGAATTGAGTCAGTATATTCGACAGAATAAAACCTGGGAAGCTTTAGAACAAATTAATAGAATTGGTTCACTTGATAGGGATATGAATATAAAAGATTATATAAAAGTAATTTTTGATGCAGATTTAATAATATTTGAAAAAGCATTTGGAAAAATAAAACCTTTTCAATGCTGTGAGTATGCGGCATTGCTGTTGGCAGAACTTGCAAAGAATAGTGATGGAATTTATACGGAGTCTCTGTTAAAAAAATCAAAACTGGTGTTAGAGCAAATAAGTATTCCTGCATTACAGAAAAATATTGCAGATATAGAAGACAGAGAAAATTTATTAAAATTGTTATTAAGGTTTGATATTAAGAGTGATCCTATATCTCCATTAAGTGGTTGATTTATTATATGCACAGTTTAATGCCTCCTTCATAATATATTAAGCACGATTATTATAGCATAATAATGGTTATATGGTATAATTATTACATATTTAATAAGGAGGGATATACATGGGAAAGGGAAGCTCTAGACAAGAACAATGCCTTGAAGCATTAGAATATTTAGGTGATGCTACAGCCAGAGAAGTGTCAGAATACTTATATCATAAAGGTTATACGAAGGTTTTGGAAAGAAATATAGCTCATCCTAGATTAAATGAATTGGAGAAACAAGGAAAAGTAAAAGTAGTAGGAACAAAAGTGGATACATTAACAGAAAAAGAAGTATCAATATATAGAAAATATAATCCGAATAATAATTTAAAAATTAAAATATTATAACAATTTAGTTAAAATGAATTAAAGTAAAAAATAGATATATATTATAATAATGAGAAATATCTATACTGATAGATAATTTCCTAGGTTCATAGATAAACACAGGCTCTTACCGTTGTTGGTAAGAGCTTGTTTTGCTTTCGAAAATAATTTATGTAAGGAAGGACGATATAAATATTGCAAAGAAAGATGAACAAATACTAAAGGAAACTAAATATTGTAAGATTTTTAGGGTAGCAGTAATTGAAGACGATGAGTATAACAGTTGCATTGAAAGAATTGAAGTTAAGGAGAAGAAGAGAGAATAAATACAATTTGCACTTTATAAGGATACTATAAGAGGAAGTAATTGCTATATATCGAGAAGTCTTGATGTGACAGAAATGCAGTTGTTAGAATTGATAAAAAAAGCAATACAAGCGAAAGTATTTTAAAGTGAATTCGTACAGATGTTGAAACAGGAATTAGATGTCAGAAAATAATAAACAAAAGGGAGTAAATAATGATGATAGAAATAGCACATTTGAGGGAAATTCAAAAAATCACTTCAATGCCTATTGAGATTCAGGAATCTATAAAGAGTATATTAGTAATACTTGATGACAGCTATGGAGAGATGAGAAATAAATATAGTGGTGATGGAGGATATATACTTATAGCAGAGAAGATTGAAGATATCGAAATACTTAAACAAGATAAGTTAAAAGGATTAGTAGCAGAATATACAGACATAATTGAATGTAGTGAAGGAGTTAATTGGACTTCTTCACTATTTGTATTTTATACTTAACTTGTGTGCCAAATTTTCATTAAAAAGTCAGCCATCAATATATGGTAAATATGGAAAATGGATTTTATGATTCTTTTAGCCATTTTTTTGTTTCTTTCATCCGATAAGATTCTCCATTCATATCTACCATATATGATTTATATGTAATTCTGTCAGTCATTGCTGCCGCCATGACTGGATCGGTAAAGACTTCCCCCCATCTATCAAAAGATAGATTAGTTGTTATTATTGTAGATTTCCTTCCCGTCCTAATTGATAAATTAGTGAATAGTAATTCACCTCCTTCTTTATCTGATGATATATATCCAAATTCATCAAGAATAACTAAATCATACTTTTCTAGTTTTGATTGAAATGATCTTAAACTTTTTGTTGAACGTAATTCTTTTAGTTGCGTTATAAATAATGGTACTGTTGCAAAGAAAACCTTATACCCGCTTAAACAAGCCTTTATACCTAATCCAATGGCTATATGAGTTTTTCCTGTTCCACAGTTACCAGATAAAATAACATTCTGACCATTTTCTATAAAATCTAAAGTACTCAATATAGGAAGTTTATTTTGAGCATCAGCAGGCAACTCATTTACGTCCAACTCTTCAAGATATCTTTTGTAAGGAAAGTTTGCTGTTCTTATCCTGTTCTTTCGTAGCTGTTCCTGTTTATAGTCATATTCTTTTTGTAGAAGCTTATAAATCAGCTCTTCATAACTTGAATCTACTTCAGTTGCATTTCTAATTTCTGATTCCACTGTATCTTTAAATGTAGCTAATTTAAGGTTACTTGAGTATTCTAAAATACCTTTAAGAAATATCTTTTTATTATGATCTTTCATTAGCTCATACCGTCCTTTCTTTCAGAAAGCAATTCGGCATAATTATTCAAGAGATTTATTGAGTTATTTACTATACTAGAGTCATTTTCAAAATATTGCTTATAATAATCTTCTTCATCATTACGCTGACATATGAATTTTATTTTATCCAAAGTTACTGAAGTAGGAGTAATTTTTCTAATTACTTCAATACTTCTTTCTACAGATTCTATTCCAACTTCTCCAATTAGGTTTAATAATTCAATAAAATCTTTTTCTTTTCCAATAAAAAATGAATTATATATATTTTGAATATTGCCATCTATTTGCTTAAAAGCACAACTATTTATTAATGCATTAGGTTTACGATACAATGTATTAAGATAATGCTCAAGCTTAATAATCCACTGGAATGCGCCAGGATTCTTTTTATGATGAGCCACTTTTTCTTCTTCAAAATACACAATTATATCATTGGAATATATCTTACATTTCAATATTTTATTTACAAACCTATCGGGAACGGAGTAGTGGCAAGTATCAACAACTACTGTTGAATATTTATCTACTCTAAGAAGTTCTAACCTTGCTGATTCATATTTACCAAAGGTAGGCAAAAGCTTAACTTTTTCATCTTGAAATAACTCCTTTGGTGATTTTTCTTTATCATATGAGTGTCTTTCATTAAGAAATTGGCAGGTTTCTAAAAGATATTGATTAGCCTCATCAAGTGAGTTAAATCTATCCTTTTTACTAAAAGCCTTTCGTCTAATCACCTCCACACTTCTTTCCACATGACCCTTTTCATTGCCTGATCTAACATTACAGAATCTAAAATTAAATCTATAATAGAGAGAAAGCTTTAATAATGCTTCAGTAGGCTCTTTTTCATTTCTACCAACAAACTTTTTTATAACCAATCGCATATTATCGTATACAACTTCTGCAAATGATCCATTTACATATTCGAAGAAATCGCTATGAGATTCTAAAAAGCATTGTGTATTTTGTTTAGGGAATAGCTTCGCCCAGCGAAAATTGCTGTATGCCGCAGTGAATACTGCCATCTGATATTCTCTTAATACACCTCCTTCGGTATATATTTTTACACTTCCCCAATCAAACTCAACAACATCTCCAGGTACATATTGCTGCTTAATATATGCTTCCTGAGCTTTTTGTTCAATCTTATTGATAGTTCTTGAAACCGTAGTTTAACTTACATTAAATCCTTCTGAAACCAATACTTCATAAATATCTTTTTTCTTTTTTTGTTGCTTTGATAGTCCTGTTAACCTTTTAGTTTTATTTTCATCTAGATAGAATTGGATCCGCTTTATCAATGCATCTGTAACTACCGTTTTAACTCTTGGAGATGACTTATATTCAGGCTTATTTGTAAGCTGTTGAATAAGTTCTTGGCGTTTAATATCATCATTACATTCTACACCTAACTCCATTAAATTAGTTTCATATTCATTTATATATTTATCAACCGTTTTCCTGGCAAAGCCAGTTTCACGAGCAATCGCTCTTTTTGATTTTTTGTCTCTAATGTACATTAAAATAATATCTTGTTTATTCATTAATTTAATCACCCTCTGCAACTCCTCTAATACATAATATTATTTCCAATTTATTATGTGTTTTAGAGGTATTTTTTATAAAGGGTGGCCTACTTTTTAATGAAATTTATGGTCTACTAATAGTGTCTCCTATACACTATTTTTGCTTTCTAGTGATTTTTCAATTGTAGTAGTAACAACAGAAGAATTATCTAAGTTCCTTCTAGGATGATGGAGAAAATATATGAATAAGAAAATAATTAAACAGACTAAGTACTGTAATATTTTAGAGCAAGTTAAGGTTGCTGATAATGAATATACTTATACAGTAGAAAAGATATATATTAAAGCATTAAGAAGAAAAGAATTAAGATTTTGTGTATATAAATGTACTAGAAGAGGGGATGAAACATATATTCCGAGAAGTTTAGATGTAACAGAAGAGGAATTTCAAGAATTAATAGTACAGGCAATAAGAACTAAGATGTTTTCAAAAGAATTTATAACAGCTATAAAAGAAGAATTGATTAATGAATAAAGAGAGGATAAATAGAAATGATTAGTAATGAAAATATAATAATAATGAATGTAGAAAATTCAGAAATAATACAACAATATGCAATAAGAGAATTTAAGAAAGTGTTAGATAAATATAAGAATATAAGAACAGAAGAATTAAGAAGTGTAGAAAAACTAATTAATAGTATCACTAATAAAGAACTAAAAGAAGAATTCTTAAATGATTGGAGTATGTCAGTAAAGTTAGTAAAAGAAATTGGAGATAATAAAGTTGATGATAGGATAATTTCTATGTTCCAAACTATGAAAGAGAATGGATTAGAAGATTTATCAATAGATTATGTTATTAATTGGTGTGATAAATTAGATAGCAATGGATATGTAATGATTGATGATTATAGTATGTTTTATAAAAGTTCAGCTAATCTAAAAGATGTTTTAAGAGAGCTATTAGATGACATGCTTGATGATGCACTATATGTTGATTCCTTAATAGATAAGGACTCACTAGTTGAATATTGGATAGAGCAAACAAGTAAAGAAGATGTAATAGATGACTTAATTAGAGGAAATAATATTGAAGAATTATTAGGAATTATTCCAGAAACCATGTATGAAGATGAATATAATAAATATTTATATTCTGAAATAGATTGTTAAAGAGGTTATATCTTAGTTAATAAGGTATAGCCTTTTTACTTTTTAGATAAAGATTGAGAAACCAATAATAAGGAGATAAAGAGAGATGTTCAAGAAAGATAATAGATATGTAACTAGAGGTTTAAATGAGGAAGTAGATATAAGATTACAACTTATAATGTGGAACATGATTGATAAGTTGAAGAATGAAGGAAATGTTGAAGTGGATTACTTACAGATTTTCAAGATAAGAAAAGAAGGAAATAATATTGTAATAAATCAAAGCCAAGAAGTTCCTGAATACTTATGCACATATGAAATAGAGATAGAAGATATTCAGATAGAAGGTGAGATTAAAGTTTATGTAATAGATAGTGGAGAATATTCTACAATGCTTTCTCAATCAGAATACTAATTGAAGGAGATTCAAGTAAATGATAAATAAGCTAAGTAAAGAAAAGTATTTTAATTATGATAGTAAAGAACTTCTTGGAGTAATGAGGTTCGACTTCTATGATGGAAGGTTGTCTAACCAATGGAATCATAGAGAGTTAATAATTGAAATGAATGATAGGAAGTTAATAAACCTAAAGAAGTTACAACAAGAACTTAATTATATTTAATTCACGTTAATAGAAGAATTCAATAAAGTTGTAGAGCTATGTAATGGTACAGGTTATGATAAAGAAACTCTAGTGTATATAGAGCTTGAAGAAGGTAAGTATGTAATAAAGTTAATACCCATAAAAGATAGTTACTCATACATATACACGTGTAAGAGATAGGAGGAGAAAGTTATGGATATTATAACAGTAATAAAAGTAGTTGGAACAATACTAACAGTTGTAGCTACAACAATAGAATCAACAAGTAATAAGTAGTATGAAATATAATATCATCACAATAAATAAAATAATAGATTAATTGTGATGATATTATAACAATAAGCTGATTTTTTTTATAAAAATAATAAACTACTAGAAAATATCGTTGTAATAGTAGTGTCGATATAACGATAGTGATGATATTTTCAGAAGTAATAAGATTGAGTAGAAAGACATAGAAGAAGCCTAAGTAAAGATATGATTTATCTTGAAAGTAGGGTAAATAGAAAAACTGTAACTATAATCAATCTAAGTATATCTAAAAAGCAACGATAGCACAGCAGAAAGCAGAGATTTTGGAAAGTGTGAAGAAATGTAGCCATAGGAATAAAAAACTGCGAAGAGAGGATAAATTGAATGTTTTCTAAATAAGATTGTAAGCAATAAAGAAAAATCAGTAAATAATAGCTTCATAACTATACAAGCTAGGATAACAAGGCATGAAAGACTATGAGATGTTGAAGTCATAGGAAATCCTAGGCTCAATAATTCCACTTGAAATCAAGGATAAGTCATAACATATAATATGTACAGGAAAAATCTAAATTCACTCAAAAATAAAAAGAATTGAAATGATAAAACATAAAAATAATGAAACTTGGAACTAGGAAATAGGAACTAAGGACTTGGGACTCGGAAAGAGTAACGGGGGATAGGGGGGCTAAAGCCTTATAATAAAAATAAGAATTGAAATAGATTAATAAAAATCTATTTCAATAAAAAATAAAATAAATAATAAAATAAATAATAAAGAATGATAAGAGTAAATATAATAAATAAAAATGATAGAAAGAAGTATATAATAATAAGATTACAATGAGAAGATAATTAAGAATATAACAAGTTAAAGATAATTGATTAAGAAATTTCAATAATATAAAGTAACAATTAAAGATTATAACAATTAAAGCTAATGATAATAAAGAAGATATAAAGTAATAAGAAATATATACAATAAGATGAAGAAAATCTAATCAATATATAATGATACAATTAAGATAATATAACAACAAAAGAAGTTGATGAAGAAGATATAATAACTATACCAATTGACATAAATAGAATTAAGAAAGTCTAACAAATTACAATAGATAATAAAATCATAACAATAGACTGAGATAAAAAATGTGATGTACCAATAAAGAAAAATACATCAGAAAATAACAATAACATACTATAAAACAAAGATTCCAGGAAGCGAGAATAAATAATAGCACTCAATATAAAAACAACAAAAAAAGGGATAAATAAACCGTTTTAAATTATACAATCAAATATATATTATAAATATGAAAAAGAGTTAATGTTTCTAATGAAGGAAGCATTAACTCTTTTTAGATTAGCCAAGTGATTTTTTCTTGTAAAATCCATTGGCTTTTCAATCTTATGAAAACTTTTTAATGGAGGTAATATTTAATGTGAAAGAAAAGGAGTTGATGGAACAAGAAAACATGAGTAAAAAGAGTGAGAATTACAGAGGTATCTATAAAGATATGGTTGAGGTTCTAGGACATGATATAACTATAAAAGTATATGAAAGTTATAAAGGTCAACAGATAACATTTCCGATGAGATTATATTCAGAAAAATATGTAATAGATTATCTAAATAAACACTATAATGGAAAGAACTTAAAACAGATATCAAGAAACTTAGGATACACTTGTAATTGGTTACAAAAGGTAATAAATAAGAATGGAATAAAAAAAAGAGCGATTAAAATGGAGGTACATAAGAAATGTATTGTAGACAATGTGGAGAAGAATTAAATAATCCAAGGGCAGTAATATGTGTAAAGTGTGGAACTAATAAAGGACAAGGGGAGAATTACTGTCCTGATTGTGGACAAGAAGTTAAAAATAAGGGTGCAGAAGTATGTTTAAATTGTGGAATAAGATTGAAAGGAGCAATGAATAACATAGCAGACCAATTAAAGAGTGTTGCAAGTAAGAGTGGAAGCAATAACAATAATAAAATGGTAGCTGGACTATTAGCAGTATTTTTAGGTTCAATGGGAATACATAGATTTTATCTAGGATATAAGGAAATAGGATTTATACAATTAGGTTTATTTGCTATAGCAATGTTCTTATTTGCACCAGTATTATGGGGATGTTGGATATGGGCAATTATAGATGCAGTTCAGATATTTACAGGGAAAATGAATAATGCTAATGGATTAGAATTAGTTTAATAATAAATTATTAGGAGATAGTTAAATGGGATTTGATGTGTGGAAAACAGGTGTAAAAGCAAAAATAGGATTATTAAAAGCAGATATTGTAGGTAACTATAGAGAAAAAGAAACCAATAGATATATTCGCAAAACAAAGCAAGAAGCTAATCCAAGTATAGTTACTACAAAAGAGCACTTAGAATATTATTTAAAGAAAAAATATAATTTAATATATATAGAGGGAGAACTATATCATGAAATGGAGCAGAAGGATTATAAAAAAATATTAAATAGTTTTGGAAAGACAATGTCTAAGATAGGAAAAAATACAGCACTAGTAAGTGGAGTAGTTACAGCTGGAATGAGTCCTTTTACAATACCACTTGCGTTAAGTTCAATGTTTCTTGGTGTAATATCTAAAAGTGATTTAGATAATTATGAATATATAATTGATAAAAATGTACCAATAATAAACAAAATAAACCCTGCAAGTATGATAACAGACGGCTTTTATTCACTATATTATTATGATACTTTAGATAGATTTTACTTTAATTTAGCAAGTTTATTAATATTTTCTGGTATTATGATTATTATTTCATATATCAGTTTAAGGAGGCAAAAGTATGACAGTATATAAAGCATTTTTTAAAGTAGTAATTAAGTACAAATTCTTAATTTTTATATACACAGCAATGCTAATATTATTTGCTGGATTTAATATGCAAACAAGTCAAAATAGTACAAATTTTGTCGCAGAGAAACCAGATGTATTAATTATCAATAATGATAAAGAACAAAAATTAAGTAAAAATTTGGTAGAGTACATAGAAAAAAATAGCAATATTGTTAATATAGAAGATAATGAAGAAGCAAGAAATGATGCTCTATTTTATAGAGATGTAAGTTATATTATATATATACCTGAAAATTATAGTAAAGACTTTCTAAATGGACTTAATCCAGAAATAAAAATAAAAAGTGCTGGTGATGCAGGTTCTTCTTATGCAGAAATGATGATTACTCGTTATATTAAAGTGGCAAATATATATGAAAAAGAAATACAAAATGAAGATGAATTGATAAAAACAATAAATGAAACTTTGGAAAAAGAAGCTAATATAGAAATTACCTTAAAATTAGATGTAGATAATCTAAGTAGAGCAACATTTTATTATAATTTTATGAATTACAGTATTTTAGCAGGATGTGTATATGTAATATGTATAATAATATCAAGTTTTAGAGAAGAAAAAATTAGAAAAAGAACAATCATAAGTAGTATGAATTATAAAAAATATAATAGACAATTACTTATATCAAATGGAATGCTAGCATTTATATTGTGGTTTTTATATGTTGTACTTAGTTTTATATTAATTGGAAATATAATGTTTACAGCTCATGGACTAATATTAATAGCAAATTCTTTTATATTCTCAATATGTAGCTTAACAATTGCATTTTTAATAGCAAATTTAATCAATAATAAAAATGCAATTAACGGAATTATAAATGTTATAGCACTTCGGTTCAAGCTTTTTATGTGGTGCTTTTGTACCAGTAGAATGGTTGCCAGACACAATATTAAAAATAGCTCATATTTTACCATCATATTGGTATATACAAACTAATGAAGCTGTAAAAACGCTAGAAACAATAAATTTTGAAACATTAAAACCTATATTAATAAATATGGGAGTTGTATTACTATTCTCATTATTGTTTGTAATAGTAACTAATATAATTACAAAGAAAAAAAGAAAAATAAATTAAAGGAGAAATATTAGTTTGAAAGAAATAATTATAAAAATTTATTCCCAGAAGACGAACAAAGAAGTTGGGAATGTGTAAGAAGAACATATGCTGATAATATAGAAAAATTCTATGCTATTATAAATAATATGAAAATTATAGGCTTTATTATGTTTGAAAAATTACAAAATAACCCTTTTCATATGAACTATTTTGCAATTAAGAAAGAATATCAAAATCAAGGATTAGGAACTAATGCACTTAAAATCTTATTAAATGATGTTATTAAAGAAAAAGGATTATGTATTGAAATTGAAAAAGTAATTGATGATTTACCAAATACATTAAAGAGAGTATCATTTTATGAAAGATTAGACTTTAAATCAACTAATTCAACATATAAATTGTTTAATGTATTATATACGCCATATTATTGGAGTAAAGATATTGTATATTCAAAAATTGAAAAAGGAGGAGATAATGAACAAAAAAGGAAAGATATTTGTAATTATAATAATTTTCGTTTTACTTTTTATTATATTTACATATTTATTTAATGAAATTAAAATAAAGATAAAGACTCAGCATCTTCTGAATCCTTATC
>ENA-OPCV01002555-OPCV01002555.1-human-gut-metagenome-genome-assembly--contig:-NODE-2555-length-11274-cov-2.066851_pt1 | contig 11274 bp, 9 predicted proteins | sample MGYA00241257_ERZ501494 | MGnify/ENA primary metagenome ERZ501494 (study PRJEB25962, sample SAMEA2042618) | human gut metagenome | biome: human gut; feature: human-associated habitat; material: faeces...
CTCTCGGAATTTTTTGAGTATATTGTTATAAATTAGTGGCAAAAACCCACAGGCTTGCCTGTGAGAGTAGTCAGAGGAGGAATAGAACATGAAACGGGTCATGCTTGAAATTGCCTATGACGGAACAAATTATTGTGGATGGCAGGTACAGCCAAATGGAATTACAGTTCAGGAAGTGATTAACCAAAAGTTATCGGAATTACTAAAAGAGCCGATTGAAACCATCGGAGCAAGCCGTACGGATGCAGGAGTACATGCACTTGGAAATGTAGCTGTGTTTGATACAAGTGCAAGGATGCCGGGAGAAAAAATTTCTTATGCCTTAAATCAAAGACTGCCGGAAGACATTCGGATTCAGATGTCAAAAGAAGTTGAACCGGATTTTCATCCTCGTTATCGAAACAGCAGGAAAACGTATGAATATCGGATTTTAAATAAAAAATTTCCGGTTCCGACAAAACGGCTGTATTCTCATTTTACTTATCTTCCATTAGACGTGGAAAAAATGCGAAAAGCCGGAGAATATCTGCTTGGAGAACATGATTTTAAGAGTTTCTGCGGAGCAGGGGCACAGGTCAAAACGACAGTGCGGACCATTTATGATTTTCAGATAAAAAAAGAGGACGACGAAATCTGTATGCGGATTACAGGAAGTGGTTTTCTTTATAATATGGTACGGATTCTTGCAGGAACGTTAATCGAAGTGGGAAGCGGGGCAAGAAAACCGGAGGATATGTTGGAAATCATAGAGGCGAAAGATAGAAAAAAAGCCGGAGCAACGGCACCGGCAAGAGGGCTTACATTAATAAAAATACAATATGAAGAATGAGGGAATTGAAATGAGAAGAAACGGAATGCTGCTTCCGATTGCAAGCCTGCCATCTCCTTATGGAATCGGTGGATTTTCAAAAGAAGCTTATGAATTTATTGACTTGTTAGAAGAGACGGGACAAAAATTATGGCAGATTCTGCCACTTGGTCCTACCAGCTATGGAGATTCCCCATATCAATCCTTTTCTACGTTTGCAGGAAATCCGTATTTTATTGATCTGGATACACTGGCAGAAAAAGGCTGGCTGACAAAAGAAGCCTGCGAAGCTTCTGATTATGGAGACAATGAATCCTACATTGATTATGGAAGAATTTATAATTCCAGATTTGTATTATTAAAACAGGCATTTTTAAATTCTGATATATTATCCGATGAAAAATTCACAGAATTTTGTAAAGCCAATCAACACTGGCTTCCGGATTATGCACTGTATATGGCACTTAAAAATCAAAATGATGGAAAAAGCTGGATTGAGTGGGAAGAAGAGATCCGTCTTAGAAAACCGGAAGCGGTAGAATATTATAAAAAAGAACTGGAAGAAGAATGTAATTTTTATGAATTTTTGCAGTATGAGTTTCATGAGCAGTGGACAAAAGTAAAAGAGTATGCACACAAAAAGGGAATTCAGATTGTAGGTGATGTTCCGATTTATGTTGCATTTGACAGTGCAGATACCTGGGCAAATCCGGAGTTATTCCAGTTAGATGAGAAAAATCTTCCGCTTGGTGTGGCCGGATGCCCGCCGGATGCTTTTTCTGCAACAGGACAGCTTTGGGGAAATCCATTATATAACTGGGCATATCATAAGAAAACAGGATATGACTGGTGGTTGAAGAGAATTGCTTACTGCTTTGATTTATATGATATTGTAAGAATCGACCATTTCCGTGGATTTGCAGAGTATTATGCGATTCCGGCAGATGCAGAAAATACAATGGAAGGGGAATGGGTAGAAGGACCGGGCATTGATCTGTTCCGGGCGATGGAAAAAGCACTGGGAGAGATGGATGTGATCGCGGAAGACCTGGGAACACTGGACGATAAGGTGTTTGATCTGATGGATGAGACAGGATATCCGGGAATGAAAGTCCTACAGTTTGCCTTTGATTCCGGCAATACGAACTTCTATCTGCCACATCATTATAAGAGAAACTGTGTCGTGTATACAGGAACGCACGACAACGATACGACAAAAGCCTGGTATTATGGCATGAACGACTGGGCGAGAGAGTATTCAAAGGCATATCTGAATAACTATGACCGTCCGTGGGAAGATATCCCGTGGGATTTTATCCGGGCGGCAGAAGCCAGTGTTGCCAATCTGGCAGTGATTCCGATGTGGGATCTTCTGTGCTGTGGCAGTGAAGGAAGAATGAATCATCCGTCGACACTGGGGGAAAACTGGAAGTGGAGGATGCTTCCGGGCGAGTTCCGTGAGGATATCATCGGACGTCTGCGCTGGCTGACCGATACGTTCCAGAGAATGCTGGTTCCTCCGAAAACCGAAGAAGAGCAGGAGGAAAACGAAGATGAAACAGATGCTTCAGTATCTGAAAGCGTATAAAAAAGAGTCGGTCATCGCACCGCTGTTTAAAATGCTGGAAGCCAGTTTTGAACTGCTGGTTCCGATTGTTATGGCAAACATCATCGATGTCGGTATCCAGAACGGGGACAAGTCGTACATCTGGAGGATGTGTGCACTGATGATCGGACTGGGCGTGCTGGGACTGGTATGTTCCCTGACGGCGCAGTATTTTGCTGCAAAAGCGGCGATGGGATTTGGAACGGCACTGAGAAAAGCGCTGTTTGGACACATTAACAGTCTCAGTTACAATGAACTGGATCAGATCGGAACACCGACACTGATCACCCGTATGACCAGCGATATTAACCAGGCGCAGACCGGTGTCAACATGATGCTTCGTCTGTTCCTGCGTTCTCCGTTCATCGTCATCGGTGCGGTTATGATGGCATTTACCATCAGCGCGAAACTGACGATCATTTTCCTGATCGCTGTGCCATTGATCGGACTGGCGATTTACCTGATCATGCGGATTACCGTGCCGATCTATAAAAAAGTACAGAGTATTCTGGATCAGATCGTGCTTCATACGAGAGAAAATTATGTGGGAGCCAGAGTGGTACGTGCATTTTCCAGAGAGAAAGATGAGACAGAGCAGTTTAATGAGATCAGCGGCAGCCTGAAAGATACCCAGCTGTATGCAGGTAAGATTTCCGCCCTGATGAATCCGATCACCTATGTGATGGTCAATATCGCGATCCTGTGTATCCTGTGGTTCGGTGGCTGGCAGGTACAGATCGGCAGCGTATCCCAGGGACAGATCGTAGCGCTGGTCAATTATATGAACCAGATCCTGCTGGCGCTGGTAGCCCTGGCAAACCTGATCGTGGCAGTGACAAGAGCGCTGGCATGTGCGATCCGTATCAATGAAGTCTTCCAGGTAAACAGTTCCATGGAAGAGGGAACGAAAGAAGGCACGAAAGAAGGCACGAAAGAAGGCACGAAAGAGAGCGGAAAACCGCGGGTTGCCTTTGATCATGTGACCTTTACCTATGGCGGCGCACAGGAGGCTTCCCTGACGGACATCAGTTTTTCTGCGATGCCGGGAGAGACGATTGGTATCATCGGCGGTACCGGATCCGGAAAATCCACGCTGGTCAACCTGATCCCGCGGTTCTATGACGCTACCGAAGGTTCAGTGACGGTGGACGGTCAGGATGTAAAAACCTGCACGTTCCAGCATCTGCGTGAGAAGATCGGTGTGGTTCCACAGAAAGCGGTTCTGTTCCTCGGAACGATCCGGAGCAATCTGCAGTGGCGGAAAAAAGACGCGAAAGAGAGTGAACTGTGGAAAGCCTTGCAGATCGCGCAGGCAGAAGAAGTGGTGAAGAAAAAACAGAAAGGCCTGGATGAAAAGGTGGAAACCGGCGGACGAAACTTCTCTGGTGGACAGAGACAGCGTCTGACCATCGCGAGAGCACTGGTCGGCGAGCCGAATATCCTGATCCTTGACGACAGTGCATCCGCACTGGACTTCGCAACGGATGCGGCACTGCGCAGATCCATCAAAGAAAATACGAAAAAAGCAACCGTATTCCTGGTATCCCAGCGTGCGGCAACCGTAAAAAATGCAGACCAGATCCTGGTTCTGGATGATGGAAAACTTGTGGGAAAAGGAACCCATGAGGAATTATTGAAGAATTGTAACGTATATAAGGAAATCTGTATGTCACAGTTTTCCAGTCAGGAGGTAGCACAGTTATGAAAAATAAAAAGACCATAAACCGTGTCCTGAAACTGATTCGTCCGTATACGTATCTGGTGGTCAGTATTCTGGTGCTGGCGGCAGTCACAGTAGCAGCTACCCTGTATTCACCTATCCTGATTGGTAAAGGTGTGGACTGTATGATAGAGAATGGGCTGGTGAGCTTTCCGGCACTGAAACAGGTGTTGATTCAGCTGGCAGTGGTGACTGCAATCTCTGCGGTATCTCAGTGGGTAATGAGCCTTCTGACCAATAAAATGACATACAAGATCGTGGATGATATCCGCAGAAGGGTATTTGCCCATATGGAAATTCTGCCACTCCGTTATATGGACGTTCATCAGCCGGGTGACGCGATCAGCCGGATCTCCACGGATGTGGATCAGTTTTCCGACGGTCTGTTGATGGGATTTACCCAGCTGTTTTCCGGTGTGATGACCATTCTCGGAACACTGGGATTTATGATCTCCATCGATGGAAGAATCACGTTGATCGTGGTACTGATCACACCGTTATCTTTCTTCGTGGCGAATTTTATCGCAAAACGTACGTTTACCATGTTCCGTCTGCAGTCCGAGACGAGAGCAGAGATGACTTCTCTGGTAGAAGAAATGGTGGGAAATCAGAAAGTGGTTAAGGCATTTGCCTATGAAAAAGAGGCAGAGGAACAGTTTGATGACATTAACCGGAGACTGCAGTCTTGCAGCCTGAAAGCGACGTTTTTCTCTTCCATTACCAACCCGTCCACCCGTTTTGTCAACGGACTGGTGTATACCGGTGTTGGTATTTTCGGTGCATTTTCCGCAATCCAGGGAAGAATTACGGTTGGTCAGCTGAGCAGTTTTCTAAATTATGCCAATCAGTATACCAAGCCGTTTAATGAGATCTCCGGCGTGGTGACAGAACTTCAGAATGCGCTGGCATGTGCGGGAAGAATCTTCCAGTTCCTGGATGAGGAACCGGTACCGGAAAATGCGGCAGACGCAAAGACACTGGATCATGTGGAAGGCCGCGTGGGATTTGAGGATGTAAGCTTTTCTTACACCAGTGAGGTGCCACTGATCGAGCATATGAATCTGGAAGTAAAACCGGGACAGCGGGTGGCCATTGTCGGTCCGACCGGATGTGGTAAGACGACCGTGATCAATCTGCTGATGCGTTTTTATGATGTAAATAAGGGAAAAATCACACTGGATGGTGTACCGATTCAGGAGCTGACCTGGGAAAGTCTCCGTTCCAGTTATGGAATGGTGCTTCAGGAAACCTGGCTGAAAGCGGGTACGATCCTGGATAATATCTCTTACGGCAAACCGGATGCCACAAGGGAAGAAGTGATCGAAGCAGCCAAACAGGCACACGCCCACAGTTTTATCAAGCGTCTTCCGAATGGATATGACACGGTAATGGGCGAGGACGGCGGAAGCCTGTCCCAGGGACAGAAACAGCTGCTTTGTATTGCAAGACTGATGCTGTTAAAACCGCCGGTACTGATTTTGGATGAGGCGACATCCTCGATCGATACCATGACCGAGATCCGTATCCAGAAAGCTTTCCAGAAGCTGATGGAAGGACGGACAAGTTTCGTGGTGGCACACCGGTTGTCAACTATTAAGGAATCGGATGTGATCCTGGTTATGAAAGACGGACATATCCTGGAGACTGGTAAACATGAGGAACTGCTGGAGAAGAAAGGGTTCTATGCGCAGCTGTATCAGAGCCAGTTTTGTAATGTGTAAGTGAGATTGCAAAAAAAGGATGTGTCAGATCCAGGATGGAACATTCAGGCAAATAAGATGCAAAAAGTGACGCGGCAGGTTCCTGATGGAACATTCGTGCAACGTGAGCAGGGGAACTTTGAACTAATCCCTAACTTCGACTAAGACTCTCGCGAGAGCGCTCGAGCCTAAGTCTACGTAAGGGCTGGATTTCAAAGCTTCCCCTAACCGCCCACAAAGTGTTGCACGAACGTTCCATCAGGAACCTGCCGCTGTTTGTTTGCAAAAGGGGGCACATCTGGGAAAAGAGCTTTATAAGTCAACAAACTTTGACACATCCTCAGAAAAATGCTATAGTATAGACCAAATCTATTTCACCCAAAACCAACGAATCCAAAAATCAAAAAGGGGGCAAACCCATGTTGCATAAAGTCATCATCACCCTTCTGAAACCTTTATCCTTCCTCCCGGCTCTTCTGGTTATGTATATGATATTTTCTTTTTCGGCGCAGAACGGTACGGAGTCGGGTGATCTGAGTTTCAAAGTGAGTGTAAAACTGGTGGAAGTCGGATCAGAAGTGCTGGATATGAAACTGACGGACAGCGAGATTCAGATGTATGCGAACAAATACCATCATTATGTAAGAAAACTCGGTCATATGACCGAATATTGTGTGCTGGCGATCACGCTTTGTGTGCCGTTGTATGCGTACGGTGTCCGGGGGATCTGGCTGTATTTGCTGGCGGGATTCTTATGTGCCGGTTTTGCGGCGACGGATGAATATCAGTCGTTTGTGGCAGGGCGTGGACCGTCGGTGCGGGATGTCTGCATCGATACGTTTGGTGCGATGATCGGTATCACAGGAACGCAGATCGTCGGCTGGGCAGCCGTGAAGAGTGCGAAAGAACTGGAAAGAGAGCGGAAACGAAAGAGAAAGCAGAAGAGAAAAAAGATGCAGGAACGCTGATTGAGAAAAAAGTAGTATCATGCAAAAGTTCAGGATTTTGCTGTGAAAAATGGTTGCGATGTGAGCAGATCAATCATAAGAGAGATAGAAATAACAGACTGTCTGAAAACAGTAAAACAGATGAGCGGAACAGACAGAATAAGATTGAATTAGAACTACCACTATATTATAATAAAATCAGTGATTCCGAACAGGCAAAACGCCGGTTCGAACAAGGAGGAAAACAATGAGTTACGCAGACGATTTATTTATCCGCATGTGTCAGGATATTATCGATAACGGATTAAGCACGGAAGGAGAAAAAGTACGTCCGGTGTGGGAAGATACCGGGGAGAGTGCTTATACGATCAAACGGTTTGGCGTGGTCAATCGGTACGATCTGTCGAAAGAATTTCCGGCGCTGACGCTTCGGAGAACGGCGCTGAAAAGCGCGTTTGACGAGATTCTGTGGATCTGGCAGAAAAAATCAAACAACATTCATGATCTGAACAGCCATATCTGGGACAGCTGGGCAGACGAGGACGGCTCCATCGGAAAAGCCTACGGGTATCAGCTGGGAGTGAAACATCAGTATAAAGAAGGCATGATGGATCAGGTTGACCGTGTGTTATACGATCTGAAAAACAACCCTTACAGCAGGAGAATCATGACCAATATTTATGTACATCAGGATCTTCATGAGATGAACCTGTATCCGTGTGCGTATTCGATGACATTTAACGTGACAAAAGAAAAAGACAGCGACAAACTGACACTGAACGGTGTGTTAAACCAGCGCTCCAACGATGTGCTGGCGGCGAACAACTGGAATGTCTGCCAGTATGCACTGCTTCTGATGATGATCGCACAGGTGTGCGATATGAAAGCGGGCGAACTGCTCCATGTGATCGCGGACGCACATATTTATGACCGCCATATTCCGCTGGTAAAAGAACTGATCAGCAGAGAAACCCATCCGGCACCAAAGGTATGGCTGAATCCGGAAGTTAAGGATTTCTATGCATTTACCGTGGATGATCTCCATGTGGAAGATTATGTAACCGGACCACAGATTAAAAATATCCCGATCGCTGTGTAAGACTGTGTAGATGCGGGAGATTGTAAATAAAATGTGATGCGTAACTGTAGCAGGTTTGCAGAAATTACGAGAAAAAGAACAGAATTTCCCCCGGAATCATAAAGAGAGAACGGATTTTCGGGTGAAAGTGAGAAATGTATAAGACAGGAGAAAAACAATGAATCTTATTGTAGCAGCAGATAAAAACTGGGGCATCGGAAAAGATAACAAACTTCTGGTGAGCATCCCTTCCGATATGAAATTTTTCCGTCAGGAAACCATGGGAAAAGTCGTTGTCATGGGAAGAAAGACACTCGAGAGCTTTCCGAACGGACTGCCTTTAAAAAACAGAACCAACGTGGTACTGACCAGTGACAAAAACTACCAGGTGAAAGATGCAGTGATCGTGCACAGCATCGATGAAGTTCTGGAAGAACTGAAGAAATATGATGATGATGAGATCTACGTCATCGGTGGAGGAAAAGTCTATGAAGAACTGCTTCCATACTGTGATGTAGCGCATGTGACCAAGATTGATTTCGCTTTTGAGGCGGATACTCATTTTCCGAATCTGGACGAGGATCCGGAGTGGGAAATCACTGCATCCAGCGATGAACAGACGTATTTTGATCTGGAATATACATTTGTAAAATACGAGAGAAAGTAATAAGAAAAAAAGGCAACTGTGAGGGTACTGAAAAGTTGCGAAAAAAGAAAGCAACAGGAAAGACCGGGAGGACATTGGGTCAACATGGAAAAAAACGATTGGCAGGATCAGAAAAATAATAATGGAAGCGACTTTATGAAAGTTGTCCAGGATGCCATCAACAGCGGGGACTATCAGCAGTTAAACGAACAGGTTCGAAAGACGGTCAGCGCATCCGTACAGGAAGTGTACAATATGGGCGGAAAACTGCAAAATGGCTTCAAAGAGGGCATGCGGCAGGCAGGAAACGGCTTGCAGGAAGGCTTTAAGGAAGGCATGCAGACCGCGCAGCGGGAGTGGAAAGAAGCCTGGAGAGAGTCGGGAAGCACCGGATGGCGAAAAACTGAGGTGACATACCGGACAAACTATGGAAAAAATCAGGCACCGGCGTATCAATCGGGAGCATGGAAGCAGGCGCAGCAGGGAAAACAGCTGCCTGCAATTTATTCATCGAATCCGCCGGGAAGAATCACAGGAACGGTTCTTGCCATCACCGGATATTCTCTGACCGGGGTATTTGCACTCAGTACGATCATTATGGGAATCGTGACAGCGATCTTTCCGCATGCACCGGAAATTATCGGAACCTCTATTCTGGGAGTGATCACAGCGGGAAGTCTCGGCATGGGAATCACCGGATCTGTACTCCGCGGTCGTGTAAAAAGATTCCGGCAGTATGTACAGCAGATCGGTGACCGGGCATACTGCAACATCAAAGAACTGGCAGATAAGACCGGAAAGACAGAAGAAAAAGTCCGCAAAGATCTGAAACTGATGATCGATAAAAAAATGTTCCGGCAGGGACACCTGGATCAGAAAGAAACCTGCCTGATCGTCACGGATGCGATGTATCAGCAGTATCTTGAGACCGAAGAACAGGCGAAAACGGTACAGCTGCAACAGCAGCAACAGAAAGAACTGCGCTCCCGGATGCCGGAAGAGTGCAGAAAGATCCTTGAAGAAGGACAGGAATACATTGCCTATATCCGCAAATGTAACGACGACCTTCCGGGAGAAGAGATCACAAGAAAACTGAGCCGCCTTGAGGCGATTATCACCCGGATCTTCCAGGAAGTGGAAAAACAGCCGGATCTGGCTTCCGATCTTCGCAGATTTATGAACTATTATCTGCCGACGACAAGAAAACTGGTGGATGCTTACCGGGAAATCGAACTGGACAGTTTCCGGACGGAGCAGAACGAAAAGACCAAAAAAGAGATTGAAGACACCCTGGATACGATCAACCAGGCATTTGAAAAACTGTTGAACAGCTTCTTTGAAGAGCGTGCGATGGACATTTCTTCGGATATTTCCGTATTACATTCGATGTTTGCACAGGAAGGACTGACAAAAGGAGCCTTTGAACAGAGTGCGGAAGACAGAAAACAGCAGTAAAGAATGAAAATGCATTTGTCGGCAACGGGAAAAAAGAATCTGAATATGCAGAGAAGAGATGAGGAGGAACAAATATGAGTACCTTAGATGAGATGGAGATGCCAACCCTGACCTTTGATCCGGCTCCGGTGCCGGAGGAGAAAGCTCCGGTCGTTCCGGTACAGGAAGAAAAAGCGGAACTGGACGACAGCATGTTAAATGATAAAGAGCGTCAGATGGTGGAAAGCTTCGCGAAACAGATCGACATTCGCAATACCAACGGCATCCTGCAGTATGGTGCGGGAACCCAGAAAAAGATGGCTGATTTTTCCGAGAAAGCACTGGAAAATGTAAAGACCAAAGATCTGGGATCTGTGGGCGATATGCTGAGCAATGTGGTGACGGAACTGAAAAGTTTTGACGCACAGGAAGAAGAAAAAGGATTTTTCTCTTTCTTAAAGAAACCGGTGGATAAGATCACCACGATGAAGACAAAATACGAAAAAGTAGAAAATAATGTGGAAAAGATCTGTACCGCACTGGAAAATCATCAGACACAACTGATGAAAGATGTGGCGATGCTGGATCATATGTATGAGCAGAACCTGCTTTATTTTAAAGAACTTTCCATGTATATTCTGGCAGGAAAGAAGAAACTGGAAGAAGTAAAGACCACCGAACTGGCGCAGCTCATGGCGAAAGCACAGGCGAGTGGACAGCCGGAGGACGCACAGGCAGTCAAAGATCTGGTTGGACTGTGTGACCGCTTCGAAAAGAAGATCCATGATCTGGAACTGACCCGGATGATCTCGATCCAGACCGCACCGCAGATCCGTCTGGTACAAAACAGTGATACCATGATGGTAGAAAAGATCCAGACAACCGTAGTCAACACGATTCCGCTGTGGAAGAGTCAGATGGTTCTGGCACTCGGTGTGGAACATGCGTCTCAGGCAGCGAAAGCACAGCGTCAGGTTACGGATATGACCAACGATCTGTTAAGAAAGAATGCAGAAGTGCTGAAAGTGGCATCCGTGGAAGCTGCAAAAGAATCCGAGCGCGGTATCGTAGATCTGGAAACCCTGCAGAATACAAATGCATCCCTGATCTCCACACTGGATGAAGTGATGCAGATCCAGGCAGACGGCAGAGTGAAACGGCAGGCAGCAGAAGTGGAACTTCGCAAGATGGAAGATGAACTGAAAAACAAACTGCTGGAAATTCGGTAATAAACAAAAAAAGGAAGGTGCAGCAATGTATCGTGAACATACAAAAACAATTAAAATCGGAAATCAGGTGATCGGCGGCGGTCATCCGGTACTGATCCAGTCGATG
>ENA-OPCV01002556-OPCV01002556.1-human-gut-metagenome-genome-assembly--contig:-NODE-2556-length-11273-cov-2.763594_pt1 | contig 11273 bp, 9 predicted proteins | sample MGYA00241257_ERZ501494 | MGnify/ENA primary metagenome ERZ501494 (study PRJEB25962, sample SAMEA2042618) | human gut metagenome | biome: human gut; feature: human-associated habitat; material: faeces...
TCCGTCAATGGAATTCGTGTTGCGCATATGCTATCTTTCATTTTTTCTCTAAATACTCGATGACCTTCAACTCATACAATTAAAATTTAAGATAATTCCAACTTACCAGTATATAATTGATAGTAGGTTCCTTTATTCTTAATAAGATCTTCATGATCTCCACGTTCAATGATCTTACCATGTTCAAGTACAATGATCGCATCACTATTTCGGATCGTAGATAGTCGATGGGCGATCACAAATACAGTTCTACCTTTCATCAGGTTATCCATTCCTCGCTGTACAATGCTTTCTGTTCTTGTATCAATACTTGATGTTGCTTCATCTAAGATCAGTACTGGTGGGTTGGCTACGGCTGCTCTGGCAATGGATAGTAACTGTCTCTGTCCTTGAGATAATCCTTCTCCGTCTCCGCTGATCACAGTGTCGTAACCATCTGGAAGCATTTTGATGAACTGGTCTGCGTGTGCTAATTTGGCTGCTTCGTAGATCTGTTCGTCGGTTGCCCCTAAATTTCCGTAACGGATATTGTCTTTGATCGTTCCTGTAAACAGGTGTGTATCCTGTAATACAATTCCTAAGGAACGTCTTAAGTCGTCTTTTTTGATCTTCTTGATGTTGATTCCGTCGTAACGAATCTTACCATCCTGAATGTCATAGAAGCGGTTGATCAGGTTTGTGATCGTTGTTTTTCCGGCTCCTGTGGATCCTACAAATGCTAGCTTCTGTCCTGGTTTTGCGAACAGACTAATGTCATGAAGGATGGTTTTATCTTCGTTGTAACCAAACGTTACATCTTCAAATCTTACATCTCCAGTTAATTCTGTATATGTTACAGACCCATCTGCAGAGTGTGGATGTTTCCATGCCCACATTCCTGTTCTTTCTTCACATTCGATAATGTTTCCATTTTCATCTTTCTTCGCATTTACTAATCTTACATATCCCTCATCTGTCTCAGGTTCTTCATCGATCAGGGCAAAGATCCTTTCTGCACCTGCAAGTGCCATTACAATAGAGTTAAACTGCTGTGCGACCTGCATAAATGGCTGTGTGAAACTCTTTGTAAACTGAAGGTATGATGCCATGACACCTAATGTGATCCCTCCAATACCTTCAATAGCTAACACACCACCTAATACCGCTGTTAATACAAATTGAAGGTTTCCGATATTACCTATAACTGGACCCATGATATTTGCATATTTGTTGGCATTTGCAGCACTTTCAAACAGAGATTCGTTTAACTTGTCAAATTCTTCTTCTGATTTACGTTCGTGGTTAAAGACTTTGACAACTCTCTGTCCATTCATTCTCTCTTCGATAAATCCTGTCACATCGGCTAATGATTTTTGCTGGCGGATAAAGTATTTTCCGCTGTTTCCACCAATCGCTTTTGTCACCGTGATCATGATTCCGATAACAACAACTGCAAGAATCGTTAAAATCGGACTTAATACTAACATAGAAATAAATGTTACAATGATCGTGAAAAATGACATCAATGCCTGAGGAATTGCCTGGCTGATCATCTGTCTTAATGTGTCCGTATCATTTGTGTATAAACTCATAATCGAACCATTTGTATTCTGGTCGAAATAACGGATCGGTAATGTCTGCATATGTTCAAACATATCGTCTCTGACACGTTTTAGTACTCCTTGTCCGATAAATACCATCATCCTTGTATAAATAAATGTTGCAATGACACCTGCTGCAAAGATGCATCCAAGGACAATCATTGCGTGGTAAAAATTTGTGAAATCTGGATTGCTCTGTCCAACCAAAGGCAGGATGAAGTCATCGAGCATAAATTTCAATGATAAAGATACAGATACAGAAGCTGCTGCACTGATGAAAATGCAGACAAACACGAGAATAAACTGTAATTTATAAGTATCTGTTACATATTTTAAAAGACGTTTTGCTGTCTTCGCCGTATTTTTGTTGATCGTCTTTTCTGGTCTTTTACTCATCGTCTTCTCCCCCTTTCACCTGTGATTCATAGACTTCTCTGTAAATATCATTTGTCTTTAATAATTCTTCGGATGTTCCAACACCCATGATCTTTCCATCATCTAATACGATGATCTGGTCTGCATCTTCGATGGAAGATACTCTCTGTGCGATGATGATCTTTGTTGTATTCGGAATTTCTTCACGAAATGCCTTACGGATCAATGCATCTGTCTTTGTATCAACCGCACTTGTGGAATCATCTAAGATCAAGATCTTTGGTTTCTTTAATAACGCTCTTGCGATACACAATCTCTGTTTCTGTCCACCAGAAACATTGTTTCCACCCTGTACGATCTGTGTATTGTATCCAGCTGGAAATTCATTTACAAACCCGTCTGCCTGTGCTAATTTACACATTCTCTGAACTTCTTCATCGGATGCATTTTCATCTCCCCAACGGATATTATCGTAAATTGTTCCTGTAAATAATACATTCTTCTGGAGTACCATGGATACCTGATCTCTTAATGCTTCTAAGTTGTAATCACGGACATCAATGCCGCCGACTTTGACACATCCTTCTGTAACATCGTAAAGTCTTGGAATCAACTGTACTAATGTAGATTTTGCACTACCTGTTCCACCGATGATTCCAATCGTCTGTCCGGATCTGATATGAAGATCAACATTTTTTAAGGAAAGATTTCCACCTTCTCCTGCATAACTGAAGTTTACATGATCAAAGATGATCTCTCCGTCTTTTACTTCTGTTACTGCATCTGCTTTATCCTGCATTTCTGGTACTTCTTCCAAAACTTCTGTAATACGGTCTGTAGATGCTTCTGCGATCATGATCATTACGAATACGAAGGTTACCATCATCAGAGAACCAATGATCTGTAATGCGTATACGATGATACTTGTTAATTCTCCAGTTCCCATTGTTCCATGGATGATCCCTGTTCCACCGATCGCTACAAGCAGAAGTATAACAACATACATTGTAAACTGCATAACTGGTGAGTTCCATGCAACGATCTTTTCTGCTTTTGTAAACAGTGTATATACATACTTGGAAATTCCGTGGAATTTATCGATTTCATAATCTTCACGTACAAATGCTTTTACCACACGGGATGCGTTTACATTTTCCTGTACGGAATTATTTAAGATATCATATTCATCAAATACTTTGATAAAGTGTGGATGTGCTTTTTTCGCAATAAAGATCAATGTTCCTCCTAGTAATGGAATCACGATCAAAAATAGTATCGCTACTTTCACACTGTACTTTAATGTCATTACCCATGATAAAATGATCATGATCGGTGCTCTGGCAAGTAGTCGGATACTCATCATATAGGCCATCTGGATATTTGTAATATCTGTTGTCATACGTGTGACAAGTCCTGATGTTGCAAAGTGGTCGATATTCTTAAATGAGAACTCCTGCACTTTGTAGAATATATCGTGTCTTAAGTTCTTTGCATATCCGGCACCTGCAACGGCTGCCATATTTCCAGCTGAAATCCCGAAAAACAGGGATAACATTGCCATAACAACCAGGATCACTCCTCGCTGGATAATATAATGTAAATCTCCGCTTGTCATTCCGATATCAATGATATTTGCCATCTCCATCGGAATCAAAACTTCCATCAGTACCTCAAGAATTACCAGGATTGGAGCAAGTATGGATTGTTTTTTGTATTCTCGGACTGATTTTAATAGGGTCTTATTCATCTTTCTTTCCTTCCTCCTTGTGTTTTTCTATAAGATTTTGTAATACCTGATATAAAACATGTTTGCATGTTATGACATCTTCCTCAGGAATGCCTTTTTCCATCCTTTTTTCACTAAGCTTAATATCTTCCAAGATTGCCTGTCTTAATCCTTCGGCTTTCTCTGTTGGTACCAGCCGCTTCTTTCTAGCATCTCCTTTGACACTTTCTCTTGTCAGATATCCATTCTTCTCCATCAACTGTACATATCCTGTCACAGTTGATTTGCGGATCTGAAATTCTTCTTCAATGTCTTTTTGATAAAGATCTTTATGCATTGTTTCTAATAAAATAAACTTTAAAATATGTTTCTGCATGATGGTAAGATCAGCCTTGATCACTTTATCAATTGGCTGATTCCTCTTCATCTCATGTGATAACATATGGATCAGTTTTCCCATGTGCATGTTATTGATCTTATCATTTATATCCTGCATTCACTCATCCCTTTCTTTTCAAAATAGTTAGCTTCCTAACTTTTTAGTATTATACAGAGAATAAAAATGAATGTCAACAGTTATTTTCATTGCGTTGATTATCTCTCTTTTCTGAAATTTATATCAATATAGACACAAAAAGACAGTACTCTCAAAACATAAACAAAACGAGTACTGTCTCTTTGCTATATGGAATTAATCAAGTTGGGAAATGAGTTTCCTGCTTGAGTAACAGGCATATTATATGATATCAGGGGCAGTCCCTGTTATCATCTTTTTGATCTATACTGGATAAGCTCCGTTTTCAACGTCTGCTTTGGATAGATCGATCTTATTTTTCTGTGCTGCTCTGTATTTAAAGAAATCTGTTGCTACCTGTGGGAACAGTGCATAAGATAATACATCTTCATCCTGTTCTTTCCACTGTGCCATTTCTTTTTCTAATTTCTCAAGTTCCGGATCTAAAGTATCTGCAAGTCGGCATGTGATCGGTTTTTCATCTCCGATCGCCTTCTTCTGAATCTCTTTGTTGACCGGTTTAACTGTCTGTCCATATTTACCTGCTAAGAGGTCTTTGGACTCTTTTGTGATCATCTTGTAACGCTCTCCAGCCAGTACATTTAATACAGCCTGAGTTCCAACAATCTGGCTGGATGGTGTTACAAGTGGCGCTTCTCCAAAGTCTTTTCTGACTCTTGGAATCTCTGCCAGTACTTCATAATATTTGTCTGAAGCTTTCTGTTCCTCTAACTGAGATAACAGATTAGATAACATACCACCTGGTACCTGATACATCAGTGTTTTAATGTTAACTCCTAATGCACGTGGATTTAATAATCCTGTATCGATGGCATCTTCTCGAATCGGACGGAAATAATCAGCGATCTCTCCTAACAGTTCCATATCAAGCCCTGTATCATATTCGCTTCCTTTAAATGTCTCAACCATAACTTCTGTTGCTGGCTGGGATGTTCCAAGTGCAAATGGAGAAATTGCTGTGTCGATCATATCAACTCCCGCTTCCACAGCTTTCATGTAAGTCATAGAAGCTACGCCGCTTGTATAGTGTGTATGTAGATCGATTGGAAGACTAGTGGCTTCTTTTAATGCTTCTACTAACTTTGTGGCTTCCTGTGGAACCAGTAATCCGGCCATATCTTTGATACATAAAGAATCGGCTCCCATATCTTCAATACGTTTTGCCGTATCTTTCCAATAATCAAGGGTATATGCATCACCTAATGTGTAAGCTAAGGCTACCTGTGCATGTCCCTTTTCGTGATTGGCAGCTTTTACTGCTGTCTCTAAATTTCTAAGGTCATTTAAACAGTCAAAAATACGAATAACATCAATTCCGTTTGCAATAGATTTCTGTACAAAATATTCTACAACATCGTCTGCGTATGGGCGGTATCCTAGGATATTCTGCCCGCGAAATAACATCTGTAATTTTGTGTTTTTAAATCCATCTCTTAATTTTCTTAATCTTTCCCATGGATCTTCTTTTAAGAATCTGAGGGATGCATCAAATGTAGCTCCTCCCCAGCATTCTACGGCATGATATCCGACCTGATCCATTTTTTCTATGATTGGCAACATCTGTTCTGTTGTCATTCTTGTCGCGATCAATGACTGATGTCCGTCACGAAGCACAGTTTCAACAATTTTGATTGGTTTTCTCTCTGACATAGTAACTTTCCTTTCCTTAAACTCCGAAGATTGCCATAAAGATTCCGGCTGCTACTGCAGTTCCGATAACTCCTGCTACGTTTGGTCCCATCGCATGCATCAGAAGGAAGTTTGATGAATCTTCTTCTGCCCCGACTTTCTGTGCAACTCTGGCTGCCATTGGTACGGCAGATACTCCGGCTGCACCGATCAGTGGATTTACTTTTCCATGTGTCAGTTTGCACATTAATTTTCCAAATAAGACCCCACTGGCTGTTCCTACGGAGAATGCAACTAAACCTAAAACTACAATCTTGATCGTACTCACATTTAAGAATGCTTCCGCACTGGTGGTGGCTCCTACTGAGGTACCTAGGATAATGACAACTATATACATCAGTGCATTGGAAGCTGTATCTGATAACTGTTTTACAACGCCACTTTCACGGAACAGATTTCCGAGCATCAGCATTCCTACCAAAGGAGCTGTTGTAGGTAATACGAGACAGACAACGATGGTGACAATAATAGGGAATAAAATCTTCTCTGTCTTTGATACCGGGCGAAGCTGTTCCATCTTAATCTTACGTTCTTCTTCAGTTGTCAGCAATTTCATGATCGGCGGCTGAATGATTGGGACTAAAGACATATAAGAATATGCTGCCACTGCAATCGGTCCCATATAAGCTGTCTGGCCAAGTTTTCCTGCAAGGAAAATAGAAGTTGGTCCATCGGCTCCTCCGATGATGGAGATCGCTGCTGCCGCTTTATCTGGAAACTGTAAGAAGATTGCCAGAAAATAAGCTGCATAGATACCAAACTGGGCTGCCGCTCCAAGAAGGAAACTCTTTGGATTGGCGATCAGTGGTCCAAAGTCTGTCAATGCTCCAACCCCAAGGAAGATCAGGGATGGTAAGATACTCCACTCATCTAACAAATAAAAATAATGTAACAGTCCACCTTCCTGCATGATTGGTGGATATAAGTTAACCAACAGCATACCAAAAGAAATTGGCACCAGTAACAATGGTTCATATTGTTTGACGATCGCTAAGTATAAAAAGATCAGTGCTACAACTACCATTATGAAATTTCCCGGTTTTAAGAATGCAAATCCTGTCTGGCTTACCAAGTTGGTCATGGTATTGATAACATAACTCATAGAAATTCCTCCATTTCAGGCAATGGCTAGTCCATCGTCACTAATACGTCTCCACTTTCAACACTGTCTCCTGCTGCTACCTGAACACTTGCGATTGTTCCATCCTGTGGTGCACAGATCTCATTTTCCATTTTCATTGCTTCTAAGATCATTAATACATCACCTTTTTTCACTGCCTGTCCTGCAGATGCTTTCACGGATAAAATGTTTCCTGGCATTGGAGAATTGATCTTAACTGCTCCGGCTCCTGCTGCAGCTGGTGCTGCCTTAGGTGCTGCTGGTTTTGGTGCAGCGGCTGGTGCTGGTGCAGAAGTTGCTGCTCCTTCACCCATCTCTTCAACTGCTACATCATAAGCTACTCCGTTCACTGTGATTCTATAATTCTTCATGATTACCTCCCAAATATTATGCTCTTCTTCCATCAACTCTGTGGATGGATCTTACTACTAACTTGTCTGCACTCACTGCATTACTTCCATAGGATGCCATAATCGCTGCTGTGATCACTGCAACTAACTGTTCATCTTTCTGTAGATTAACTACCTGTGTCTGTGGTTCCTCTACAACTGCGGCTGGTTCTTCTGTCTTTACAGGTTCTGGTTTTTTCCCGATATTTTTGATCTTCTCTTCTAATTTTGGAATATATCCAAAAAGTGAGATCAGTAATGAGATAAAGATCAGCATTACAAATACGGTTCCCATTCCCATCAAGGTATTCGCGAATGCGGTTGCAATGTTTGCCATAACCTTTCACCTCACTAAATTGTTGTATGTTTCTTATCTTCGTTTCTTTGTTTCTTTCCGTATAACATCTCATATGCCATGATCAAACGTTTTCTTGTCGCATCTGGAATGATGATATCATCGATCACTCCACGTTTTGCTGCGCTTTCTGCGCTATTTTGCATCTGTGCATATTCCACTGTCTTTTCATTGATCAGTGCGATCTGATCGTCATTTTCCTCAATTTCTCTTGCATACATGATACGGACTGCCTGTTCTGGATCCATCATACCGATGCTTGCCTGTGGCCATGCCAGTACAAAATCTGCTCCGATAGACTTAGAATTCATGATCACTCCTGCCGTACCAAATGCTTTTCCTACGATCAAGTTTACTTTTGGTACTGTACTGCTGATCATTTCTTTTGTGTAGATTGCAAGAATTCTTGCCATCTTTCTTTCTTCTTCGCGGCTTGTCTTCATTCCTTCCACATCTGTCACTGTTAAGATTGGAATGGAAAATGCATCACAAAACTTAATAAATCTTGTTGCCTGATCCACTGTCTTTGTCTCAAGCACGCTTTCTCCGTTAACTGACTGGTTCGCTACAACACCGATCGTCTCACCATTTAATTTGATGAATCCGATCACCATGCTTTTTGCTGTTTCTTTCTTGATTTGTACAAATAAGTTGTCATCTGAGATTGCTTTTAATAAATACTGTGCATCATATGCTGAATCATTTAATTCTGGAATCACTCGATTCAGATCATCAGAACATTCTGATAAAAAGTTCTTTGATTCATAATCAGATGGAAGAATGCTTACTAATTCTCTTAAATCTGTTAATAATTCTTCTTCAGAATCACATACAAAATCAATATTCTCAATTTCATCTTTTTCAATTTCTGCCGGATTTAATTTCTCGTTATCTAATGTATTTGGACTATTAATAAATAAAGATCCTTCTTTTCTTTCCATAAATGTGAAATCAGACATCGCTGACATCACTGCGCATCCTCCTCCGCACATTCCAAAGACTGCACTGATCTGTACAATCTTTCCAGATGCCTGTCCCTGTTTTGCGAAAATATTTCCGAATGCTTCTAACGCATCGGATGCTTCTTGTAATCTGATTCCTGCACAGTCGATCATTCCAATGACTGGTGCTCCTGTCTTCATTGCCAGATCATAGAGTGCTACGATCTTCTTCGCATGCATCTCTCCTACAGATCCTCCAAGAACACTGGCGTCCTGACTGTATACATAAACCATACGTCCGTCCATCACACCATATCCTGTGATCACGCCGTCTCCTTCTGCTTTCTCAGAGTTTAGATTGTAATCTGTATTTCTTGCTGTTACATACTTTCCGATCTCAACAAAGCTGTTATCATCCAGTAAGTATTCAATTCGTTCTCTGGCATTCATGTTCCCTTTTGCCATCGTTCTTCCTCCTGATTTTATCTTTTATATATGATAATGTATCCATTTCTTATGTTTAATATAAGACAGAATCCGTTCAAAGTCAATATTCTTTTCATAATTCGTCATTCTGCCTTATTTTTGAGAAAATTTTTATACAATTTTACCAATAGTTTATTCATATCTAGTCAGCATGTCTTCCATACTTCGATAAATATGATATCTCATTTCCTTTCTGGAAGCTTCTGCATCTCTCTTCTCCATTGCTTCGTAGATTGCTCTGTGTTCTTCATTGGAACGTTTGGCGTATTTTTCTACCGTTGACTGGACTCCTAGAGATAATCCATTCCATAGTTCAGCTAGCATATGTTCCATCTTTTCATTTCCAGCTGCACGCCAGATTTCATAATGGAAAGATTGGTTGTAATTTATAAAACTACTGTAATCATCGTGCTCTAACGCTTCTGTTGCTGCATCTACACAGTTTTTAATCGCAGATAGATCGGCTTTATTTTCACAGCAAAGCTCACATGCTTCACTCTCCATTGCCGCTCTGATCTGATAATGTTCTCTGATCGTTGTCTCATTAAATCCCAAAACAATTGCTCCTTTGTTCTGCTTTAATTCGATCAGGCCATCCCTTGCGAGAATCTGAAATGCTTCTCTGACTGGAGTAACTGATACTCCTAATTCCTGTGCCGTTGTATCAAGCGTCAATATCTCTCCTTCTTTGATCTTCTTCTGAATGATCGCTTCTCGGATTGCCGATGCTACACGCTCCCTTGCCGGCAGTAATTTGATTGGTTTTAAACCTAACATACTCACACACTCTCTTTCATAATCGTTTTAAGGATTTCCTTATAATATTGCTCCAATGCAGTATGTAATTTGTTTTGATCTTTCTCAGACTGGAAATCTTTGATTGCTTTTGATAACTCTGTCCAGTTTTCTTTGTTATAAGAATAGCTGTTTATCGCAAATGAAAGATAAATCTCAACAACTGTTTCCATAGATTTCTTCTGAAAACTATATGGATAATTTTCATATAAGAAACGATGAAAATTCATCTCATCTTCTGGTAATTCATCTTTCTCTTTGATCACATATAAAAATGCATCCTGTTCCATCTGCAAAAACATCTCAAAAATCTTTTGAAAATACTCTTCTGATAACTGAGAAACTCTGACATGATTATTCGGCAGTCTGTCGACTAATCCCTGATATTCCAGAAGGATCAAGGCTTCTCTGACCGGCATTCTTGATACTCCAAGACTTGTCGCCAGTTCATTTTGTGTCATCTCTGTTCCACTTGGAATATTTCCAAGCAGAATCTCATTCTTCAAAATCTCAACGACACTCCCCTGTTTCTTCTGAATCCCTATTCTCTCCATCTTCAACTTTGTCATTCTCCTTTAATCCTATTACAATTAATATTGTATCCATTTTTTGTGAATTCGTAAAGGTATTATTTCTATATTGAAAACAGAAAATTTATCAGAAGAAAAAATTCCCCGCCAATTTTAGCGAGGAATCTCTTCTCCTTTTTGTGAGTTTAGGAAAATTGCTATGCTAATAATCTTTCTATTTAATGAAACCTACGTGTTTGCAGATTTCTTCAATAGCTTTGTCTTTTCTCTGATTGAAGATGACTTTATTCTCTTCAAACAGATTACGTCCTTCTGTATCAATAGATACGATCAGTGGTCCGAATTCTTTTACGTGGCAATGCCATAATGTTTCAGGCATTCCAAGGTCACGCCACTGAGCTTCAACGATTTCTTCGACTTCTGTTGCTGCTACTACTGCATTTCCAGCTGGGAATACACAGTGGATCGCTTTATAGTTTTTACATGCATATTCTGTGTTTGGTCCCATTCCACCTTTTCCGATGATAACCTTTACACCGCTCTGCTCTACGAATTCTTTCTCGAATTTTTCCATACGCATACTTGTTGTAGGTCCTACAGAAACCATCTCGAATTTGTCATCTTCTAATGGACGGATGATTGGTCCGGCATGGAAGATTGCTGCATCTTTGACATCAACTGGAAGTTCTCTTCCTTCTTCTACCAGACGACGATGTGCAACGTCACGGCATGTTGTCATGCTTCCATTTAAG
>ENA-OPCV01002558-OPCV01002558.1-human-gut-metagenome-genome-assembly--contig:-NODE-2558-length-11271-cov-4.461929_pt1 | contig 11271 bp, 10 predicted proteins | sample MGYA00241257_ERZ501494 | MGnify/ENA primary metagenome ERZ501494 (study PRJEB25962, sample SAMEA2042618) | human gut metagenome | biome: human gut; feature: human-associated habitat; material: faeces...
AGCACAATACTATTGTCATTTTACTTCTCCTATAAGAAGATATCCTGATTTACAAATTCATAGAATAATTAAGGAAAATCTAAATGGTAAGATAAATGATAAGAGAAGAGAAAGACTTGCAGTTATTGTAGATGAAGCAGCAAAACAATCATCTGAAATGGAAAGATTAGCAGAAGATGCTGAAAGAGAAGTTGATGATTTAAAGAAAGCTGAATATATGATGGATAGAATTGGAGAAGAATATGATGGAATAATTTCATCTGTAACTTCATTTGGTATTTTTGTGGAATTATCAAACACCATTGAAGGATTAGTTCATATTACAGATTTAGATGATGATTATTATGTATATGATGAAGCACATTTAATGCTTATTGGTGAAAGAACTAAGAATATCTATAGATTAGGTGATGCGGTAAAAGTAAGATGTAGCAGAGTAGATATTGATAACAGAGAAATATTCTTTGATATAGTTAAGAATGAAGGAGAAAAAGAAGAAATACGAGGCATCTGTGCAGTATATGTACCGTAATAAGTCTGTGCAGGAGAAACTGATGTTTATTTTTTCTGCTGAAAACCTGAGCCAAACGTATCGTCGTATGCGTTATGTGCAGGAGTATGCCAACTATCAGCGTCTTCAGGGACTTGAGATAGAGCGTAAGCAACGTCAGGTAGTGTCGAAGAAGAAAGAACTGGAACAAACCCGCAAAGCAAAAGAGAATCTTTTAAAGCAAGGAGAAACAGAAAAAGCCAAGCTTGAAATTCAGGAAAAAGACCGTCAGACACTTTTGGCTAATCTTAAGAAGAAGCAGAAAGGAATACAGAATGAAATTTCCAAGAAAAAACGTTCTGCACAACAACTGAATGCACAGATAGATCGGTTGATAGAGATTGAAATAGAAAAAGCCCGTAAGCGTGCTGAAGAGGAAGCGCGCCGTAAGGCCGCTGCCGAAGCTGCTGCACGCAAGGCTGCTGCGGCAAAAGCAGCCGAAGCGAATAAAAAGAGCAGTGGGGAAACTGCCTCTACTTCAAAATCGGGTGTTAAAACTTCGGGAAAGAAGGTGGCACCGGTGGAAAAATTCAATTTGAATAATGAAGATCACCGGTTGTCAGGCAATTTTGAGCGTAACCGCGGAATATTGCCGATGCCTGTCACGGGACCGTATGTCATTGTGAGTCATTACGGACAGTATGCTGTGGACGGACTGCGTAATGTGAAGTTGGATAATAAGGGTATTGATATCAAAGGCAAACCGGGTGCAAAGGCACGTGCAATTTTTGATGGAGAAGTTTCGGCTATATTCCAATACAATGGCTTGAATAATATTTTGGTGCGCCATGGTAACTATATATCGGTTTATTGCAATCTCTCTTCTGTAGCTGTGTCCAAAGGAAGTAAAGTAAGTACGAAAACTATACTTGGTACTATTCATACTGATAGTTCAGGTAATTCGGTTCTTCATTTCCAACTGCGTAAAGAGACAGCGAAGCTGAACCCCGAGCTTTGGTTGGGAAGATAAGTTCCCCGGCTTGTGGCAAGCAGGAATTGCTTTCACACAAAAATCCCATGAATAGGAGATTTAAGTATCTGTTATGTGTGAAAGCACATCGCATCAACTTTTCTGACGGAGGAGAATGTTGTTTCCATTCTCGTCTCGAAAGACCTTGGTCTTTTCTGAAAACTTCAAGGTCTTCTTTTAAAATCTCAAAGTCTTTTTTTAAAACTCTTTGGTCTTTTGAAAACATTTACTTTTCTCTCTTGATAAATAATTCATATTTCTATCGGATACCCCGATTATTAAAATGTTAAACAATTTTCTTGATAAAAGATTGTTTTTGCATTAAAAAATGCATAGCTTTGTTCATCAGCTTCTGTCTCTTAAGAAGAATTGATATGGGATTTATAAAAATGATATGTAATACTATGAGTCACTGGGTACCTATAAAGTATATATCCGAGAAATATCAAATAGATGAAAATTATATTTGTAATTTGATTGTACGGAAAGTTGTTACTTCGTCCCAAATTGGGAGAAAGGTAAAACTGATAGACGAGGATTCGTTTATTTCCTATCTGGATTTGCATAAAGAGATAGAAGATAAAAAGGAAATCATTGCTCAGCTGCGTGATACTGACAGAATGCTGGAGGTAGAATTGAGGGCTTGCAATGAAACCCACGTTGCTTTTGAAGTGCAACAAAGGATTTTATTCCGTGTCTATCGGGCATTTGTGCAGGCTTTTTCCCTGTTTATCAGAAATGAGGAAGAACGCGGTATCTTTTTGTCGCTCAGTATGGGAGAACGGCTGGATTTGATTGCTTCAAAATATTCTCATACACTTCAGACTACATTGAAGATATACAAGAATACTGTTGACCGTATTTGCAAAAAGAGCTTTAATTTTATAGAAGAACAGCGGGATAATGTGACAAAGCTGGAGAAACTGAATCGGAATATGAGGGAAGTGTGTGCCAGGCTGAGAAATGGGGAGGTGAGGCAACGGGCGAAATGTGATCCCAAGTTGAGGCACAAGGAATGTGAAAGTGCTGAAGTAATGAGGTTGACAAAGTTAAGTACAAAGCTTCGGTATGAATTGTCAAAGGAGAGGGATACGGTTAAAATTTTGCAAATCAGATTGCATGACTTTGAAAATGAGCAACTGCAAAAGATAGAACAAATAAAGAAAGTTAGGCAGCAAGAGGAGTTGGAGCAAAAAAAACAACGGGAAGTAGAACTATGGTTGCAAGAAAAACGATTGAAGGCAGAACAACTGTGGATGGAAGAGCTGATGAAAGAAAAGTTTTTGTTGCAGGAACAGTTGAGTGACGAGAAAGTACGGGTAAAGAATATGCAAATGAAGTTGGCAGAAGTGGAAAGTGCCTTATCTGATTGGAAGCAAAAATATAGCGAAATACAGCGCGAGTATCGGGCATACGTTGCTAAAGTGGAAGCCAATGGTTTTAAATACTTGATGATTAATTTGAAGAAATGGATAAAGAATAATTATTTATTGTTGCTGCTTGTGGCTTTAGCTGTTTGGGTTATTTACTTACTGTATCAACTGTTTTTTTTGCTTTTCTGAAAATGAAATGTTCTGATGGTATAGCGTGTCAAAGCCGATTTTGTTATCGTGTTGTTACTTTGGCACGCCTTTCCTATCATATTAATTATATCACCAGCCCGTCCAACAATTCTATATACAGCCCGATGGCTTCTTCTATTTCCGATACCATAATATATTCATCGGCCGTGTGAGAACGTGAGGATTTGCCCGGTCCCATTTTTACCGATGGGAATTTCATTAAAGCCTGATCGGACAAGGTAGGCGAGCCAAATGGAACACGGCCCAACTGAATAGCACGTCTGACAAACGGATGTCCGGCATCAATGTGGGATGAATTCAGACGGAACGAACGCGCTTTGGCTTCACTCTTGATGTGAGTGCTGATTTCATTAAATAATTCTTCGTTGGAATAACATTCATTACTGCGGATGTCTACAACAAACGTGCAGATATCGGGAATGACATTGTGTTGGGTTCCGGCATTGATTTGGGTAACACTCATTTTGACCGGTCCCAATAAAGGAGACTCCTTTGGAAAACGATAGTCACGAAACCACCGGATATCCTCCAATACTTTATATATAGCGTTGTCACCTTCATTGCGTGCTGCATGCCCCGCTTTTCCGTGAGCTGTCACATCGACCACCATCAAACCTTTCTCTGCTATGGCAGGTTGCATCTCTGTTGGTTCTCCTACAATACCCAATGCAATGGGTGGAAGCTGGGGCAAAACACTTTCAATACCGTTCTTGCCTGACACTTCTTCTTCGCATGAAGCCAAAAAGATAAGGTTATAAGCCTGTTCGGTGGTAGATAAATGGCGGTAAACTTGAAATAAAGATACTACACTGGCACACGCATCATTACTGCCCAGTCCGTAAATTTTTCCGTTCTCAGCCTTCGGAGTGAAGGGATGTTTACGCCAGCCGTTCACAGGCTTTACAGTATCGATGTGCGAATTGAGCAAGATAGTAGGTTTGTTCAAGTCAAACATAGGGCTGATGCACCAAATGTTGTTTCCCGAACGACCTGTCATAATACCGGTCTCTTCAATATAGTTTTGAAGAAAATCGGCAGCAGCTTCCTCTTCTCTGCTCAGCGAAGGGATGCCTATTAGCGAATTCAGCAACGTGGTTGCTTCTGAAGTGTAATATGCTAAGTCAATCATATCGATTTTATAATTATTGTGCGGCAAAGATACGATTTTTGCCCGGTAAAGTATGCTTAGAAGTAGTGATAATTAAGTTATGTATGCAACTAATTTTAAAGTTGGGATTCTTGTAACTCTTTGATTGGTCGGGAAAATTAATGCCTGTTTATGATGGATAATTCCAAATTAAACGATAACTTTGCCACGTATTTAAAATAATTTATAATGAGCAATTCCCAATTATCTGTCCTGATTCAGCGTCAGGCTGAGAAATATGGCGACCGTGTAGCCCTGAAATATCGTGATTATGATACTGAAACTTGGGTTCCGGTCTCATGGAAACAATTTGCCGAAACGGTAACAACGACTTCCAATGCACTTCTTGAGTTAGGTGTAGGTGTACAAGAAAATATTGGTGTCTTTTCTCAAAATAAGCCCGAATGCCTTTATGTGGATTTTGGCGCTTTTGGTATTCGTGCAGTGACTATTCCTTTTTATGCCACAAGCTCGGAGGCCCAAGTGCTTTATATGCTGGGGGATGCGGATATCCATTACCTTTTTGTGGGTGAACAGTTACAGTATGATGTTGCCTTCCGGGTGATGTCGCTTGGCACACAATTGAAGCAGATTATTATTTTTGATAAGGATGTAAAGCGCGATAAGCGTGATACCTCTTCGATTTACTTTGACGAATTCCTGAAGTTGGGCAAAGCTCGTCAACATCAGGCGGAAGTGGACAAGCGCATTGCCGAATCGGGTAATGGGGATATTGCCAATATCCTTTATACCAGTGGAACGACGGGCGACAGCAAGGGGGTAATGTTACATCATTCTTGTTATGAAGGAGCTATCAAGGCACACAATGAGCGTTTCCCGCAATTGGGTGACCAAGAAGTAGTGATGAATTTCCTGCCTTTTACCCATGTGTTTGAGCGTGCCTGGAGTTATTGGTGTATTTCTATGGGTTGCCAGTTGGCTATCAATTTGCGTCCGGTGGATATTCAGAAGACCATCAAGGAGATTCGTCCGACAGCCATGTGCAGTGTTCCTCGTTTTTGGGAGAAAGTGTATTCCGGAGTTCAGGAGAAAATCAATGAAACGACCGGACTGAAGAAAAAACTGATGCTGGATGCATTGAAAGTAGGTCGTGAGCATAATATAGAATATGTATGCAAGGGACTTACGCCTCCGGCCTTGCTTCACATGAAATACAAATTTTATGAGAAGACTATTTATAGCTTGCTGAAGAAGACCATCGGTATTGAGAATGGTCGCTTCTTTCCGACTGCCGGAGCTGCCATTCCACCTGCTGTTCAGGAATTTATATTGTCGGTAGGTATTAATATGGTGGCGGGATATGGATTGACAGAGTCAACTGCAACCGTGTCTTGCGAAAATGACTTTGATCATGTGGTAGGCTCTGTAGGGCGTATTATGCCGCATGTGGAAGTGAAGATTGGCGAAAACAATGAGATATTGCTTCGCGGTGTCGGCATTACGCATGGGTATTATAAGAAAGAAGCGGCAACAAAGGCTGCCTTTACTGAAGACGGATGGTTTCATACGGGTGACGCCGGTTATATCAAGGACGGACATTTATTCCTTACTGAGCGTATTAAGGATTTGTTTAAAACTTCAAATGGGAAATATATTGCTCCTCAAGCTATCGAAGCTAAGTTGGTGGTGGACCGATATATCGATCAGATTTCCATTATTGCGGATGAGCGTAAGTTTGTTTCGGCTTTAATCATTCCGGAATATAAATTGGTAAAAGAGTACGCCGAAAAGAAAGGCATCAAGTATGCTTCTATGGAAGAGCTGTTGCAGGACCAACAGATTATCGATTTATTTAAGGAACGAATTGATACGCTTCAACAGCAATTCGCACATTATGAGCAGATTAAACGTTTTACCTTATTGCCCCATCCTTTCAGTATGGAACGCGGTGAACTGACTAATACGTTGAAGATAAAGCGCAATGTGTTGAATAAGAATTATGCTGCCGAAATAGAAAAGATGTACGAAGAATAAAGAATTTGATTCATTTGTATTTTAGGCACGGATTGTACGGAATGCATTGTTCTTTCATTAAAAACAGTGAAATCCATGTAATCAGTGCCTAAATTGTTATATCTTTGCAACTTAAAAGAAAAATTCCTCAAAATGATAACAATAGAGCAACTGAAAGACGTAAAAGAACGTACCGCTGCCCTCGAAAGATACTTGGACATTGAGAATAAACTTGTTCAGGTGGAAGAAGAACAGCTTCGTACACAAGCGCCCGGATTTTGGGATGATGCCAAGAAAGCTGAGGCACAGATGAAGAAAGTAAAAGAGATTCAGAAATGGATTGACGGATATCGTGAGGTAAAGACTTTGTCAGACGAATTGGAATTGTCTTTTGATTTCTTTAAAGATGACTTGGTGACCGAGGAAGAAGTGGATGTCGCTTATTCCAAAGCGCTCACTGCTGTAGAATCTTTGGAGTTGAAAAATATGCTTCGTCAGGAAGCCGACCAAATGGATTGTGTGCTGAAAATCAATTCGGGAGCCGGAGGTACCGAAAGTCAGGACTGGGCATCCATGTTGATGCGTATGTATATGCGTTGGGCCGAAACAAACGGTTATAAACTGAGCATCGCCAATCTTCAGGAAGGTGACGAGGCCGGTATCAAAGCTGTGACTATGAACATTGAAGGCAGTTTTGCTTATGGTTATTTAAAGGGTGAGAATGGTGTGCATCGTTTGGTACGTGTTTCTCCTTATAATGCTCAGGGAAAACGTATGACGTCTTTTGCTTCTGTATTCGTAACTCCGTTGGTCGACGACAGTATTGAGGTAAATATTGAACCGGCACGTATGAGTTGGGATACATTCCGAAGCGGTGGAGCCGGCGGACAGAACGTAAATAAGGTAGAATCCGGTGTACGTTTGCGTTATCAGTATAAAGATCCTTATACAGGAGAAGAAGAAGAAATCTTGATTGAAAATACCGAGACTCGTGACCAACCGAAGAATAAGGAAAATGCAATGCGCCAGTTGCGCTCTATCCTTTATGACAAGGAGCTGCAGCATCGCATGGAAGAACAGGCCAAGGTAGAAGCCGGAAAGAAGAAGATAGAATGGGGGTCGCAAATCAGAAGTTATGTATTTGACGACCGTCGTGTGAAAGATCATCGCACGAACTACCAGACATCGGACGTAAATGGCGTGATGGATGGAAAGATTGACGACTTTATTAAAGCGTATCTCATGGAATTCTCGGGTTCGGAGAATGCGTAAAAAGTAAGTAATTTATTTGTTTTCTCCCGGAAACTTTGTACTTTTGAAGGTCACAAAAGAGAAAGTTTAATCTTAAAATAAAATATTTATGGGAAAGAATAAGAAAGCTAATCATAGCAAGCGCGAAGAGGAGAAAGCAAACAAAATAGTAAAAGGCATATTTATCGCTTTGATAGTACTGGCTCTGATCACTATGGTAGGGTATGCTGTCTATGGATAAAACCGCAAGAAATAACTGAAGTCCTGCCGGAAAATCCGTGCGGGACTTTTTTGTTATATTAATAAGGAAATAAGATGGCACAGGAAATAGAACGAAAATTTTTGGTTGTCGATGATAGTTATAAGCAGGAGGCATATTCGCAAAGTCGTATTGTACAAGGATACATTTGTAGTGCCCGCGGACGTACGGTGCGTGTTCGTATCCGGGGCGATAAGGGGTATCTTACTATAAAAGGGGCTTCTAATGCATCCGGTATGAGTCGTTATGAATGGGAGAAAGAAATATCTCTGCAAGAAGCGGAAGAATTGATGAAATTGTGTGAACCGGGTGTGATAGACAAGACTCGTTATCTGGTAAAAAGCGGAAAGCATACATTTGAGATAGATGAATTTTATGGTGATAATGAGGGCCTTGTTGTTGCGGAAGTAGAATTGAAATATGAGGATGAATCATATGAAAAGCCCCATTTCATCGGACAGGAGGTAACCGGAGATGTTCGTTATTATAACTCATCCCTTATGAAAACTCCATTTTGCAGATGGGAAACATTATAGTTTATTTAACGTAATAAAAGTAACTACATATTATAGTTTGCCTATATTTGCACCAAACAAACACTTTTTTAATATATGAAAGACAACATTCTATGCATCTTTATCATGCTCTTTGTCAGTGTGACATTTAATGCAAACGCTCAAAAAAGTCCTCAAGGGCAGTTCTCAGTAAAAGGAGTTTTAGTAGATTCTTTATCAAATGAAGGAGAACCTTATTCAACCATTCGTATTTCGTTGAAGAGTAATCCGGCCAAACCGGTAAAACTGGCTGTGACAGACACGAATGGAAAGTTTAGTGAACGTCTCGTTTCTCCGGGCACTTATCTGATTAGTTTTTCTTCTGTCGGCAAGCGGACCGTACAGAAAGAATTCACTGTATCTGATACAAAGAAGGTAGCGGACTTAGGTCATATTCAAATGGCAGAAGCAACCGAAATGCTGAAAGGAGTGGAAGTGGTCGCTCAGAAGCCACTTGTGAAAGCAGAAATTGATAAGGTTACTTACAGCATTGAAGATGACCCGGATTCAAAAACGAATTCTACTCTCGAAATGCTCCGTAAGGTACCTTTGGTAACCGTAGACGGGGAAGATAAAATTCAGGTAAACGGAAGCAGTAACTTTAAAGTGCATGTAAACGGGAAGCCGAATAATATGATGAGTAACAATCCCACTGAAGTATTGAAGAGCTTGCCGGCCAACTCTGTGAAGTCTATTGAAGTTATTACTGACCCGGGTGCAAAATATGATGCGGAAGGTGTCGGTGGTATCTTGAACATCATTACTACCGGTGGCGGAATGGAAGGTTATACAGTCACTTTGAATGGTGGTGTCAGCAATCGCGGTTATAATGCCAGCGGATATGGAACAGTTCAGATCGGTAAATTTACTGTTACCGGAAATTATGCTTATAATCATAATACCAGTCCGCGTTCTTATAGTTCAAGTGGTCGCGAAGATTTCACTTCGGATGATTATAAGTATTTGAGTTCGGAAAGCTCTTCCAAGCATAAAGGCAATTTCCAATATGGCAGTATGGAGGGTAGTTATGAAATTGATACTCTGAATCTTATTACTTTTTCTATGAATATGTTTGGAGGAAAGTTTAAGAACAATGGCTATGGAAGCACGAACATGCTGAACGCCCAAAAAGAACATGCTTACAGTTATAATACGTTGAGCCGTAATGAATCGGAATGGGCCAGTGTGGGATTTAATTTCGACTATCAGCGTTCTTTTAAGAAAAAAGGCGAATTTCTGACTTTCTCATATCGTTATAACGGTTCTCCCGATAATAGTGAGGCTTATACAGAATATGAAGAAGTGAAGGATTATCCTTACAGCATGGATTATTTGAGGGATCAGCATTATGACAATGATGCTCGTACTGATGAACATACTTTCCAGCTTGACTATACCAATCCAATTACCAAGCAACATCAGATAGATGCCGGTGTTAAGTACATTTTACGTAGAAATCAGAGTGACAGTAAGTATTTTAAAGCCGATGACAATAATATCTATCAGCCGGATAATGATTTGACCAGCAAATTTAATCAAGATCAAGATATCTTGGCTGCTTATGCCGATTATCAGTTGAAATTGGGTAAGTTTGGCGGTAAGGCGGGTGTACGTTTCGAACATACTATTATGGATGTGGAATATAAGTATATGCCTGACAGAAACTTCGACAGTAACTTCGATGATTTAGTTCCTTCGGCCAGCTTTACTTATCAGCTTGCACCTACCAAAACCATTCGTGCAAATTATAACATGCGAATCAGTCGTCCGAGTATTTGGTATTTGAATCCGTTTAGAGATACAAGTAATCCGACAAGCATCAGCTATGGTAATCCTGACTTGGATAGTGAGAAGTCTCATTCAGTGGGAATGACTTACAGTTCTTTCTCACAAAAGTTTAATATGAACTTAAGTTTGAACTATTCGTTTGTAAATAATGGTATTGAGCGTTATTCATTTATGGAGAACGGTGTACAGAATAATACCTATGGCAATATTGGTCATACAAACCGCACACGTCTTTCGTTGTGGATGAACTGGAATCCGGGCTCTAAGACAAGAATCTCTATCAATGCCAGTGGCTCTTACTCTGATTATAAGAGTGATAATGAAGAGTTCACAGCTCGTAACCATGGTTATCAAGGTAACTTCTTTGGTAATGCACAACAGACATTACCGTGGGATATTCGTTTTAGTGTGTATGGCGGTGGAGGCACTCCTTATATTTCATTACAAGGAAAGGGTTCATCTTATACTTACTATGGATTTAGCCTGAGTCGTTCTTTCTTGAAAGAGAAACGCCTGACGGTCTCTATGAATGCGTCTAATATCTTTAGTAAATATAATACTTATGATAATTCTACTACGACTTCTACTTTTATTTCGTGGAGCAAGAGTAAATCCCCCAACCGCTATTATGGCATTAATATCAGTTGGAGATTTGGTGAGCTAAAAGCGCAGGTGAAAAAAGCAGCTCGTAGTATCAATAATGATGATTTGAAAGGTGGCGGAAGCGGTTCCGGTAGTACCGGTGGCGGTCAGGGAGGTGCATAAAAGTTAATTCTCAACCACCTGTTAACTGTTATATTAGGGGGTAAAAACTGTTACTTGGCAGTTTTTGCCCCTTTTGTTGTTAGTTTTTCTGTTATCTCTTTTACAAGAAGTCGTTAATATTGCAACAGAAATTAAAAACAGAAAAAATAACAACTTAAAAATAAAATGGTATGAAGACAGTCGACTTTACACAGCATTTACTGAATGTTCAATCGGAATTATTCCGTTTCGCATTTAAACTGACAGCTGATAGAGAAGAAGCAAATGACCTGTTGCAGGAAACATCATTGAAAGCATTAGATAATGAGGAGAAATTTACTCCCGATACAAATTTTAAAGGATGGATGTATACCATCATGCGCAATATATTTATTAATCCTCAAATCCGCAACCGCCCTCATAAGATGACACAGAGGTCAAAAAGGTAGCG
>ENA-OPCV01002564-OPCV01002564.1-human-gut-metagenome-genome-assembly--contig:-NODE-2564-length-11234-cov-3.618302_pt1 | contig 11234 bp, 8 predicted proteins | sample MGYA00241257_ERZ501494 | MGnify/ENA primary metagenome ERZ501494 (study PRJEB25962, sample SAMEA2042618) | human gut metagenome | biome: human gut; feature: human-associated habitat; material: faeces...
GACTTCATTCAGCCGGAGCCTGCAAACAATTTTGCGCATAAATCTTGACGGGACCATCCAACGCGATAGAAAACTTATGTTTCAAATATTGCATAACAGACAAGGTTCGCTGCTGACCGTCCAGCACCTCATATCTGTCGCTTCCGACCTTAACCCAATACATGACATTCAAAGGAAAGCCTTTTAATACTGTTTGGATAACGGCCTCCGCCTGCTCATTGTCATAAACAAATTCCCGTTGATAGGGCGGGCGGATCGCAAGTCTGCCTCCATAGGCAAAAACACCGTCATCGCCGTTGTCAGCATAACACTCAAAAACCTCTCTGACCTTGATTTGCTTTGGCTCTATTTTCACTTGCTTGCCCTCCTTTTGATTAAAATTCTCTTAAAGGTATTTTTTGCGTTCCCACTTGTATCGTAATATACAAGGCTTGTCATATTTGCGGTGTAATGTCCTCTGCCACCTTGTGCACGATATTTTGCAATCCACTCTTCGCCGATCCTGCAAATTCCAATCTCATCAGAGCCGTATTTCCCGGTATAATCAGCACAGCCAATAATTTCAAATTGTTCTGGATTGTATTTGTCCAAAAACGTAATAGGTACACCCATAATGCCGTTACATCTTGCGCCTGATAACGATTCTGTCATACAGTCGTCTGAACTTTGCGTCTGATGACAATCCTGTCGTAGAGGCAGCGATAGAGGAGCTTGCCGCGCTGTGCTGCGGCTCTCTCTCTCTCTCTCTCTCTCTCTACTTTAACAAATTGTGAACAATCCACAGGCAAGTAGAAGCGGACACCGCCCGCGACATAACTTCCCTTTGGCGCAATCTCCGACATAGGTTTTCCCATCCATCGACTTCCTCCGATGATCTCAAACTGCTCGGGATTGTGTTTATCCAAATAAGTAATAGGAACGCCAATTTCCTCAAAATAGTCACTTGGAATATCACTGACACGCGATACTTCTATCGCATCGTAATTGGCGTAACGTGGATAGTCTTCTTCGTTCCCATAATATTTCTTAAATAGTGTTAATTCTTCGTGACGCTTTTGGATATCTAAATTTGTAAACCATGTGCAATTGCGAAAATGCACAAGGCCGGTTGCTGGATTATATACGCCGGGTGCATATCCTGTTGCTCTTTCAAGTGGTATTCGAAAATAAGCATCGTCTTTTCGGAAACCATAACCCAGCCACAATTTGTTGTCTTTGATCAGCGGGAAGATTTCTTTATATGTAATGGCATTCTTGTTTCCGATGATTAGGAATTTTTTATCATATTCCATGAGCTGTGCGACATACTCTCTGAACAGACTAAACGGCGGATTTGCTGATGTTAAGCAAAGACTAAAAAAATATGGGCTGTTTAAGCCCACATAAGTAGGAGCGGCACCCAGTAAATAGGGTCCGCTCCCACTTTTATTCTGTTGTATTCTCCTGTTCAATCAACTTGGCAATCTCATCGGAAAAAAGATAGATGATCTCCACCCTCATTCCGCTGAATACATTTACGCGATTAATAAAATACAGGAGCATTCCGTTGGTAAGTTCGTTCGCAGTTAGCGTCCGGCGAGCCATATCGCAGGTCTCCGTCAATTCACGGTTCCTGCTCTGTGAAAGGGATAAAAGCTCCTTTTCCAGCCGTTCCTTTTCCGCGCTGAGGCTGTCACTCTCTACATTCATCTTATCGCGTTCGATGAGGTATATATCCCTCTGAAGTCTGCCTTCGGCGTATCGTTCGTAGGCACTGATCCGACCGACAGATATCTGCTTAAGGCGTTTTTCAATCTGTTCCAAACGAAATCTGAGGTTCTCCTCAGTGCCTTCTGTGGAAGCAGCCGCTTCAGGCAGACGATCATCTGCATCCACCAGCAGATGGAGTTTTTCAAGCAGATCATTCTTCACAATACGCTCTAGATCGGCCTCAATGAACCGTTCACCCACCGGGCAGGCAGTTTCTCTGTTGGAGACAGATTTGAAACAGGCATAGTAAATCACGCGGGAATTTTTCTGCCGCTGCATGATGCGCCCGCAGACGCCACAGTGAATCAGGCTGCGCAGCAGATACTGATTAGGACTTCGCTCATAGCCCTTGCGGATTTTACGGAACACCTTCTGTGCTTCTTCATATTTGCTTTCGCTTATAATGGCTTCATGACAATCCGGAATGATTTGCCATTCGGATTCATCCGTCCATACCGTCCGAGGATGGTCCAACCCCTTCCAGCGGCGCTGGTTCATAATCATCACACCTGTGTATTCCCGGCGTTTCAGAATCTCCCGCACATTGATGGCGCTCCAACAGGCTTCCTGTGAAGAGGTACGGAACTTTCGGCTGCCGGGATTCATCCGCATAAAATAGGCTGACGGTGTTTCCAGATGATAATCATTCAGGATAACGGCAATCTCCGCAGGCGTTTTTCCTTCCAGCGCCAGGTCAAAAATCTTCCTCACCACAGGCGCAGTATCCGGATTGGGAATGATTTTCCGCTTCACATTCGGGTCTTTCATGTATCCATAAGGAGCTTGTGAGGCCACAAATTCGCCTTTGCTCTTTCTTGTGCTCATGACAGTTTTGATTTTCTGGGACAGGTCGCGGCTATAATAGGAATAGACAATGTACTTCATGACCACCTCCATACCAGCCGTGGAGCCCTTATAATCGTCACTGTCATAACCGTCATTGACTGCAATGAAGCGCACACCCAAGAACGGAAAAATACGCTCCAGATAATCGCCTATTTCAACATAGTCGCGGAAAAAGCGGCTGAAATCCTTACAGATGACCACGTTGGCCTCGCCGTTTTTCAAACTTTCGATCATTCGCTCAAAGGATGGACGATGTCCGTTTGTGCCGGAGTAACCGTCATCGATGAATTCAACCGCTTCATAGCCGTCAAACTCACGGCGGGCACGGATATACCGATACAGAAGTGTGCGCTGATTGGCGATGCTCTCGCTCTCGGTTTTGAATTTCAGGTCATCGTCTGCATCGGACAAGCGAATATACAGATACAATTTCTTCACTGGGGTTCACCTCCTTCCAGTTCGTGATAAACAGCTTCCAGCGCATCTCGTTCTTCTTGAAAACGGAAGATGATCTCCAGCCTGTGCTGGGCATAACCTGTTTTATATACATTGATATGGTCAATCATAGCCTGTACAACTTCCGGCGTCAGCTTCCGTGCCTTGCGGATATTCCGAATATTCGCGAGCCATTTGTTTTCGGAAGAAAGCATCCGGTTCAGCTTGGCCAGTTTCACCGACAGTTGATTAAGTCTGGCGCTCTGCTCCTGATATTCTGCATCAAACCTGCCCTTCAGCTCGATATAATCTCCGGCAGATAGGATACCGTCCACATAGTCATTGTAGAGCTGCTCCCGCTTTTTCTGATAACCGGACAGTTTTTCGCTGACTTCCAGCATTTCCTGCTGGAGATCGGTCTGCCTTTGTGTCTGAATGCCGCTGTCTTTCAGCCGCCCGGCAACTTTCTCAAAATCTGCAAACAGAGCAAACTGTGTCTGAACTGCGTTCCAGACAATCGGTGCGAGCTTTTTCTCTGAAATGCTGACCGGAGTATCGCATCGACCGTATTGCTTATTCCTGCAGCTGTACCGTCCTTCTTTTTTCTCACCATGGCGGCTGTATCCGAGATTGGAGCCACAGCACCCGCACCGGACGATTCCGCTCTTGAAGATCTGCGGATGCTTTTCACGGTACTCCCGGCTGGCTTCCAGCTTGGCATTATTTTCACGGCGGCCGGCTTCCAATACTTCTCTGACCTGATAGAAGTCGCTCCTGCTGACCAATGCCTCGTGCATATCCGGCAGGATACGCCATTTGCTTTCATCCGGCTCATAATGGTAATCCGGCTTGCCCAGGTAGAGTGCTGTCGGCATCCGCCCAAAGACAAGATCGCCCATATAGGTCGGATTCATCAATATCTGCTTGATGACCTGCTGCGTCCAGAGGCAGTCGGAATAACATTCCCTTTGGGTCTGCCCTCGCAGGTAACGGAGCCTGCCGGGAGAAGGAATTCCTTCTTCATTCAGCTGGCGCACAATGGGACGCGCTCCAATGCCTCCAAGAAACTGTGCGTAGATTCGTTTGACAATCGGTGCAGTCTCCGGGTCAGGTTCAAACCGGTACTCCTGTGTGGTGGATTTCCGGTATCCGTAGGGAATCATGCTGGGAATGTGTTCTCCGGCCAGTTGCTTTGCATGAACGGCCAGAGATACTTTCTTGGACTGGTCTCTGGAATAGAAGCTGTTGATCAGGTTTTTCAGAGGAATCAGCAGACTGCTGGCAGAACCGTCCGTTTCAAAGCTGTCATAGCGGTCAACCACAGAGATAAACCGGACGCCCATGGCGGGAAAGATGTTCTCCAACAGATTTCCCGCCTCAATATAGTCTCGAGAGAACCGGCTGAAATCCTTGATGACCAGCGCTTTGATCCTGCCATCCCGAATGTCTTTCAGGAGTCTCTGGAACTCCGGGCGGTCAGTGTTTGTTCCGGTCCAGCCGTTGTCTATATAGGTATCTGCCAGATGAAGATACGGATGCTCCGATACATAATCCCGGCAGATCTCAATCTGACCTTCGATGGAATCGCCATCATCATTCTTTTTGCTGTTTTCAACCGAGAGTCGGGCGTAGATAGCCGTCTCCCATACTGCAGGCAGCATGGCGCTGACCGGTTCATGCGTCAGCTCCTGCTGTAAATACTGCCTTTTCTTTCTTGCCATTATGCGTTCCTCCTCTCCGGCATTGTCACGCCTTCCTCAGATGGAAGGACATCCTCGAACCGTTCTATATACTGCAGTGCGTTTTCCAGTTCATCTTTATAGCGGAAGCACACCTCGATGCGCTTGCCGTCATAGATCAGGATTTTTTCAATCAGATGAACGATGCACTCTCTGTCCAGTTCCGTCAAATGCCGGTACTTTTTGAATTGCTCGATCCACTCAATATTCCCGGAGCTGTTTTCCAAAGCCTGACTGCGTTCGTCCTTCAGCTTTCCCAGCTGCCGCTGCCTGTCCGCAATCCTGCGGTCATAGCCTGCATGGAATTCTCTGTACTCCTCCCGGCTGATAACACCGTCCGCCATATCCGAATACAGGTTGATTTTCAAATCCTGATATCGCTTGATTTCATTTTCCAGTGCCGTCAGCTGTGCATCATAGTTAATGATACGCCGCTCCTGCTCCGGCAGTGAAGCAATGTAATCCAGCACCTGCTCCACCTGGGCGATCAGTTCAATATGATCGTTTACCACCCGGAACACGATAGCCTTCAGCTTGTCCTCGCTGAAGGTATGCGGAGAACAACCTTTGCCAGCCTTGTTGGTGGAGCATACCAGGTAATGATACTTCCTGCCACCGCTGGGCACTGTTTTCCGCACCATGGTGCGCTTGCAGTCGCCGCAGAACACAAAGCCTGAAAACAGATGAACCTTTTCCTGCTTCGGCGCTGTACGGACATCCCGCAGCATCAGATTCTGAACTGTCTCAAAATCAGAATGGCATAGCTGCCTTCTTCCAGCAGCTGTCCGATTCTTTCCGCCGCGGTTTCCCATGCAATGATCTGAGAATCAGCGGCGTATCTGGCCTCACGACCTTTGTGCAGATGAATGCCGTCCCCGTCATACCACGCGGCATAATCGCCATGTTCACCCCGGATTCCGTAGCCGCCGTGAAATTCCCTTTGCAGCAGTACCGCGATTTCCTCAATCGGCTTCTGCTTCTGGAACGCATCGGCAATATGCTCTCTGGCATGGCTTGTATTGCTGCCAAAACGGAGTACATCGTCGATTTCCGACTGGGCAAAAGAAAAAGCGGACGGCACTTCAGTTGTGCGATCCGCTTCATCGATTTGGGATATCTGCTCCTGTTCCGAGAGAAAAAGGTTCAGGGAGAGCTGTTCGTACTCTGTCCCGGCAGGATATCCGCTGTTCAGTTCTTCCGGAGGCTCCGGCTCACCGGCTGTTAATTGTACACCAGCTCGTTCAGAATGATCTCCTCGGCCTGCGCCTTCAGCGTATTCATCATCCCCGCCCATTTCAGCGGGTCTCTGCGCTTCAGTTCCTCCGTCACGCCAGCCTGCTTCGCCATCTGCGGCATCAGCTCGTCCAACCTCCGGTGCGCCGTCTCGTCGATCTCCGCCAGGTGCGGATACAGCTGTTCCGACAGCACCATACGATTCCAGAGAATCGGTCGATGCTCCTGCAGATACTGCTTCCTCAGCCGACCGTACTTCCCGATGAGTTTCGTATCCTGTCCGCTCAGTCTGATGTCCGGGATCAGATAATCTCCGTTCTGCCTGTACGTCATTTCCATGTGCCATGCTCCTTTCCGCGATCTGTTCGCGCTCATAATTTCGGATTGCCGCTCCGATTTCCCGCAGCACCTGCTGATTGATGCCGCTGACCGCCGTTCCCAGCGCACCAGCTGTTTCCGGGGTATTGAAGTCGAAAACGCTCATAAAGTCTTCGTGTTCAAAGTAGTTTTCCGGTTCCAGTCCGCAGCGAAGCATCAGGGAATAACTGACGCTGACCTCAGCGGCATTGCGGAACGCTGCTCCGACATTGAATTCATCATACTCTTCAAGAAAAGAATCCTCAAGGATGCCGAGGATATCCCTGCGGTTATCCTCCCAGTATTCCCGTGCCAGCTGGGACGCCACAGCCTCCAGCTGAGCGGCAAGGCTTTCGCCCGCCGGCACGCCGTAGTTTTTCTCCAGCATGGAGGATACAGTCGGAATATGTTCCTCCCGCAGTTCCCACAGGTTCAGGCTTCTGGAATTGGGCCGGGTTCCGGTGTCTGAGACATCAAACACATAGCGCAGTCTCTCGCGGTCACCGCTGGTGTCGATGAGCGCGATGCCCTTGGAACCGCGCCGTACATACCGGCGCATCGTATTGTTCCAGACATCGAACTCCGCGCAGGCAGTGGCGTCCGGGCGCTGGGCATGGATCATGACCTGCTCATGATACGGATATTTGTACAGCCTAGATGCGGTAGCAAGGAAGGACTGCCAGCGCTCCAGGCTGCCGGTCAGCTGCCGCTGCGCTTCCTCCGACATTCTTCGGTACTCCTGCAATTTGCTTGCCATAGATCACGTCTCCTTTCCAAAAGAAAAGAGCGCCCACATGACATGGACGCTCCCGACTTGAATTGTATTCAGTTTTCCCGTCTGATCTCAATCATCCGGTGCGGCTTTTTGCCCGGCACATTATGCCGGAGTCCGAACACCATATCCGGCGTCCGTTCAAAAAAGCCAATATCTTTTTTCCAGCTTATCCCGCATTTACAATGCTGCAGACCGGACCGATGAACTGCTGTTTCATCTTCCTTCCGCAGTTCGGGCAGACTTTATTGCTCTTTCCCATCGTCTTAAATATCCAGACTGTTTTCGTCCAGAAGGAAATCATATACGCTCATAATCAGGACCCCATTCTCATTGTAATGCGGTGCCGGAGTGTCCTTGGTGATGATAATCCGCTTGAAGAAATCTCCGGTCAGCATCAGAGAACGCTGTTCCTGCTCCATCTTTGCCTGATCCACAATCGCGTATGCGGACTGGATATAGTAGCGTTTGGAGCCTTTGTTGCAAACAAAGTCAATCTCCAGCTGTTTACGGATGCTGTTGCCCTTTTCGTTGGTATCATACTGTATGATGACGCCCACATCCACATTGAAGCCGCGGATTTTCAGCTCATTGAAGATGATGTTTTCCATACTGTGCGTTTCTTCCAGCTGTCTGAAATTCAAACGGGCATTTCTCAGTCCCATGTCAGTGAAATAGTATTTCACCGGGGTATCAATGTATTTTTTGCCTTTCACATCATACCGGACGGCACTGTCGATCAGAAAGGAATCGCAGAGATAATCAATATACTTCCTGATTGTAGCGCTGCTGATCTTCTTATTCTTGACCGACCGGAAGGTTGCAGACAGTTTCTCAGGGTTTGTCAGCGAACCGATTGCGGAGGAAAGAATGTTCAGAAGCTCTTCCAGTTCTGCCTTGTTGCGAATGTTGTGCCGTCCAACAATATCCGAAATATAGGTTTCCTCAAAGAGAGATTTCAGAAACGCTATTTTCTGATCCGGAGTGGTAAAGCTCAGCACCAGCGGAAGCCCGCCGTACAGCACATACTCATTCCAGCCATCCTGCTTCGTGCCGGGATAAACCGACATGAATTCCGCAAAGCTGAGTGGGTACATATGCACCTCATCGCCGCGTCCTCTGAACTCGGTGATCACATCTTTGGAAAGGAAGCGGGCATTACTTCCGGTCACATACACATCCACATTTTTCATTCGGGTAAGACTGTTCAGGATCGCCTCAAATTCCCCGAGCAGCTGCACCTCGTCAAGCAGCACATAATACATGCCGTCGTCTTTGATCTGTTCTTTCAGATAAGGATAGAGCACATCGGGATCACGAAACTGTTTGTTTTCATAAGCGTCAAACGCAATCTCAATAATATGGCTTTCTTCTATTCCTTCCGAAAGCAGGTAGTCCTTGAAGAGATTGAACAGAAGATAAGATTTTCCGCATCTCCTCATGCCGGTTATTACTTTAATCAATCCGTTATGCTTCTTGCTGATCAACAAATTCAGGTAACGGTCTCTTTTAATTTCCATGCGTAGCACCTCCTATTGCGGATTTTTGCGGTTTACTGCAATTATCCGCAATAGTATTATACCACGCACGGAGTCATTTTACAACCGGTCTGCAAAAGATTTTTGCGGTTTACCGCAAAAATCTGAATTAGAAAGTGAGCTCTATTCCGAAACCGAGCGCAATTGTACCTTTTTTCGGAATAGAATCAGACATCGAAATCAGGGTAAAACTCTAGCTGCCCGAACTCCTCATCTGTCAGTGTTCCCAATTTTGCAAGCGTTGATTCGGTCAGCGCCAGAAGCTGCACCTCATCGCGCTCCAGATACTTCTTCATTTCCGTGAGTTTCTGCATCAGGCCGGTACGGCTGCTGCCTGCACTGTAGATGCACATCAGATTCATCTCGTCGTTCGTGAAATTCATCATATCAAATCCCTTTCTGCGCTTTTTGTCTGTGCGCTCTTTTCGCTTCTGGACGGCGCGGGTGCATGGAGCATCGCCAGAACGGAAGGCTTTTTACTCCGTTCAGGAGCAGGCTTTTCATCCTGAGCGACCTGTCTTGCCGCTTCAAACAGTGCTGCCAAATCAGGAGCCTTGGGCTTAACCTCCGGCTGTTCCTTTGAGCCGTTGTTGATGATGCCATCGATCATTCCGTAATCGTCCTCCATGGACATCTCTGCATTTTTGAGGTAATTGTCCGGCAGGAAAGCGGGTACAGCTGTAAAGCCCACGCTGTCCACATAATGGGAGCTTACCGCACCATTCTGTCTCAAGACAACGATGTCGCTGACCGACAGGCTGTGTCCGGTAAAATCCTGCGGATGCTCGGCGTTGAATTTCATGTACAGTTCATCCAAACGGGCTTCTGTACTGCTGCCAGACGGGAGTGAGCCGGAATAAACTGCCTCGTAATGATCAAAATCAGGCTCGATATCGTGTTCCCGGAGATAGTGAGAATTCATAAAGCAAAGATCCGCCAGCTCCGAATCACGTCGGAGCTGATAGATGCAGTAGCTGTCTGCCGGATTCTGCAGAAACGCTTTCTGCCACTTGTTTTCCGAGATGACAGGAAACTGCTCCTTCACAGCCTCCCAGTCCGCACGATCGATTCCGAAGATGCCGTCGTGATTCAGAATCTCAGTCTGCTCAAAAACCATCGCTTCGGTATTGTCACCATAGAGGAGATATACCGGCACATCTCGCTCGAACAGCTCCAGAGCGCGCTCTTTTGTCAGTGGGAGCATCGCGTCGTCCGTATAGCCGTAGGAGTTTCGCGCCTCCACCGAAATTGCCGGGTCAGGTGGAATGTCCGTCTCCGGCTCCGGAGGCTCCTGGACGGGTGGCTCGATGGATATCGCTGCATCCTGCGAAACCTGCAGTTCATCCAGTATCCCAATATCTGCAACCTGAAGCGGGGCGTTCTGCCCGATTCCATGGGATTTGCAGATTTCCAGTGCCGCCTCGGCCAGCGTGTTGATTTCCATATCCAGTTGACCGCCGTCGAGTCCCTTCATGGAAGTCCTATCGTAAATTGTGTAGTCCACGCCGATGTCCGTGCGCTGAACATGAAGATACCGGTCATCTACAGTATAAAGGCGCTCCATCGCCATGGCCGGCTCAGATGCAATCAGCTCCGCCTCGCGTTCTTTCAGAATTACTGCATAATGTCCGTCTATATCATTGATGAGGCCGTCTGCGGTCTTGCTGATCACCTCCAGACTTTCTCGCAGCTCCGGCAGAGTCTTATCCTTTGACCAGGACGCGATATAGCCAAAGCTGTTTTCTCCGGTGGCGATGCCGTAATAGGCGCATACCGCATAAGAGATGCTTTCCGCCTGCACTTCCTCGGTACTGCGAGAAAGTTCCTTCACTTTGACTTCGGGGGTTGCTTCCTCAACTTCCAGATGCCATTCAAATTCATTCTCATCCACATAACGCCAGTTTTCGGACTCAGCGAATTTCTCCGCTTCTGCCTCAGTCTTGAAACCGGAACTTAATACGCGTTTCGTTCCTCCTTCGCTGACCATAACCACATTCCAACTCGGCGCAGGTTCATCCGCTGTCTTTTGATTGTGAAGCAGCGCGTGCGCCATCTCATGAATGACCGCAGAGACCGTCTGTACCTCGCTCATGCCTTTGCGAATGGCAATGTCCTGATGCTCCAGGTCAAAGTAGCCGTCCATGCCGCCGCGCATTACTTCTATGGAAATCGGAACCGGAGAAGAACGCCTCAGTGCTTCCATGAACACATCGTAATTCGCCACATTGCCCGACAGGTCATGTGCCAGCTGGGGCAGAGGCTTGCCCTCAGTCTGCGAGACATCGAACACAGTCACTGGCTTGTACATGGGAATCTGGATCGTCTTTTCCTCTGTAATGATTTTCCCGTCCTCATCCAGCATGGGAAGCTGCGTGTCAGGGTCGAGTTTTTCCTGCTCGATTTTCTTTTTGAAGGGAGTCGGGGCAATGATCTTAATGCCGTGTTCTCCCTTGATGACATTCCTTCCGAATTGATTCTTCCATTTGTTGAAGCCTGCCACCAGCGTGGCGTCCGGCTTCTGCATAAGCTGCCGGATGGACTTCATCAGGCGGTTGGCGGCTCTGA
>ENA-OPCV01002568-OPCV01002568.1-human-gut-metagenome-genome-assembly--contig:-NODE-2568-length-11212-cov-2.046159_pt1 | contig 11212 bp, 8 predicted proteins | sample MGYA00241257_ERZ501494 | MGnify/ENA primary metagenome ERZ501494 (study PRJEB25962, sample SAMEA2042618) | human gut metagenome | biome: human gut; feature: human-associated habitat; material: faeces...
TGGATATTCAATCAAAGGAGAGTTTGCACAGAATGGTGTGGCGAACAACCTTGCACATGACGCAGGAGTTCTCTCCATGGCACGTGCAATGCACCCGGATTCAGCAGGAAGCCAGTTCTTTATCATGCACAAGAAAGCACCACATCTTGACGGAGCTTATGCTGCATTTGGTAAGATCACAGAAGGAATGGATGTAGTGAACAAGATTGCTGAGACAGCAACAGACTACAGCGACCGCCCGCTTGAGAAACAGGTAATGAAGAAAGTTACTGTTGAGACATTTGGAGAGGATTATCCGGAGCCGGAAACAGTATAGTTCATAAAAACTTTATACTTTTAACGAAATTATTAGCACTCTTTTGAAAGGAGTGCTAATTTTCTATTGACTTTTAAATTTTGCTGTACTAGAATGTCCATTAGGCAGGCAAATATACTATCGATATCAGCGAAAAAGCTGATTGACAGCCGATATTAAAAGAAACGTAACTGAGCAGTTACGGATAGATTATAAATAAAAAGGAGTGCAGTAAAATGGCAGTTAAAAAAGGTACTTTATCAATTGACAGCGAAAACATTTTTCCTATTATCAAGAAATGGGTTTATTCCGATCATGATATCTTTGTACGTGAACTCGTATCCAACGGATGTGATGCGATTACTAAGCTGAAAAAGCTGGATATGATGGGAGAATATGAACTTCCGGAAGGATACAAACCGAAGATTGAAGTAATTGTCAATCCAGAAGAGAAGACAATGAAGTTTATCGATAACGGACTTGGTATGACAGCAGAAGAAGTAGAGGAGTATATCACTCAGATCGCATTTTCAGGTGCGACACAGTTCCTTGAGAAATACAAAGACAAGACAACAGAAGATGATATGATCGGACACTTCGGTCTTGGATTCTATTCTGCATTCATGGTAGCTGACGAAGTACATATCGATACCCTTTCCTATAAGGAAGGGGAAAAGCCGGTACACTGGGTAAGCAACGGCGGAACAGAGTATGAGATGGAAGAAGGCAGCAAACAGGAAGTCGGATCCACTATGACACTGTATCTGAATGAGGACAGTCTGGAGTTTGCAAATGAATACAGAATGAGAGAAGTTCTGGAAAAATATTGTTCCTTTATGCCGGTAGAAATCTTCCTTTCCAAGGCAAATGCAGAACCGGAATATGAGACCATTGATGAAGCTGATCTGAAAGATGACGATGAAGTGATCGAACATATTCACGAAGATGCCAAGATGGAAGAAAAAGAGAATGAAAACGGCGAAAAAGAGATGGTAGAGACGGAACCTGCCAAAGAAAAAGTAAAGATTAAAAAGCGTCCGGTTTCATTAAGTGATATTCATCCACTGTGGACAAAGCATCCGAATGAATGCAGTGACGAGGATTACCTGAACTTCTATCGCAAAGTATTTATGGATTACAAAGAGCCGTTGTTCTGGATTCATCTGAATATGGATTATCCATTTAACTTAAAGGGAATCCTGTACTTCCCAAGAATCAACACAGAGTATGATTCTATTGAAGGAACGATCAAATTATATAATAACCAGGTATTTATCGCAGATAATATCAAAGAAGTTATTCCGGAATATCTGATGGTATTAAAGGGAGTGATCGACTGTCCGGATCTTCCGTTGAACGTATCGCGTAGTGCACTGCAGAATGATGGATTCGTCAATAAGATATCGGAGTACATATCCAAGAAAGTTGCAGATAAGCTTTCCGGAATGTGTAAGACAAAGAGAGAAGATTATGAGAAATACTGGGATAACATCAGTCCGTTCATCAAGTTCGGATGCCTGAAAGATGAAAAATTCTGTGACAAGATGAAAGATGCGGTTCTGTTTAAGAATCTGGATCACAAATATCTGACATTGAAAGATTGCATCGAGGCAAATGGAGGAACAGTGGAAGATCAGAATGCCAAGACAGATGATCAGAATACTGAGAACAAAGAAGAGGATAAGACAGTTATTTATTATGTGACGGACGAGATCCAGCAGAGCCAGTACATCAACATGTTCAAGAACCAGGGCATGGATGCGGTAATCTTAGGACACAACATTGATTCGCCGTTTATCACACAGTTAGAGCAGCGTAATCAGAATATCAAGTTCCAGAGAATCGATGCCGATGTAACAGCAGGTGCAAAGGAAGAAGTTGCCGAAGAAGAGAAAGAAGCATTCCAGAAGAAATCTGACAGTCTGGTAGAGATTTTCCGCAAAGAGCTTGGAAACGAGAATCTGGATGTTAAAATCGAGAAACTGAAAGATGAAAATGTTGCTTCTATGATGACGTTATCCGAAGAAAACCGTCGTATGCAGGAAATGATGAAAATGTATGGCATGAACGGAATGGATATGGGTACAACAAGTACACTGATCCTGAATGCAAATCATCCGCTGGTTCAGTATGTAGTTGAACATAAAGACAGTGAGAACACAAGTATTATCTGCAAACAGTTATATGATCTGGCAATGCTGGCACATAAGCCGCTCAGTCCGGAAGAGATGACTGCGTTTGTGCAGAGAAGTAATGAGATCATGATGCTGCTTACAAAGTAAAGATTTGAAGTTAAGATTGGCGGAATGAAAAATAAGAGCCGTGCGGCTGTGGAAGGGAAATCCATGGCGGCACGGCTCTGTTTATATCGGAAGCTGCAGATCAGTAGTCACCTTCAATGGATCTGGATTTTAAAATGTTTTTTACTTCCTGATCCCATTCTCTTTCGATGGATTTGTCCATGGTGAAAGTGTTCAGAGAAGTTCCGGTGATACATTGTAAGTGATGTCCATCGTAGTGGAAGTTCAGGTACAGCCCCCGGATCTCTTCCGGTCGGTATCCGGTGAGACCGTGGGCGGTCAGAAAGTACGGGATCTGATCTTCCGGAAGCGCAAGGACAATCTTGAATCCCAATGGAGTGCGTTTACCGCGGATGATCTGGAAGCAGAAGTCTCGGATTTTATTCCAGCGGGAGTAGGTTTCTTCAGGTTTTTCATCAAAGAAGTCTTCCTGGAGAAAGCCGCTGATGGTAAATTTGTTGAAGGTCGTGATCTCGCCTTCTATGAAAGAAAAGTTGTCGAAAGTGTCTTTTAAGAGCAGATGCGACATGCAATTTTTTGCTGATAACTGGTATACATTCATAAGGAAAACCTCCTGTTAATCTATATGATCATTTTCCCCTTTCAGGTATAAGGAAATGTATTCAACATTATAGCACAAAAGACGACAGAAAAGAGGATATAAATTGACATTCAAAAAGAAAAACAGTAAAATAAATTGGATATACATATTTAGGATCAACAGAGAAACGAAAGAGGAGAAGATTTCGTGGATATAGAGAGTAAAACTTCAATTTATGAAGAAAAAGAAGAGACTCAGGAGGTGAATCCTGAAGAGCAGAAAAGTGAAATAAAAAGTGAGAAAGAAAAAGACCGGGTACTTCAGACTGCAGTGATCGTTGCGGTTGCTATTCTGGTGATTGGCGGGATTACGGTGGCACGCAGGCTCAGTAATCCACAGAAGGATACAAAGAAGGGCACAGAGATCCTGAAGACGATGGATGAGATGGATGTTTCTAAGGCAGATAAAAAGATTAAGGAGTTAGAAACGCAAGAACGTGAGGCAGAGCAGGATGCAGAAGAACAACCGGCAAGCGAAAAATTTGCAGATTGTCTGGTCCTGGGGGATTCCATCACACAGGGATTGTACGAATATGGTGTGCTGGATCAGGCAAATGTACAGGCAGACCGTGGAGCCGGTGTGTCGGCGAGGGATAATGAAAAACTGGCAGATCATATTGCCGGGGCAAAAGAGATGAAACCGTCAGTATTATTCCTTTCTTACGGGATGAATGATGTCGGAGCGCAGAATGGAGATGCGGATGGATTCATAAAAGCCTACAGGCCAGTGATCAGAGATCTGAAAAAATCACTGCCGGATACGAAAATATATGTTAACAGTATACTTCCGACAGCGCAGATTGCAATTGATCAGAATTCTGTCTATGCAAAAATTCCGGAGTTCAATCAGAAATTAAAAAAATTATGTGAAAAAGAGAAAGTAACATTTATTGATAATACAGAGCTGGTGAAACAGGAGTATTATGCCGGTGATGGAATCCATATGTCAACCGGTTATTATAAAGAATGGGTAAATCATATGGCGGAGGTTGCAGAATTATAATGAAAAACGGAAAATTAGACAGGATTAACCTGTTAAAATATTTGATGGTAGTCCTCCTGATCATTTATGTAGTATTTCTTGTGACCCGGGAAGGGGATAATACCGTATCCGTAGACACGATTGAAAAGAATATCACAAAAGCCGTAAAATTAGAAGGAATGAAAAAAGGCACAACACAGGATCTGAAAAAATATTACAGTCTGAATGCCAATGATTATGAAGGAATCAGTCTGTATATTCCGGATGACGTTATGAGTGTGAATGAAATACTCGTAATAAAGGTAAAAAACGAAAGTCAGATCGAGACGGTTGAAAAGGCAGTGGAAAGTCGTGTAAATACACAGGAAAAGAATTTTGAAGGTTATGGTGTAGAACAAACAAAGCTGATACATGCTGCAATTATTGAGACCAGAGGACGTTATGTGCTGCTGGCAGTTTCAAAGGATGCAGACCGTATCGATGCGGCATTTAAGAAGAGTATTTGATAAAAAGGAATTAGAGAGATGTTATTTAGCAGTATTGTTTTTTTATTTACATTTTTGCCGGCTGTGATGATCTTATATTATCTGTTGCCGGTAAGATTCCGGAATGTGATCTTATTGCTGGCGAGTCTGGTGTTTTATGCATGGGGGGAACCGGTATATCTGTTTCTGATGCTACTGTCCATATTGTTTAATTATTTCAGCGGACTGGATATTGCAAGGAATCTGCCGGATAAGAGAGCTGCAAAGCGGAGCCTGGTTTTTAACCTTATCATTAATCTGGCAGTACTTGGATTTTTTAAGTATGAAGGGTTTGTATTGGACACATTGAACGGGATACTTCCGGTACATATTTCTTATCATGCACTGCCGCTTCCGATTGGAATATCCTTTTATACATTCCAGATATTATCCTATATCATTGATGTATATCGGGGAAATGTAAAAGTGCAGACGAATCTTCCTAATTTTGCATTATATGTAACGATGTTTCCGCAGCTTATTGCGGGACCGATCGTGCAATATGCAGATGTAGATGAACAGCTTGCGTCCAGAGAAGTCTCAAGGACAAAATTCGGAGAAGGAAGCATGTATTTTATCCGGGGACTTGCGAAGAAAGTATTACTGGCGAATACCTCAGGGATGATTTTTACAGAGGTAAGCGGACTTGCGAAAGGTAATATAGCCGTGATGACGGCGTGGCTTGGAGCTTTTGCGTATATGTTCCAGATTTATTTTGATTTCAGTGGATATTCGGATATGGCGATCGGACTCGGTAAGATGTTTGGATTTGAATTCAATATGAACTTTAACTATCCATATGTGTCTAAGAGTATTACGGAGTTCTGGCGCAGATGGCATATTTCGCTGAGCAGCTGGTTCAGGGATTATGTGTATATTCCATTGGGAGGAAACAGGGTATCGAAGATCAAACACATCAGGAATCTTCTGATTGTATGGTTTCTGACCGGATTATGGCATGGAGCTGCATGGAATTTCGTGGCATGGGGACTCTATTATGGGGTGATCCTGATCATTGAAAAATATCTCCTGTCGCCGGTACTGGACAGACTTCCGGATGTAGTCCGTCATATTTACAGTATTGTTCTGGTTGTGATCGGCTGGGTATTATTTTTCAGCTCTTCATTCGGACAGGCAGCAGATTATATCAGAGTGATGTTTGGTGCAGGTGCACATGGCTTTGCAGACAGAGAGAGTATGTATCTTCTTACAAGCAACCTGATCCTGTGGCTGATCCTGATATTTGGCTCTACGCCGCTGGTTCATTTCAGATACGAGCATATGTTAAGATCAAAAAAATGGAATACAACAATCATTAACAGTGTGGTATATGCTGCGTTGTTTATTGTCTGTATTGCATATCTGGTAACGGAGACCTATAATCCGTTCCTGTATTTCAGATTTTAGGAGCAAAGATGAGACAGTCGAGAAAGAAATGGGAAAGAAAAAGAGAAGAACAGAGAAATAAAGTAATTGCATTGCTGTTTATTGTAATGATGGTTATCTTCTTCGTGGTAAATATTGCAACTGCTGACAGGGAATTTTCGGCAAAAGAAAACCGGGCACTGGAACAAAGACCAGGACTTACGATTTCCGGTATTGAAAGCGGAAGATGGATGAAACAGTATGAATCTTATGTATCGGATCAGTTTGCGGGAAGAGATTTCTGGGTAGCTTTAAAGAGCCGTATTGATCTGATCGCAGGAAAACGTAAGGCAAATGGTGTATTTAAAGGAAAGGATCATTATCTGTTAGAGGATATAGCCAGACCGGATGAAGAACAATTGAAAGTAAATCTGGATGCAATGAAAAAGTTTCAGAAGACATATAAAGACATCCCGATGTATATGATGCTGGTACCGAATGCTGCAAATATTGAGTCGGACAAACTTCCGTATTGTGCAGTGACAGAAGATCAGGATAAACAGTTTCAGAAAATAAAGGCTTCGCTTGGGACAGCTTTTCAGTGGGTAAATGTGGAAGATACATTGAAAAAGCACAGAGCAGAAGAGATATATTACCATACGGATCATCACTGGACGACGCTTGGTGCTTACTATGGATATCAGGCGCTGGCTGCGGCTATGAAACTGGATACATCGAAAGCACCGGCTATGAAATCCTATGCAGTGACGAATTCATTTAACGGAACCTTATCGGCGACAAGCGGATATGAAACAGACTATAATGAGCCGATTTATATATACGCACCGGATGATCTGAAAACAGCACCACAGGTAGTTGTAAATAACGTGAATGAAAAAAAGAAAACAGCAACGTTATACGATACATCCAAGTTGAAAGGAAAGGATAAATATGCATTATTTCTTGGCGGTAATTATCCCATCCTGGATATCAGAACGACGGCAGATACAACAGACAGACTGTTGCTTGTAAAAGATTCCTATGCGAATAGTGTAATTCCGTTTCTGACGGCATATTACAGAGAAATCATAGTGGTTGATCCAAGATATTATTATGATGATATCAGAGAAGTTATGAAGAAAAATAAGATCACAAGTGTTCTGTTCCTGTATAACGGTAATACATTTGTGCAGGATAACAGTATCAGCGGGGTATTGCAGAATGATTAGATTGAACAAGTATTTAAGCGAAGCCGGTGTCTGTTCCAGAAGGGAGGCAGACAGGCTGATCGAGTCGGGAATTGTGACTGTGGATGGAAAGACAGCAGCTCCCGGCATGAAAGTAGAAGACGGACAGGAGGTCCGTGTCGGAAAAAAAGTGGTCAAAAGCAAAACGGAAAAAACGGTCCTGGCAGTGTACAAACCTGCCGGGATTGTTTGTACAGAAGATAAAAGGGAGAAAAAGAACATCATCCGGTTCCTCAATTATCCGGTACGCATCACTTATGCAGGAAGACTGGATAAAGATTCGGAAGGGCTTCTGATCATGACAAATGATGGAGATCTGATCAACGGCATGATGCGCGCAAGATATGCACATGAGAAAGAATATAAGGTCAGAGTAAACAAAGAAGTTACTCCGGAATTCATTGAGAAGATGAGCCGGGGAGTACACATCAGAGACAAAGAAAAGAATCTGGATGCGGTGACCAGACCCTGTACAGTAAAAAAGACCGGGAAATATACATTTTCCATTATTCTGACACAGGGATTGAACAGACAGATACGGCGCATGTGCGAAGCACTCGGATATAAGGTGAATGTGTTAAAAAGGATACGGATCATGAACGTGGAACTTGGAGATCTGAAACCGGGACAGGTAAGAGAATTAACAGAACAGGAGTTAAAGGAATTATATGGGACAGTCAAAGAACGAGAGAATGCTGGAATTAGTAGAACTTCTGAATAAAGCATCCAGATCTTATTATCAGGATGCGCAGGAGATCATGAGCAACTACGAATATGACAGATTGTATGATGAACTGCAGAGTCTGGAAAAAGAACTGGGAATTACATTGTCGAACAGTCCGACGGTAAATGTCGGATATGAAGTTGTCAGTGAACTCCCAAAAGAAAGGCATGAAAGCCCGATGCTCTCACTGGATAAGACGAAAGAAGTAGAAGAGCTTAAGAACTTCGTTGGCAGTCAGAAAGTATTGATGTCCTGGAAGATGGACGGATTGACGATCGTGCTGACTTATCGTGACGGAAAGCTTTATAAAGCGGTCACACGTGGTAACGGAGAAGTCGGTGAAGTGGTTACAAACAATGCGAAGGTATTCAAGAATGTACCGGTGCAGATCGCTTACCGGGGGGAATTGATCTTAAGAGGAGAAGCGGTGATCGGATATCATGACTTCGAGAAGATCAATGAAGAGATTGAAGATGTAGATGCAAAATATAAAAATCCAAGAAACTTATGCAGTGGTTCAGTCAGACAGCTCAATAACCAGATCACGGCAAAGAGAAATGTTATGTTCTATGCATTCACGTTAGTGCAGGCAGATGGAGTTGATTTTCAGAATTCCAGAGCTTGTCAGATGGAATGGCTGAAAGCACAGGGATTCACGACGGTAGAATATCATATGGTGACCAGAGATACAGTAGAAGATGAAGTTGCTAAATTTTCGTCAGAGATTAGTAAAAATGATTTTCCTTCTGATGGACTTGTGCTATCATATGATGATATAGCGTATGGAAGATCGTTGGGAAGAACAGCAAAATTCCCGAGAGATTCTTACGCATTCAAATGGCAGGATGAGATCAGGGAAACGATTCTGCGTGAAATCGAATGGAGTCCGTCAAGGACAGGACTGATCAATCCGGTTGCAATCTTTGATCCGGTGGAGTTGGAAGGAACGACGGTCAGCCGTGCAAGTGTTCACAATATCAGCATTATGGAAGAACTGGAACTTGGCATCGGAGATAAGATCGAAGTTTATAAGGCAAATATGATCATTCCGCAGATTGCAGAGAATCTGACAAGAAGCGGTGTGAAAGATATTCCGGAAAGATGTCCGGTCTGTCAGGGGGAGACGAAGATCAGACAGGTAGGAAATGCGAAAGCATTATACTGTATGAATCCGGAATGCCAGGCAAAGCATGTGAAGGCATTTGCATTATTCGTAAGCAGAGATGCACTTAATATAGAAGGATTGTCGGAAGCAACACTGGAAAAATTCATTTCCAGAGGATATATCCATACATTTGCCGATATCTTCCATCTGGACCGGTACAAAGACGAGATTCGGGGAATGGAAGGATTTGGAGAAAAATCGTACAGGAAACTGATCGAAAGTGTGAAAAAAGCAAGAACAACCACGCTGCCAAGAGTTGTCTATTCACTGGGAATCGCAGGGATCGGACTTGCCAATGCAAAGGTTATCTGCAGAGAGTTGAAATATGATGTAGAAGCCCTTTTGATGGTTACAGAAGAAGAATTAAATGAGAACCATCGTTCTCATTCCGCTAAATTAAGAGTAATAGAGAGGGTCAGAGTATGAAAAAAAGAAGAAAAACAGGTTTTGAATCATTTGCACAAACATTTTTAATTATTACAACAGTTATTTTTGTCTTTGGAATTATTATGGTTAAGTCTGTTGAATCTTCTTATAACCGCACAATTCAAAAGTTACAAAATGAAATCAATACAGTTGAATCAGATATTGATAGCTTACAAATGCAAAAACAAGAACTTGTTTCATTTAATAGAGTTGCCGAAGTAACTACATCTAAAGGATATACTTATCAAAATGATGCAACTGCTTCAACAGCAGGAGTTCAAGAATAATGAAGAAATCAAAAAGCGCAAAGATAACAGCTGTTGTCTTTGCTATTATTATTTTTGCTCTTGTTATTAATATTGTATTTTTAGGTGCGACAGGAAAACATTTGATCAGTGGTGAAAATATTGCTGAATTTGCGAGAAATAGAAGTAAAAAAGAAGCTGTTGAATATGCTCAAAGAGGACAAATTTATACCAGTGATCAAGAAAAAGTGGCGGTCAATGTAAAAAAATATAAAATTATTCTCGTTTTATCTTCAAATCGTACAGGATATGGGGAAAAACTTGCTTATGTTAAAAATATTAGTAAAACAGCAAGTAAATTGGCTCCTATTTTAGGAATGGATGAAAACGAACTTACGACAAAACTTCAAAGTGCCAAAGATGCAGGAAGATACCAAGTAGAATTAGGAAGTCAAGGAAATAATCTCTCGGCTTCGATTAAAAAACAAATCGAAGATTTGAATTTATCAGGAATTGAATTCAGTGAATCAAATTCACGTTACTATCCATTAGGTGATTTTTGTAGTTATATTGTTGGTTATGCAAAAAGCTATGAAGACCAAAGTATTAAAAAGATGGTTGGTGAAATGGGACTTGAACTTTCTTATGATAAACAATTAAAAGGTAAAAATGGTTATAAGGTTTATCAAACAGATGCTAATGGATATGCTTTAGTAGATGGAACGTTAAGAGAAAAAGACCCAACGAATGGACAAGATATTTATTTAACGATTGACAGTGGTTTACAAAGAGACCTCGATTATTTGATGTCAAATGCTTACAATGAAAGCGGAGCACAAGTGGTTACAGCGGGTGTTATGGAAATTAAAACAGGAAGAATACTAGCAATGTCAACTTATCCTTCATTTAATCCTAATGAAAGAAATATTTCGACATTCAATAATTACTTTTTAGAAGGAACGATTGAATGTGGTTCTGTTTTCAAACCTTTTATTTATGCAGATTCGATTGAAGAAGGTAAATATGATCATAATGCTTACTATAATTCAGGAATGTATAATGTTTATTATGGAAATAAATTAGTTGCCACAATTAAAGATCATAATGGTGGTCAAGGTTGGGGTACAATTACTTATGATCAAGGATTGTATCATTCAAGTAACGTGGCTATTTGTAATTTATTAGATAAAGGATATGTTACTAAAGAAGTGTTAACTGAAAAACTCAATGATTTAGGTTTCTTCCAAGGAGATACCATGGATGGACTTGCATGTTCTTCTTCTATTAATGCGTATACGCGTAGTAGTGCAGGAAAACTGGAATACCTTACTACTGGATT
>ENA-OPCV01002575-OPCV01002575.1-human-gut-metagenome-genome-assembly--contig:-NODE-2575-length-11174-cov-2.327727_pt1 | contig 11174 bp, 8 predicted proteins | sample MGYA00241257_ERZ501494 | MGnify/ENA primary metagenome ERZ501494 (study PRJEB25962, sample SAMEA2042618) | human gut metagenome | biome: human gut; feature: human-associated habitat; material: faeces...
CATTTCCAGTTTCAGCGAATTCTAAGATTGGATTCGGTGATCTGTTAGATGAAGTTCTTGTTCACTGCAATCCACAGGATGCAGATGAGAAAGAAGATGAAAGACCAAGAGTTGCAATCATCGGAAAGCCAAATGCAGGAAAATCTTCATTGATCAATAAATTATTGGGAGAAGACCGTCTGATCGTTTCTGATATTGCAGGAACAACAAGAGATGCGATTGATACAACGGTCAAACGTAATGGAAAAGAATATGTATTCATCGATACAGCCGGACTTCGAAAGAAAGCCAGAGTCAAAGAAGATATCGAACGTTACAGTGTGATCCGTACGGTTGCAGCAGTAGAACGTTGTGATGTGGCAATCTTAGTCATTGATGCGGAAGAAGGAATCACAGAACAGGATGCCAAGATCGCAGGAATTGCCCACGAACGTGGAAAAGGTATGATCATTGCGGTTAACAAATGGGATCTCATCGAGAAGAACGATAAGACAATCTACAAGTTTACAAACCAGGTTAGAGAAGTCTTATCTTATATGTCATATGCAGAACTTGTTTTCATCTCTGCTAAGACAGGACAGAGACTTCCTAAGATTTTTGATGTTCTTGATATGGTGATCGAGAATCATGCATTACGTGTACAGACAGGAGTCTTAAACGAGATCCTTACAGAGGCGGTAGCGATGAAACAGCCACCATCAGACAAAGGAAAGAGATTAAAACTTTACTATATTACACAGGTTTCTGTAAAACCGCCAACATTTGTTGTGTTTATCAATGATCGTCAGTTAATGCATTTTTCATATACAAGATATCTTGAGAACCAGATCCGTAATACATTTGGATTCAGAGGAACACCAATTCATATTATTGCGAGGGAAAGGAAGGAAAGATAATGGCAGTTTGTATTGTTGTGTGTATGATCGTCGGATACCTGTTTGGGTGTATTCAGACAGGATATATTGTCGGACGAGTAAATAAGATCGATATCAGAGATTACGGAAGTGGAAATTCCGGGACAACGAATACATTAAGAACTTTGGGAAAGACAGCAGCGATCATTACATTTCTTGGAGATGCCGTCAAAGGACTTGTGGCGGTGAATCTTGCGAGATATGTGATCATGCCGGCTTTTCATGTAGAAGGAGAAGCTTATCTTTGGCTTTTGACAGGATTTGCAGTAGTACTGGGACATAATTTCCCGTTTTATCTTGGGTTTAAAGGTGGAAAGGGAATAGCGACAACTGGGGGAGTTATTTTTGCATTTCACTGGCAGCTTGGGTTGGTCTGTGCAGCAGTATTTTTGATCATTACGGCTATTTCTAAGTATGTATCGTTAGGATCGATCTGCATGGTGCTGATAATTCCATTTATTTTGTATTTTAACAATCCACATGATTGGAAATTAGTTATTGTTGGATGTATATTTACAGCCATGGCAATCTGGCGCCATCGTGCGAATATTGGGCGTTTGATGAATGGTACTGAGAATAAATTAGGTCAGAAAGTAAAACGTTAGGAGGAACTTAAACAGATGAAGAAAGTTAGCGTTATCGGTGCAGGAAGCTGGGGAAGTGCCCTTGCGGTATTATTAGCAAATAATGGACATGAAGTGACATTGTGGACACATGATCCGCATGAAATAGAGATGCTTTCCACAAAGAGAGAGCAGGTAGAGAAATTACCTGGAGTAAAATTGCCAGATAATATTATGATCGAGGCAGATCTTAAAACAGCTTTAACAGATGAAGATGTTGTTGTTATGGCAGTTCCTTCACCTGTTGTTCGTATGGTTGCAAAACAGATGTCCCCATTTATAAAAGACGGACAGATCATTGTTAACGTTGCAAAAGGTATCGAAGATGTTACATATAAGACATTATCGGATATCATTGAAGAAGAGATTCCAAATGCAGAAGTTTGCGTATTATCAGGGCCTAGTCATGCAGAAGAAGTAGGAAGAGGAATTCCTACAACGGTTGTAGTTGGTGCAAAGAATAAAGAGACAGCGGAAATGCTTCAGGATGTATTTATGAATAAAGTATTCCGTGTATACACAAGTTCTGACATTGTTGGAATTGAGCTTGGAGGAGCATTAAAGAACGTTATTGCATTAGCAGCAGGAACGGTTGATGGCCTTGGATATGGAGATAATACAAAAGCAGCATTAATGACAAGAGGAATCGCAGAACTGACACGTCTTGGAGAAGCACTTGGTGGAAAACCAGAGACATTTTCAGGCCTTACAGGAGTTGGAGATCTGATCGTTACATGTACAAGCGTACATAGTCGAAATCGTAAAGCAGGATACTTAATGGGAAAAGGTATGACTGCAGAGGAAGCTATGAAAGAAGTAAAAATGGTTGTAGAAGGGGTATATTCAGCGAAAGCAGCCCTTGGACTTGCAAAGAAATGCAATGTAGCTGTACCAATTGTGGAAGCAGTGAACAGAGTGTTATTTGAGAATGCGGATCCAAAAGAAGAAGTTTCAAACTTACTCCTTCGTGAGAGAAAACAAGAACATACAAATCTTGAATGGAATTAATCAGGATATATAAAAACATAAACATATACAAAACATAAAAACATGAAGGAAGGAAGACAACAATGGAATCATTTAGGGAAATGTCAAAAGAAGAGTTACAGGCACAGGAAGTGGAAGTGAACAAAAAGTATCAGGAATTTAAAGATCTTCATCTTTCACTAAACATGGCAAGAGGAAAACCAGCACCAGATCAGATCGATCATGCAAATGGCATGCTTGAGACAATGACAGATTATCATGCAAAAGATGGTCTGGATGTGCGTAATTACGGAGTTCTTGATGGACTTCCAGAGATGAAAGAAATATTCAGCGATTTATTAGATATTCCAGCAAAGAATATCATCGTTGGAGGAAATGCGAGTCTGAATCTGATGTTTGATCAGATGATGAGACTGGTTGTATTTGGAACAGCAGGTGAGAAGCCTTGGGGACAGTTAGAGAAAGTAAAATTCTTATGTCCAGCTCCTGGATATGACAGACATTTTTCAGTTACAGAAACTTTAGGATTTGAACTGATCACAGTCGATATGACATCTGAAGGTCCAGATATGGATCAGGTAGAGAAACTGGTTGCGGAAGATGAAAGTATCAAAGGAATCTGGTGTGTGCCAAAATATTCCAATCCACAGGGAATCTGCTATAGTGATGAAACGGTTGATCGTTTAGCTTCTATGAAGACAGCAGCCAAAGATTTCAGAATCTTCTGGGATAATGCATATGGAGTACATCTAATCTTTGAAGATGTAAAAGTTAAGAATATCTTAGATGCATGTAAAGAAGCAGGAAATGATAACAGAGCATATTATTTCTTCTCAACATCCAAGATCACATTCCCAGGTGCAGGAGTATCTATCATTGCATCAAGCGATGATAATATTGCAGAGATCAAGAAAGTGATGACAGCCCAGACGATCGGATATGACAAGATCAATCAGCTTCGCCATGTGCAGTTCTTTAAGAATGCAGACGGAGTCAGAAAACATATGCAGATCTTAGCAGATTGTTTAAAACCTAAATTCGAGACAGTTCTTAATACGTTAGAGAAAGAGTTAAAAGGAAGCGGATTGATCACATGGGAGAATCCAAAAGGTGGATATTTTGTATCTGTAGATGTTCTTCCAGGATGTGCAAAGAGAGTTGTAGAACTTGCCAAAGAAGCAGGGGTTACATTAACTGGAGCAGGAGCTACATATCCATATAAGAATGATCCAAAAGACAGCAATATCAGACTGGCACCTTCTTACCCAACAGTAGAAGAGTTACAGCAGGCAATGGATCTGTTTTGTGTATGTGTGAAGAAAGCAGGAATTGAAAAACTGTTAGAACAGGCATAAGAGTTCATAAAAAATATTATGAGGAATATTCTTTATCAATGGTGATAAGGCATGTTCCTCATTTGTTTTTGTAATACTAGTATTTGGTTTTTAAAATATAAATTCAAAGATTGTATCTATACAATTAACACGTTGATGTGGTAAAATAAAACTGTTTATTCGTAAAATAATAAAAAGGAGTTGATTATACATGAAATTTACAAAGATGCACGGTTGTGGCAATGACTACGTATATGTAAACTGTTTAGAAGAAAAGATCAATAACCCAAATAAAGTGGCAAAATTTATCAGTGACCGGCATTTTGGAATTGGTTCTGATGGAATGATCTGTATTTGTCCATCAGATAAAGCTGATTTTAGAATGGCCATGTATAACTCTGATGGTTCAGAAGGAGCCATGTGCGGAAATGGTGTCCGCTGTATTGCAAAATATGTCTATGATTATGGACTGACAGATAAAACAACGATCACGATCGAGACAAAAGGCGGAATTAAAGAATTAGACCTAACAGTTGAAGACGGCAAAGTGACATGGGTGAAAGTTGATATGGAAGCACCGATCACAAAAGCTTCACAGATTCCTGCAATCTATGATGATCTTGATGAAGTGATCGATCAGCCAGTGATCGTTGATGGAAAAGAATATAATATCACATGTATTTCTATGGGAAATCCACATGGAGTTGTATTTGTAGATTCTGTTGCAGATATCGACATTGAGAAGATCGGACCAAAGTTTGAAAATCATCCAATGTTCCCAGATCGTGTGAATACAGAATTTATTGAACTTGTTGATGATAAAACGATCAAGATGCGAGTATGGGAGAGAGGCGCAGGAGAAACTCTTGCATGCGGTACAGGAGCCTGTGCAAGTGCTTATGCATCTTATCTGAATAAGAAAACAGGAAAGAAAGTCTTGGTACATCTTTTAGGTGGAGATCTTCAGATCGAATATGATGAAGAAAAAGATACGATCTTTATGACAGGACCAGCAACAACAGTGTTTGATGGCGAGATCGATCTTACAGGAATTGACGATTAAGAGTACAAAGATAGAAGAATTATTGGAGATAGAACATGATATTAAAAGAATTATTAGAACGTTCAGAATATACCCTCGTGCAAGGAAGTGAAGATGTAGAGATTTCTACATTAGTATATGATTCAAGAAAGATTGAAAAAGGCAGTGTATTTGTATGTATCAGCGGAGCAGCCTTTGATGGTCATAAATTTGTAGCACAGGCTGCTGAACTTGGAGCGGCAGCAGTCGTAGTAGAAAAAGATGTAGAAGTACCAGAAAATCTGACAGTGATCAAGTTTGATAATACAAGACTTGCTTTAGCCGAGATGTCAGCAGCATACTTTGGATATCCAGCAGAAGAACTGACAACGATCGGTATCACAGGAACCAAAGGAAAGACAACAACAACGTATATGATCCGTGCAGTCCTAGAACATGCAGGACAGAAGACAGGATTGATCGGAACGATTGAGACAATCATCGGAGATGAGAGAATTCCATCCGTCAATACAACACCAGAATCTTATATCGTACAGGAATCTTTCCGTAAGATGGCGGACGCAGGATTGAAAAATGTTGTTATGGAAGTATCTTCTCAGGCATTGATGCTTCATAGAACAAGTGGATTTGAATTTGATTATGGAATTTTTACAAACCTTGCAGAAGACCATATTGGGGAAAATGAACATAAAGATATGGACGACTATATTCATTGTAAGAGTCTGTTATTTAAGCAGTGTAAACAAGGAATCGTCAATGGAGATGATGACTATGTAGAAAGAATCATCAAAGATCATACATGTGCGATCGAAACGTATGGAATGAAGGATACAAACGATGTTTATGCTGAAAATATTACAAGAATTCAGGAACCTGGATACCTTGGAGTTGCTTACGATCTCAAAGGAAAACAGGAATATAACGTACATGTAGATATCCCAGGAGACTTTACAGTTTATAATTCCTTGGCAGCAATCTCTCTTTGCCGCCATATGGGAATTGTCAAAGAAGATGTATTATCAGCATTGAATACAATTCAGGTCAAAGGACGTTTGGAGATCATCAAGACTCCAGGAGATTACACATTAATGATCGACTATGCACATAATGCTATGAGTCTTGAAAGTCTTTTAACAACGATCCGTAAATATAACCCTAAGAAGATCTACTGCTTATTTGGATGCGGTGGAAACCGTGCAAAAGCAAGACGTTATGAGATGGGAGAAGTATCTTCAAAACTTGCAGATCTTACCGTTGTAACATCTGATAATCCAAGAAATGAAGAACCAATGGATATCATCAACGATATTTTGATCGGGGTTCACAAAGCAGATGGAGAATATGTTACGATCCCAGATCGTAAAGAGGCGATCAAATATTGTATGGAACATGCTGGAGCAGGAGATATTGTTATTCTTGCCGGAAAAGGGCATGAAGACTATCAGGAGATCAAAGGTGTGAAACATCATATGGATGAGAGAGATCTGATCCAGGAAATTATCGAAGGAAGATAAAACATCTGTCTTTTGAAATATATAAAGAAACGAAGGAGAATTACAAACGTGGAAGCAAGAATTTCAGGAACAACAAAATTATTCGGATTGATTGGTTCACCGGTTTCACATTCCGCATCACCAGCAATGCAGAATTACGGTTTTCAGGCATGTGGAGTCGATGGAGCGTATCTTGCCTTTGATATTAAAGAAGAGGAAGTGCCAGAATTCGTAAAATCCATGCGTCTGTTAAATATTCAGGGATGTAATGTTACAATGCCAAATAAAACAGCAGCAGCTCAGAATATGGATGAATTATCACCAGCAGCAGAATTGATCGGTGCCGTTAACACAATTGTAAACAGAGACGGAAAATTATACGGACATATCACAGATGGTGAAGGTTTTGTTGCAAACTTAAAAGATCATGGAATCGGCGTTGAAGGAAAAGATATCGTAATCTTTGGAGCAGGTGGAGCAGCAACAGCGATTCAGGTACAGTGTGCATTAGATGGAGCAAAATCTATCACGATCTTTAACCCAAGAGATCCATTTTTCGAGAGAGCCCAGAAGATGGTAGAGAAGATCAAAGCTAAGGTACCAGAATGTCAGGTAGAATTATATGATCTCGATGCGAAAGATACAATGCGTGAAAAGATTGATGCAGCAGATATTTTAGTTAATGGAACATTACTTGGAATGAAACCAAAAGAAGATACAACAGTGATCTCAGATACAACAATGTTTCATGAAGGATTAGTTGTAGCTGATGTTGTATATAATCCAGAAGAGACAAGATTCTTAAGAGAAGCAAAAGAACATGGATGTATCACAGTTCCAGGAAAAGGAATGCTATTATGGCAGGGAGTTGCATCTTTCAAATTATTTACAGGGAAAGATATGCCGGTTGATGAAGTGAAAGAAAGATTCTTCCAGGGAGTATAAGATACATAGATCATATATGGAAACAAAAAGATCAGAAACTGTAATAAGCAGATTTCTGGTCTTTTTTTCTTATTGTCTTCATATACTTTATCAGTCTATAAAGGAGGAACTTATGGATCAGTTTAATGTATATAAGGATATGAAAGCAAGGACAAACGGAGAGATTTACATTGGTGTTGTTGGTCCGGTGCGAACAGGAAAGAGTACATTTATCAAACGTTTTATGAATCTGATGGTATTGCCAAATATCGAAGATGAAAACGACAGAAATCGTGCAAATGACGAACTTCCACAATCTTCAAGTGGTAAAACGATCATGACAACAGAACCGAAATTTGTTCCAAATGAAGCAGTATCAATAAAGACGGAAGAAGGAATCGAATTAAATGTCCGACTGATCGATTGTGTGGGATATATGGTGGAAGGCGCTACAGGACACATGGAAGGAGAAGAAGAGAGGCTTGTAAAAACACCTTGGTTTGATTATGAAATACCATTTACGAAAGCAGCGGCAATTGGAACAAAGAAAGTGATCACGGAACATTCAACGATCGGTGTAGTTGTAACTTGTGATGGTTCTTTTGGGGAAATTGCAGCAAAACAATATGAGCCAGCGGAAGAAGAAACGATCAAACAACTGAAAGCATTGAAAAAGCCATTTGTTGTTTTATTAAATACGATTCATCCATATTCAGAAAGCACAAAGCAGCTAGCGGCTGAAAAGGAAGAAAAATATCAGACAAAAGTGCTACCAATGAATTTAGAACAGATGAAAAAAGAGGATATTTATGAAATTATAAAGAGTGTGTTGATGGAATTTCCGATTTCATCAATTGGATTTTATGTTCCAAGATGGACAGAGATGTTAAAGAAAGATCATCCATTAAAAATGGAATTACTTCAAATGGCCAGAGATGTGATCACAGAAAAAACAACAATGAGAGACATTTATGAAGAACAAGAAAAAGAATATGAGTACATAACGGGGCAGAAACTAGAATCTGTTGCGATGGACAGTGGGGAAGTGGTCATCACAGTAAAAGTTGGGGATGTATATTATTATGAATTTTTAAGTGAAACAACAGGAATGGAGATTCGCAATGAATATGAATTTATCAAGATCATGGGAGAATTAGCAAAGAAAAAGAAAGAGTACGAAGAAGTTGGAGAAGCATTGGCGGCAGTAAAACAAAGAGGATATGGTGTTGTGACACCGACGAAAGAAGAAATTGTATTAGAAGAACCGCAGATTGTAAAACATGGAAGTAAATACGGAGTAAAAATTAAGGCAAGTGCACCTTCTATTCACATGATCCGTGCAAATATTTCAACGGAGATCGCTCCGATCGTTGGGGAAGAATATCAGGCAAAAGATCTGATGGACTATATTGAGCAGGGATCGAATCAGCCAGGGGAAAGTATGTGGGATGTCAATATTTTTGGAAAGACGTTAGAACAGCTGGTTGGAGACGGTATGCAGACGAAGGCATTAAAAATGACAGATGAGAGTCAGCAAAAGCTTCAGGATACAATGGAAAAGATCATAAATGAAAGTAATGGCGGTCTTGTCTGTATCATTATCTAAGAACAATTGACAAACGGATGGAAAAAGAATATACTTTGATAGACAAAGTGTTTTTGATCTGTCATTTATGAGTACAGATCAAGAAGAGAAAAAAAGAAGCGATTAAGATAAGTGGAGTAGTTATGTCTGTAAAAATATTAGGAACAGGAAGTTTTCTTCCAGAAAAATCAGTGAGCAACGATGACCTTTCCAAAGTGATGGATACAAGTGATGAATGGATTTCATCCAGGACAGGGATTCGCAGCAGGCACATTTCGATTGAAGATACAACATCAACGATGGCAGTGAAAGCTGCAGAGAAAGCATTAGAAGTTGCAGGAATCAGTGCGGAAGAATTAGATCATATTTTCGTTGCAACATTATCAGGAGATTATGCAACACCAAGTACGGCTTGTCAGGTACAGAAAGGAATCGGAGCTGTCAATGCAGTCTGTATGGATATTAATGCAGCATGTTCAGGATTCGTTTTTGGATTAAATACAGCAGTTGCATATGCGAGAGCAGGAATGGGTAAGAAGATGATGATCATTGGGGTTGAGACACTTTCTAAGATTCTTGACTGGAGTGACCGCAGTACTTGTGTATTATTTGGAGATGGTGCAGGATGCGCGATCGTGGAAGCGGATGAAGAAAGAGAAATCTTTATCGATGCAGGATCTGATGGAGCACGAGGAGATGTTTTAACATGTGAAGAAAGACATTTAAACAATCTCTTAGTAAAGGATGATTCTCCAATGCAACAGGTTGCCATGGATGGGCAGGAAGTATTCAAATTTGCAGCACGTATGGTACCAAAGAGTATTAACAAAGTCCTTGATGAAGCAGGCGTTTCCAAAGAAGAAATCAAATATTTTGTATTACATCAGGCTAACAAAAGGATCATTGAAGCAGCAGCGAGAAGATTGAAGCAGCCAATTGAAAAGTTCCCGATGAATATAGACCGTTGTGCGAATACTTCATCAGCAACGATTCCGATTCTTTTAGATGAGATCAATCAAAAAGGAATGCTAAACCGAGGAGATAAGATTGTTTTAAGTGGTTTTGGCGGAGGACTTACTTGGGGTTCTGTTTATCTTACATGGTAAGAAGCAAACAAATACGATACAAATGAAGATAAAAATAGTCAGCTTTCATATAAGATGATAGGAGTTGACTATTTTTTTATTGCATAGGAAATTTCAATGAAATAAAAAATATGAAGTAAGAAGAAAGAATCCTGTAATACAAGATTCTTTTTGAAGTTAAAATATGATATAATGAGTGGATAAGTACAGGAGGGAATTCATGGAATTACAGTTATGGAGAGAAATGCTCACCCCATATGAGCTGGCAGTTGATGAACTTGTGTTAAAGTTTCGACATATTATAAGAGAATACAGAAATGTCGGAAGATATTCACCGATCGAGCAAGTCGATGGACGTGTAAAATCTATCTCAAGTATTTTGGATAAGATGCAGAGAAAGAAGATCAATGTCAATGATGTAGAAAAAGAACTGGAAGATATTGCGGGAATACGTGTGATTTGTCATTATATTAAAGATATTTATCGTATGTCTGATCTTTTATTAAGACAAGATGATATTCATTTATTAAAGATTAAAGATTATATTAAAAATCCTAAAGAAAATGGTTATCGTAGTTTACATCTTGTTGTAGAAGTTCCTGTTTATTTAGCGAATGAAAAAGTAATGGTTCCTGTAGAAATACAAATTCGTACTATTGCGATGGATTTTTGGGCATCACTTGAGCATAAAATCCGCTATAAATTCGAGGGAAAAGCACCGCAGCATATCAATGAAGAGTTAAAAGCTTGTTCAGACATTGTAAATATGCTGGATGCAAAGATGCTTTCACTAAATGAAGAGGTGCAGGCATTGCCAAAGGTCGGCGTTGAGGAACATCACGAGGAAAACGTCAGGATGCAGAAGATGTGGGAGGAGAATAAAATAGTAGACAAACTTCAGAAAAAATAATACATCAAAGCACCTGAGCGTATGTTTTCTAAAAAATTGAGAACCCTTTCAAGGGAATCATCTATTAGAAAAGGAGATTGCATATGAACATTTTGTTTTATGGTACCAAAAAGTACGATGAAGAGTTTTTTGATGCGATTTTGCCAGAGTATCCAGAGCTTTCGATTCATTATCTGGAGGCAAATTTGTCACCAGAGACAGCTGCATTAGCAGCAGGCTACGAGGCGATCTGTGCATTTGTTAATGCTAATATTGGGGCAGAGACGGTTGAACAGCT
>ENA-OPCV01002581-OPCV01002581.1-human-gut-metagenome-genome-assembly--contig:-NODE-2581-length-11165-cov-2.924482_pt1 | contig 11165 bp, 10 predicted proteins | sample MGYA00241257_ERZ501494 | MGnify/ENA primary metagenome ERZ501494 (study PRJEB25962, sample SAMEA2042618) | human gut metagenome | biome: human gut; feature: human-associated habitat; material: faeces...
ATCTCCACCGATACGGTATCCAGAGGCAGACCGATGGGCGCCCACGGTTTTTTGATGGTAAGATCCACCTGAGAGACCATCGGGTAGGAGAGCAGAATCGCTTTTGCGGTCGCCTCCGCCACCGTCTCCAGCAGTTTCCAGGTATTTTCTTCGACTACTTTTTTGATCAGATGGCTGACTTCACCGTAATGTACCGAATAAGAAAGCTCATCGGTGAGCCCGGCTTTTCTGGTGTCGGTATGCAAAACGGCGGAGAGTACAAACTTTTGTCCTAAAAAATTCTCTTCCGGAAATACTCCATGATTTGCAAAGATTTCCAGATTCTCAATTCTTATTTTATCCATAAATTTCCTCCTAGCAGGACAGGATCGCTTTTGTCATCTGAATGATCCGGTGGTTTTCTTTGATATCGTGTACCCGGACAAAGGAGCATCCGCGGAGCATGCCGATCACGGTGGTGGCAAGTGTTCCTTCCACGCGCTGATCTACCGGCAGATCCAGGGTGTTGCCGATGACAGATTTTCTGGAAGTGCCGAGAAGAATCGGGAGTCCGAGTTCCTGCAAGACATCTACATGATTGATGGCTTCCAGATTCTGCTCATACGTTTTCCCAAAGCCAACACCCGGATCCAGCATGATTTTATCGTCCGGAACACCTGCTTTGTGTGCGATAGCGACGCATTCTTTCATATCGGCGACCATGTCTTCCAGAAAATTCTGATATATGGCTTCGTTTCGGTTGTGCATCAGGCAGCAGGCAGCGTGGTAACGGGCGGTCACCTCGGCGGTTTTATAGTCGAACTTGAATCCCCAGATATCATTGACCAGATCCGCACCGGCCTGAAGAGCGGCCTCTGCGACATTTCCTTTGTAAGTGTCGATGGAAACCGGAACATCAAAATGTGATTTGACCGCCTCGATGACCGGCGTTACTCTTGCGATTTCTTCCTCGTCAGAGATCACGGTATGTCCCGGACGGGTGGATTCCCCGCCGATATCGATGATGTCAGCGCCGTCCCGGATCATCTGCTCGGCGTGAGCGAGAGCAGCATCCATATGATTGAATTTTCCACCGTCGGAAAAAGAGTCGGGAGTCACGTTCAGGATTCCCATAATATAAGTTTCATTCTTTGTATCAAATTCACGATTACCAATTCTCATACATGTTTTCTCCTCTTGAAGTTTACATAAGTTCAAAATTAATAACAAATCGTCAGATTCATCTTCTCCTCCGGCCAGTTGCATGCATTTCTTGCAGGACAGTACAAACAGTTTCGTGACTGTTTGTCCGCACGGTAGAGATAGCGGGAAAATAAGGGAGTTTCCGCAGTATCTTTTACCCGGTGGCTTCGGATCGCAGCAAGAATCGATTTCTGCTCAGTAAGAGAAAAATCACAGTCCGTAAGGATGCGTTCCGCCAGTCTTGCCCCTGCCAGATGGTGAGGAGTACCTTTTTCCATCTGTTCATAACGGCCGATATCGTGAAGAAGTCCGGCGGCGTAGAGCATTTCCTTGGAAAAGCCAGCCTGATCTTCCAGATTATAAATATACATCAGCCGCGCCACATCCAGAAAATGCTCCATCGTGTGACGGCAGAAGATCCGGTCTTTTTCTGCTTCCTGTAACAGTGCAAACTGCTCTCGAAAGACAGGGTGGGATAAAATCTGATCGATGCGTTTCATAATAACTCGCTGTTCCATGACAGATTTAAGCCTTTACCATCTGTAAAAAGGTCTGCTGCAGGGAAAAATCTTCCGCAAAGGCTCCACGCACGATGGTGGTTACAGTTTTGCTGCCCGGTTTCTGAACACCGCGCATGGTCATACACATATGTTCTGCCTCGATCATGACCATCACACCCTTCGGCTGCAGATGTTCTTCGAGAGCGTCCGCAATCTGTGCGGTCATATTTTCCTGGATCTGCGGGCGTCTTGCATAGACTTCTACCGTGCGGGCCAGTTTGCTTAAACCTGCCACGCGCTGATCCGGGATATAAGCCACATGAGCTTTTCCATAGAATGGTAGCAGATGATGTTCGCAGGTGGAATAAAAGGTGATATCTTTTTCCAGAACGATATTGTTATTGGTAGCGTGAAATTGTTTGGACAGATGCACACCGGCATCTTCATAGAGCCCGCCGTAGATCTGCTCGCACATTCTGGCGATACGGTCGGGTGTTTCGAGTAAACCTTCTCGATTGACGTCTTCGCCGATACCTTCCAGCATCAGACGAACGCCTTCTTTGATTTTTTCGTGGTCCATCATGGTACAAAACCTCCTGTGTAAATAATGCTGTATACTGAGAAACTTCCTGTAAAATCAGACATAGAAAGATTTTGAGCATACAAAAATATGCATCAGGATGTTCTGCATAGATGTACAGAATAATATGTAAGAAAAAAACACCCTGATGTGAAGAAAATAAAGCTACTGAAAAATAACTATGAGTATATCCCTTCACAATCGGATGTTAATCATCTGGTTGTTGCAACGGGTGCGGTAACCATATCGTAAGTCCGGTCCGCAGGCGAACCGACTTTTCGTTTCTGTGGCAACTCCCCATCCACAAAACACTTGACGCATGGAAACCTATTTTGCATAGTATTTCAATCGAAACAGCAGACACATAGGGTTTCTCTGCTGTTTGAAAGGATTATAGCACTCATGGAAAGAGGGTGCAAGAGAATACAGGAAAATATATGAAATTGTTGCTATTCATTCCGTGGCCGGTAACATTGAATTATCATCTCCCTGTTGGTTTACATAAGAATAAAGCAGCGTAAGGAGAAAGTACCATGGCTATGCCTATGTATCCAGAAAATTTTTCACGTAAAACAGTGCCGCCCCAATTGCCGGTGTATACTGTCCGTGGGTGCCGGTAAGAAGCGAATCTTTCGCCAGAGGAAACGGTGTATGCTCATTGATCAGAGCAAGCAGCCGATTCAGATCCTCCGGGAGAAAATAAGGTGCAAGATATCCGCTCAGGATCACCGGACAGTCGATCAGCAGGTTGAGATTACGGATGGCGAAAGCCAGATGCCGCAGATAGTCCTGCCAGATGCCCTGTAAGCGCGCCTCAGAGGTATTCGGATCATGCAGTTTCGGGAAAAATTCTTTTACCGGAAGTCCGCTGCGCAGTTCCAGTGCACTGGCGGAACAGAAGGTTTCCAGGCAGCCGCGATTCCCGCAGTAACAGACTGGACCATCCGGTTCCACACAGATGTGTTCCAGAGAACCGCTGTGCATGGAAAAACCCTGATGAACGCTGTGATTGGTGATTACTGCACCGCCGAGATTTCGATTTAATAAGAAGACAAGAGCGCTGTCCAGTTTCGGATGATTCCAGAGTTCTAGATCCGCGGCCGCCTTGGAGTCGTGAACCAGATGACACGGAAAAGGAAGCCGGGAAGCAAAATCAGAAAGCTGCATCCGCGTATTTCCCATAATAGCACCGTAAGTCACGGACGAACCATCCGGGGAAATGATCCCCTGTGTGGCAATGGAGATCCCTGAGATTTTTTCCGTGGGGTACTCATTTTTTTCAATAAAATGAAGCACTTCGCCGGCAAATGTGTCGTAATATTCCGGCGTGTCCTCGTAGGCAAGTGGAATCGTCTCCCTCGCGACGGCCTCCCCGTACAGATCCACCGCAACGAGATGAAACATGTTCTTTAAAATCCCGATTCCGATGGCAATTTTCAGATCCGGTACGATCCGGATAATCTGCGCTTTCCGCCCTCCGGTGGAGGCAAAATATCCGTTTCGTTCGATCAGTCCTTCTTTCTCCAGTGTGGTCAGGTTTTGACTGACTGTGGAAAGCCCCATGTTCAGATCCTGCACGATCTGAAATTTGGAAGTTTCCCGCTGGCGGTAGATGTACTGATAGACGGTATGTTTGTTGATTTGTTTTAACGTGAGAGTTGTCACACTTTTTTTATTCATAATGGCGGCCGCTCCTTTGATAATCTGGGCAATTGTTACTTATGATTGTAATACAATCATAAGTAAAAAGCAACGGAAGTGGAGAAACGGGATTTGTATTTTGCGCTGTCAGGGGAACAGTGGCAATCTTTCGGCAAATATGATATATTTACAGTTATTTACGCGAGCAACGAGCCAAAGTCCATGTTTGCATGAGAACTTGGCGACTGCTGCGAGAATCAAAATTTTCACATGGGATTCCTGTGAATCGCTGAAAATCTGTCTTTGTTCTGATTACAAAAATATGATAGAATGAAGTAAAACAGAACCAATAACCAGTGAAAGAAAGGAAGGCAGACTCATGAAATCAGTAATTTCCATTGGAAATCAGGATTTTGTATCCATTAGAAAGAATCACTGTTTTTATATTGACAAGACTGATTTTATCAGGGAATGGTGGGACAATCAGGACAGTGTTACTCTGATCACACGCCCAAGAAGATTCGGCAAGACCCTGAATATGAGTATGGTCGAATATTTCTTTTCCGTAAATCATTCCGAATGCAGCAAATATTTTGAAGACCTTGTCATCTGGAAAGAGGAAAGATTTCGTAAGCTGCAGGGAACGTATCCGGTGATTTCCCTCAGCTTTGCAGATATCAAGGCAACCACATATGAGACTGCAAGAAGAGCGGTAATTCGTAAGCTGGTAAAATTATATAGTACTTTTGAATTTGTCAAATCCAGCAAAGTATTGAATGAAAAAGACCGCGCCTATTTTGATTCCGTTGAAGAAAATATGTCGGATGATGCCGCAGCAGTAGCTGTCAATTATCTGTCCGATTATCTGAGCCGCTATTACGGAAAAAAGGTGATTATTCTTCTGGATGAGTATGATACTCCTTTGCAGGAATCGTATATTCATGGGTATTGGGAGAATCTTACAGCGTTTATCAGAAGCCTGTTCAATTCCACATTCAAAACGAATCCCTATATGGAACGGGGACTGCTGACAGGAATAACAAGAGTCAGTAAAGAATCTATCTTTTCCGATCTGAATAATCTTGAAGTGGTAACAACAACATCAGAAAAATACAGCAGCTCTTTTGGATTCACAAAAGAGGAGGTCTTTCATGCGCTGGAGACCAGTGGTCTGTCTGAGGAGAAGGAAACCGTCTGCTATTGGTATGATGGATTTTCTTTTGGAAAAAGAAAAGATATTTATAACCCATGGTCGATTACAAAATACCTGGATACAGGAGAATATGGAACCTATTGGGCAGACACCAGTGGAAATGCACTGATTTCCACACTGATCCGCCAGAGTCCGGCAAAAATCAAGTCGGAGATGGAGGATTTGTTACATGGTGGAGTCATCTGTACAGAACTGGATGAACAGGTGATTTTCGAGCAGCTTGGCAGAAAGCGTGGCGCTGTCTGGAGCCTTATGCTTGCCAGCGGTTATCTGAAAGTTGAACGATATGAGATGGATAACTGGACAGGAAAGCGCCGGTATTATCTGAAAATTACCAACCATGAGACGATGCTGATGTTTGAGAATATGATTGAAGACTGGTTTACAGAAGAAGAGTCTGCGTATGGTAATTTTAAAGAAGCTCTTCTTGCCGGAGATCTGTATTATATGAATCAGTTTATCAATCAGGTAGCACTTCAGACATTCAGCAGTTTTGACACAGGGAAAAAGCCGTCAGAAGAACTGGAACCGGAAAGATTTTATCATGGATTTGTTCTTGGTCTGATCGTTGATCTTGCCGGAAAATACAGGATCACATCCAACAGAGAAAGTGGATTTGGACGATATGATGTCATCATGGAACCGCTGGAAGAAAATCTGGATGCTATCGTAATGGAATTCAAGGTGCAGAACACGGCAAAAGAAAAGTCACTGGAACAGACCGTGCAAAATGCACTTCGACAGATTGACGAGAAACAATATGATACGGAATTGTTAGCCAGAGGAATTACAAAAGAACGGATCAGGCATTATGGTTTTGCATTTCGCGGGAAGAAAGTTCTGATTGGAAATTAGGGAAAATTCAGAAACATATCTGAAAAAATAAAACAAAAGTCTCATATCTGTGTGACAAAGACAGCAGATATGGGGCTTTTTGATAAAGATAAGAGAAATGTAGTAACAGGGTTAAATTTTGCGGAGAATAATGATTATGATTAGAGTATTACAGGAAGCGGATATAGACAGAGTCGCTGAGATCTGGTTAGACAGCAATCTGAAAGCACATTATTTTATTCCGGAACAATACTGGAAAAGTAATTTTGAAGCAGTGAAAGAAATGCTGTCACAGGCGGAAGTCTACGTATACGAGGATGACCGGAACATACAGGGATTTGCTGGATTAAACGACGAGTATATCGAAGGGATTTTTGTCTCCGATGAGATGCAGTCGCAGGGGATCGGAAAAATGCTGCTGGATTATGTGAAGAGTAAAAAAGCAAAACTACTTTTAAACGTATATCAAAAGAATGTACGGGCTATTAATTTTTATCGAAGAGAAGGCTTCCAAATCCAATGCGAAGGTTTGGATAAACTTACCGGTGAAAAAGATTATGTGATGATCTGGCAGCGGAATTTCAGGGAGAAAGAACGATGAAATCTATGACAAAAGAAGAAATCATTACAGAATTGAAAGCTGCAATAAAACCGGAAGAGGAGTATTTTATAGAGGATGATTTGATAGACGCTATCAACCAATATCCAGAACCTTTTGAACTAGAGCGTGTCTGAAAAATCATTTCCGCAATCTGCAAGCCCCACTTTGCGGTATATTTTACCCTCATTCGGTTGCCGTAGCCCGCTACGCCGCCCTCATTCGGATAAAATCTCCCACAAACTGGGACTCGCAGCTCACGAAAAGCCTTTTTCAAACACGCTCTAGTGGAACCAATATTAGAAATTATAGCTACCAATCCAAAGGTCGATTTTGGCATGCCAGGGGATCTGGTTCATTTTGTGGAGCAGTTTTATAAACACGGATATGAAGAATTACTGATTGCTTCAGTAAGAAACCATCCAACACCGCATAATATCTGGATGGTGCATCGCTGCTATAATGATACGGAAAATCCGAAACGTGAAAAGTTTGCTGAACTTATAAAAAAGTTGAAAAATGACAGGTCGGTTTCTTCGGAGCTTAAGAACAGTATAGATGAATTTGATTGGGAGTATTAAAAAGATACTGAAAAAATAAGAATCAATGTAACTATTCAGTAGCCACTGTCCCGCGAGGTGTTTTGACATGAATATGTCAAAATCCCGAGACATACAAGCCAAAATGCCATCACCGAAGGTGATTTACGCGAGCAACGAGTCAAAGTCCGTGCTTGCACGGAACCTTGAGGAATGCCGCGATAACGATAAAAACTCGCAAAGCGTGTTTTTATCGTTCAAATGCATTTTTGCTCGTAACTGTGAAGGCACTGAACAGTTACGAAAGGAAAAGCCTTTCTCCTTGATGTGAAAGGAGAAAGGCTTTTTGTTAAGACAGGAGAAGAACTTATGGCAAGAGAAGTAAATTTTGGAAAAATGCTCCACGGTGGAGACTATAATCCGGAACAGTGGCTTCACAGCCCGGAGATTCTGGAAAAAGACATCGAATATTTTAAAAAAGCAAAAATTAATGAGGTATCCCTGGGTATATTTTCCTGGGCAGTACTCGAGCCGGTAGAGGGAGAATTCCATTTTGAATGGATGGAAAAGATTATAGATCGTCTGTATGAAAATGGCATTTCAACAATTCTGGCAACCCCAACCGGAGCAAGACCAAGATGGATGGCACAGAAGTATCCGGAGGTGCTTCGGGTAGACGCCAGTCGTCACAGAAATCTGTACGGAGAAAGACATAATCACTGCTATACATCTCCGGTGTACAGAGAGAAAACAAGAATTATGAATACAAAACTGGCGGAAAAATTCAAAGACCATCCGGGTGTGATCGCCTGGCATATTTCCAATGAATATGGAGGAGAGTGTCATTGCCCGTTATGTCAGGCAGCCTTTAAAAACTGGCTGAAAGACAAATATCAGACAGCAGATAAGATGAACCGGGCATGGGCAACCACATTCTGGAGTCACCGCTATAACGATTTTGATCAGGTAGACAGTCCTTCCCCAAGAGGAGACAGCTCTCTTCACGGTCTGAACCTGGACTGGAAAAGGTTTGTGACCGATCAGACTGTGGACTTTGTGAAATGGGAGATCCAGGCTCTTAGGGATGCAGGATCCGACAAACCAACCACTATCAATATGATGTACGATTTCCAGGGATTAAATTATCACAAATTTGCTGATGTAGTAGATTTTGTATCCTGGGATAATTATCCACAGTGGCACAAGAAAGAAGAATACCTGACAGCCATGGATAATGGCATGCAGCATGATATCATGCGAAGCATTCAGAAAAAACCATTTTTGTTGATGGAGAACTGTCCGTCGGCAACCAACTGGCAGTCCGTAAGCAAATTAAAGAAACCGGGAATGCTTCATGCAGCTTCCATGCAGGCTGTTGCCCACGGATCCGACAGTATTTTGTATTTCCAGCTTCGACAGAGCCAGGGTTCCTCTGAAAAGTTCCATGGTGCAGTGATCGATCATTATGGCAAGGATGATACCAGAGTATTTAAGGAGGTAACGGAAGTAGGAGAAAGTCTGGAAAAACTTCAGGAAGTTACCGGAGCGAAGAACCCGGCACAGGTGGCTGTGGTATATGACTGGGAGAACCGCTGGGCCATGGAAGACGCCCAGGGACCAAGAAATAAAGGACTGTTCTATAAGGAAACTGTGGAAAAATCTTATTACGCATTCCGCAAACAGGGACTGAATGTGGATATGATCGATATGGAGCAGGATCTGGATGGTTATAAAGTAGTAGCAGCGCCTATGCTTTATATGTTCAGGGAAGGATTTGAAGAGAAGGTTCGTAAATACGTAGAAAAGGGTGGAACCTTTATCCTGACTTACTGGTCCGGTATCGTAGACAGTACCGATCTGTGTTTCCTGGAGGGAACTCCCCATGGACTGATGGATGTGATGGGACTTCGCAGTACAGAGATTGACGGTTTGTATGATGGGGAATATAATAGAGGAGTACCGGTGAGGGGAAATGAGTTGTGCCTGACGAAAACCTATACCTGTAATCATCTTTGTGAACTGGTTAAGACTTCTACTGCACAGCCTCTGATGACCTACGAAACCGATTTTTATGCCGGTATGCCGGCACTTACCGTGAACCTTTTCGGAAAAGGAAAAGCATACCATGTCTGCGCAGACTTTGAACAGGGATTTTATGATGAAGTTTATCGTAAGATTGCAAAAGAAGCAGGCGTAAAACGTGTAGTTGCCCACATCCCGGAAGGCGTGGAAGTAAGTGTGCGCCGGAATCAGGATACAGATTATGTATTTGTACAAAACTTCAATCGTCAGCCGGTAGAAGTCAAGTTGCCTGTAGAACAGTATCCAGTATGGCTTGGAAAATATGATGGCACTATAGATCGGTTCGGCACCGTGGTATTAAAAGGAAAGGCAGGAGAAAAGGAATGATTCAAGAGAGCATTGTAAAACTGGTACAGTATGGACTGGCAACCGGTCTGGTAGAAAAGGAAGACAAGCGTTATACTACGAATAAAATTCTGGAATTACTGCAGATGGATGCAATCGATGAAGAATATGTAAAACAGATCTTGGAGTCTGACGGAGCAGATCAGAGTGTGGTAGGTGAACTGGAAAGCATTCTGGGAGATATCTGTGACTATGCATATGAACATGGTCTGATGGAAGAAAACAGTGTAGGTTATCGCGACCTGTTTGACACAAAAGTTATGAGTCTTCTGGTAGACCGTCCAAGCAATGTGATCCGTCGCTTCTGGGAATTGTATAAAGAAGATCCGGTAAAGGCTACCGATGCACATTACAAATTCAGTCAGGATACCGATTATATCCGTCGTTACCGTATCGCAAAAGACATGAAATGGGTGGCACCGACCGAGTACGGTGATCTGGATATTACCATCAATCTGTCCAAACCGGAAAAAGATCCGAAAGCCATCGCAGCAGCAAAGCTGGCAAAACAGACATCATATCCAAAATGTCTGCTTTGCATGGAAAACGAAGGCTATGCAGGACGACTGAACCATCCGGCAAGACAGAACCACAGAATCATACCGGTAACCATCAATAACAGTGAGTGGGGATTCCAGTATTCTCCTTATGTATATTATAACGAGCATTGTATCGTATTCAATTCTCAGCATGTACCGATGAAGATCGAACGTGCAACCTTCGCAAAATTGTTTGACTTTGTAAAACAGTTCCCGCACTACTTTGTAGGATCCAATGCGGATCTGCCGATCGTAGGAGGATCGATCCTGAGTCACGATCATTTCCAGGGTGGACATTATGAATTTGCCATGGCGAAAGCACCGGTGGAAAAAGAAGTAGTGATCCCGGGATTCGAAGATGTCAAAGCAGGCATCGTAAAATGGCCGATGTCTGTCATCCGTATAAGCGGTCCGGACACGGAGCGTCTGATCGAACTGGCAGACAAGATCCTGTTAAAGTGGAGAGGATACACTGACGAGGCAGCATTTATCTTCGCGGAAACCGACGGAGAACCACACAATACCATCACCCCGATCGCAAGAAAACGTGGTGATATGTATGAGATGGATCTGGTCTTGAGGAATAATATTACGACCGAAGAACATCCGCTGGGTGTTTATCATCCGCATGCGGAACTGCACCATATCAAGAAAGAAAACATCGGTCTGATCGAAGTTATGGGTCTGGCAGTGCTTCCGGCACGTCTGAAAGGTGAACTTGAAGGTCTGTGCAAAGCCATTGTGGCAGGCGAAGATCTGAGAAAAGATGAAGTTCTGGAAAAACATGCCGACTGGGTAGAGGAACTGAAAGAAAAATATACTTTCACAGCAGAAAATGTGGAAGAGATTCTGAAAAAAGAGATCGGCATTGTATTCAAGAAGGTGCTGGAGCATGCAGGAGTGTACAAATGCACAGAAGAAGGCAGAACTGCATTCATGAGATTTATTGACAGTCTGTAAAAGAAAATAACGATTTTTATATAATACTTTGGTAAAGTGTTATAAAAATAAAGAGCCGGGTTGACAACAGCAATCCGGCTCCTTATAATAAAAGCATTAATGAAACTACATATCGAGCCAATAGAAGGTTGCAGGAAAGCAGGCGAAAGCCC
>ENA-OPCV01002585-OPCV01002585.1-human-gut-metagenome-genome-assembly--contig:-NODE-2585-length-11160-cov-2.691670_pt1 | contig 11160 bp, 8 predicted proteins | sample MGYA00241257_ERZ501494 | MGnify/ENA primary metagenome ERZ501494 (study PRJEB25962, sample SAMEA2042618) | human gut metagenome | biome: human gut; feature: human-associated habitat; material: faeces...
GATGGACAAGGATCAGATCATGGCGTTCCTGTCTTCCATGAAGGGCGGCACCAAGCCCGCTGAAAATACGGAGGTAATCGACAATGCGTAAGAAGTTTCGTTTTCTGACCGTCCTTGCGGTCTGCGTCATGGTTCTGTCCTGCTTCTCGGTGACGGCGTTTGCCTATGCCGATGACACCGAGCAGAACCTTCCCGTTACGGAGGCAACACAGCCGGAACAGCAGCCCGCAGTCATCGTAGGACTTTTTGTTTTCTTCTTTTGCATAAAACGTTCTGTTGAACAAAGATCAAAAAACACGATGAGGAACAACGTGGTCAGACAGAGTGAGCATTTAAGAACAATATTAGATATTCAATATGATTACTTAAATGGATTAGCAGAAGAGATTGGCAAGACAGACCATCTGTTAGCAAAGAAGAATATGAATTTGATCAAGTCGATCACAAAACATACAGATTTTTGTGGGACTGCATTGATCGAGCCAAATGGGGATGCTCATTATGACAATGGATTGATAAAGAATTTATCGCATCGAAGATATTTTAAAGAAGTGATCAGTGGAAAAAGAACATTAAGTGATCCATTAGATAGTAGTATTTCTGGATCAACAAGAGTTGTGTTAGGAGTTCCGATATATAACAGCAAACACAAAGTGATCGGAGCTCTTGGAGGTTCTTATGACGTAACAGCTCTAAGTCGCATGCTGTTTGAAGATCTTTTTAATGGACAAGGATGCAGTATGATCATTGCGCAAAACGGAGAAATCATTGCATTTGAAGGAGATACATCTTACTGGAATCTTGATTATAGAGATAATTTCTATAAATATTGTTGCAAATGGATCATCAAAGACAAAGTAACAGTGAAGAAGATCAAACAGGATTTTAAAGAAGGAAAAGAAAATCTTGTAACGGCAGACAGCAAGAAAGAAGGGACAAGAAGACATTACTTTGCATATATGCCAATGGGGGTCAATGGTTGGATACTCTGTTATGCATTACCAGAACAGGCAGCACAACAGTCATATAACTTCATTGAAGACTACGAAATAAGCTTTATGATCGTATTTATTGTTTTGGTGACCTTATTGATCTTGTATATTGTTTATGAGAATCATACAAGGAACAAAGAATTACTGAAATATGCACAAACTGACGCATTGACAGGATTATATAACAAAGAAACAACCGAGCAGTTAACGGATGAACTTTTATCAGAAGATGAGAATAAGTACCATGCATTTTTGATTTTGGATGTGGACTGTTTTAAGCAGATCAACGATATCTATGGACATGCAGTCGGGGATATCGTGTTACAGAAATTCGGGAAACTTCTAAAAGGCACTTTCCGTGAAGGAGATATATTAGGAAGGATCGGTGGGGATGAATTCGGAGTCATTATGAAGAATATCCAGACAAAGGATATAGCAATGAAGAAAGCAGAAGAATTGCTGGCTAAAACACAAGCATACAAGATCGACGAATTGAAAGGAAATAATATCTCCATCAGTATCGGGATCAGCACAGCCCCACAAGACGGGGACTGCTACATGGATCTCTATAAACGCGCCGATCAGGCACTTTACCAGGCAAAACGAAGTGGAAAAGCAAGAGTGTGCAACTATTTCTCATGAAAATAGTCTTTTACCAATTTTACCACAGTTCCAGATAGAAGGAATAAAGCGATCAAGTTTGGAATCGCCATCAGACCGTTGAATGTTTCTGCGATACTCCAAAGCATTCCAAGGTCTACAGTAGCACCAAGGATCGCAACTAACGAATATACTAACATAAAAGGTTTAATAACCTTAGAAGAGAATAGAAACTCAATACAACGAGCTCCATATAATCCCCATCCGATAATGGTTGAAAATGCAAAGCAACATAACGCAACTGCAGTAAAGATGGAGATCCAGTTACCATAAGTAGAAGTAAATCCACTGATCGTAAGTTCAGCACCAGCATCCGCACCAAATCCAATTGGAATTCCACTGCAGAGGATGACCAAAGCTGTCAATGTACAGATTAAGATCGTATCAGTAAATACTTCAAAGATACCAAGAAGTCCCTGCTTTACAGGCTCTTTCGTATCAGCACAGGCATGAGCGATCGAACCTGTACCAAGTCCGGCTTCATTTGAGAAGATGCCTCGTGCGACACCTTTTTTCATACTCATAAAGAAACTTCCAACAATACCACCAGTCACAGAAGCAGGATGGAAAGCTCCGTTAATGATAGAACCAAAAACAGCAGGAAGCTGATCGATATTTAAAACAACAACACCTAAGGCAAAGAAGATATAAATAAATGCCATAAAAGGTACTAATCTTTCAGCTACCTGTCCGATTCTTTTGATTCCGCCAAGTAAGATCAATGCCACAAGAATTGCAACAATGATACCAATGATCAGATTCGTAGTTCCAACAGAAGACTGACTGATCACGTGGAAATTCAACAAAGCAGAATTGATTGCTGTTGTGATCGTATTTACCTGAGTAGCATTTCCAGTTCCGAATACTGTTAAAACTCCGAAAGCAGAGAATAGTACAGCAAGAAAATGCCAGTTTTTGCTAAGACCATTCTTGATATAGTACATAGGACCACCAACATAATCCCCTTCTTGGTTACGTTCTCTGAAGTGAACTGCAAGTGTTACTTCGGAAAATTTCGTACACATTCCAAGAATAGCAGAAATCCACATCCAGAAAACAGCACCAGGACCACCGATTGCGATCGCACCGGCAACTCCGGCAATATTTCCAGTTCCGACTGTGGAAGCGAGTGCAGTACAGACTGCCTGAAATGGAGTCATAGATCCGTCGGATGCATCTTGCTTCTTAAAGACACGACCAAGCGTTTCCTTCATTGCATAAGGAAATTTACGGATCTGTAAAAATTTTGTTTTGATCGTTAACAGTAATCCGACACCAATGATGCAGATCATGGCTGGAACACCCCAGATAAAGTTGTTCACGGCACTGTTAACTGATTGTATAAGCTCTAACATAAATCAAACCTCTTTCAAATTTCTTTTATTAATTTGTATCTGTTCTTATATAATAGATATTTACTCATTAAGATCCATGTTACCTTAAGGTGACATGGAACATGAACAGACACAAGTGCAATCATATCATATTTACAGAAAAAAGTACAGAATCTAATCTTGACAGAGAATTAATAGATATTTTCTATAGATTTATGAAAAAAATGTAACTTGTAAAATATGTAAATAAGGACTAAACTTATATGCATAACTACGTGTAGACTTGGAGGATGAAAAATGGAGAATGAAAAACCAATACTAAGAGGAGAACTCGCATTGATGGCAGCAATCGTGATCAATAGTTTTAGTGTAGTACTGATGCTGTATTCAGGTTCTGGAATTTCGGCAATCTCAAGTGTACCTTATGCATTTTCAGAGGTATTTAAAAGTTTATCACTAGGTACATGGACATATATATTTCAGGGAGCATTAGTGTTAAGTCTGATGATCTTAAGAAGAAAATTTGTACCATCTTATTTATTCAGCTTCGTTGCAGGATTTGCGTTTAGTGAATTATTAGATGTCAATGAATTATGGATCGGGATCCTGCCACAGACGATTCCGTGCAGGATTGCATATTTTCTGATCAGTTATTTCTTATTAAGTATAGGAATTGCTTTAGAGAACAGATGCCAGCTTCCGATCATTCCAACGGATTTATTTCCAAGAGAACTGTCATCGATCATTAAGAAACCATATGCAAGAGTCAAGATTACATTTGATGTTCTATGTCTTGCAACAACCGGGCTTTTAACAGGTCTGATGCTTGGATATTTAGATGGATTAGGTATTGGAACGATCGTTGCTGCATTTACGATGGGTAAAATGGTTTCGATCACAGGCAGCTGGATCGATCAGAGAGTTACTTTTGTATCGGCCTTAAGTAAACAGACGATCTAGGAAACTAAGAGAATAGAAATAAGAAAGATGATGAAACAAGATAGAACGGGTGATAGTTTTGAAACAATATATTTTGAATGATTATATTACAGACGATGTCAGAATGGTAAAGCCAATGATGGAAATCAATGGTTTTAAAGTAAGGCCAGGATTTTTTGATCTAAACGGAGCATCAGAATTTTCATGTGGAGTGAATTTTACAGTGCATACGAGCAATGGAACATCATGTGATCTGCTATTATTTCATCCAGGAGAAGAAGAACCATATGCAATCATTCCATTTCCAGAATCATATAAGATCGGAGATGTCTATTCTATGATCGTTTATGATCTGAAATCCGAAGATTTTGAATATGCTTATCGTGTGGATGGACCATATGATGAACAAAAAGGATTACTATTTGATAAAACAAAAGTTTTGTTAGATCCATATGCTCAGGCGGTTGCAGGACAGGAAGTCTGGGGACATAAAAGAACCAGAACGTATCATGCAAGAGTGGTAAGAGATAGTTTTGACTGGGGTGTACAGCCACAGTCAACCAGAGAGATGAGTGATCTGATCATTTATGAGTTACATGTCAGAGGATTTACAAATCATTCATCCTCAGGAGTCAAACATCCAGGAACTTTTGCAGGATTAAAAGAAAAGATCCCATATTTAAAAGAATTAGGGATCAATGCGGTAGAATTGATGCCGATCTTTGAATTTGACGAGATGATCAACGCAAGAGAAGTGGATGGGAAACAACTTGTTGAATATTGGGGATATAATACGGTTGGATTTTTTTCACCAAATGCCAGTTATACAGCTGCTGAGGAAGTCAATAATGAAGGACAGGAATTAAAAGAATTGATCCGTGAACTTCATGAAAATGGAATCGAAGTTATTCTGGATGTTGTATTTAATCACACTGCGGAAGGAAATGAAAATGGACCATTCTTCAGTTTTAAGGGATTTGACAACAACATCTACTATTTATTAACTCCAGAAGGTAATTATTATAATTTTAGTGGATGTGGGAATTCTCTAAATTGCAACCATCCAGTAGTACAGCAGATGATCCTTGAATGTTTAAGACATTGGACGGTTCATTATCGTGTAGATGGATTCCGATTTGATCTTGCAAGCATTCTTGGACGAGATGAAGATGGAATGCCAATGAATAATCCACCATTACTAAAAAGTTTAGCCTATGATCCACTTCTAAGGAATGTAAAACTGATCGCAGAAGCATGGGATGCAGGTGGATTATATCAGGTAGGAAACTTTCCAGCCAGCAAACGATGGGCAGAATGGAACGGACAGTACCGTGATACGATGCGAGGTTATCTAAAAGGTGATTTCTGGGAAGCTAACAGTGCTGCATGGAGAATTTGTGGTTCAGGTGACTTGTATGGCGGATATTACTCTGATGGCAACAGTAATTACGCTGGATACAATTCCTGTATCAACTTCCTCACATGTCACGATGGATTTACAATGTATGATCTCTATTCTTACAATAATAAACACAATGAGGCAAATGGTTGGAACAATACCGATGGGGCAAATGACAATCGAAGCTGGAATTGTGGTATGGAAGGAGATACAAAAGATCCGGAAGTACTCAAATTACGTTACCGCATGATCAGAAATGCTTGTGCTATCTTAATGTGCAGCCGTGGAACGCCAATGTTCTTCTCAGGCGATGAATTCGGAAATACGAAGTTTGGAAATAATAACAGCTACTGTCAGGATAATGAAATCTCATGGATTGATTGGAGCTTATTAGAGAAGAATAAAGATTTATTTGAATTCTTTAAATTTATGATCGATTACAGAAAAAAACATCCAGTTATCCGCAAGAAACTGGACAATGCAGTTTGCGGAATGGAAGCAATGCATGCACACGATGTTAATGCAGAACGTATGGAAGTACCACAAAATGCAAAAACACTGGCAGTAAGCTTTGCAGGATATGACCGCAAAAAAGGAAAAGACGATCTTGTATATGTAGCAGTCAATGCTTATTGGGAAGAAGTAAAGATCACACTTCCAAACCTTACAAATCATGGAGCATGGTACTTAAGTGTGGATACTTATGGAGATGAGAAAGGAAAGTACTTCTATCAAGAAGGAGAAGAGATTCGCATTGATCGTGAATATGTGATGAAACCTCGGTCTATTGTGGTGTTTACTGGACGAGAAATTTTAAGATGATTTTTAAAATTTGTATGTTGGCCAACTGTAGATTTTGAGTATATGATAAAAAATAAATAAGCAACCGAAAGCGCAGCGGTTGCTTATTTGTTTTTCTTTTATTTCTGTCACATACAATGAATGCCTATAAATCTTTCCCAGTAAGCATCTCATAAGCCTGGAAATATTTATCGATTGTCTTATCAACAATGTCCTGAGGCAGTTTCCAGTCATGTTCGTTGCTCTTTAACCAGTCGCGGGCGAACTGTTTGTCGAAGGATGGCTGTCCATGACCTGGTTCGTATTCGTCTGCTGGCCAGAAACGAGAGCTGTCTGGTGTTAACATTTCATCTCCGATGACGATGTTACCGTTTTCATCAAGACCAAATTCAAATTTCGTATCTGCGATGATGATTCCGTGTTCTAATGCATAATCAGCACATTTCTTATAAAGTGCGATCGTCTTATCGCGTAACTGTTCAGCGTATTCCTGTCCTTTACCTGGGAATTCTTTCTCAAGAACTTCAATACTTCTTTCAAAAGAAATGTTCTCATCATGATCACCGATTTCTGCTTTTGTAGATGGTGTGTAGATTGGTTCAGGAAGTTTATCAGATTCTTTTAATCCTTCAGGAAGTTTGATTCCGCAGACTGTACCATTCTCCTGATAGCTTGCCCAACCGCTTCCTGTGATATATCCACGAACGATACATTCGATTGGAAGCATAGTAAGTTTCTTACACATCATGCTGTTTCCATCATATTTTTCCTGTTGGAAGAATTCAGGCATATCTTTGACATCAACAGAGATCATATGGTTAGGAACGATGTCTTTTGTAAGGTCAAACCAGAATTTGGACATCTGTGTTAAAACAGTTCCTTTCTTTGTGACATCATTCTTTAAGATGACATCAAAGCAGCTGATACGGTCAGTTGCAACCATGATCAGGCTGTCACCATTGTCATAAATCTCACGAACTTTACCTTCTTTGATCGGTTTCATTTCTTTCATTATTCATACCTCGCTGATAAATTGTATCAATGTTTCTCAAATTTTCACTCGTTGTTTACTAATATAACATCAATTGTTGAAAAAATAAAGTCTGGATTGGCGATTTCAGTATTTGTAATATATTTTGCCCTCGGTTCGTAAATCATATATAATGGTATGAGTGTCAAGAAGTATAATTTAAATGGAGGAAACTGATCGTTATTATGAAATTTTATTATGCCCCAATGGAAAGTATCACGATTTACTTATACCGAAACATTTACGAACAACTATTTGGAGAAATCGATAAATACTACACACCATTTATCATGCCAAATGGAAAAAGAACATTCAAAACAAGAGAATTTCAGGATGTATTGCCGGAACATAATGAAGGATTACATATCGTACCACAGATTTTAACGAAAAGCTCTGAAGATTTTATCAGAACAGCAAAAGAATTAAAAGAACTGGGATACGATGAAGTCAATTTAAATCTTGGCTGCCCGTCAAGAACCGTTGTAGCCAAACAAAAAGGCTCAGGATTCCTGCGAGAACCAGAAGTATTAGATGATTTCCTTACAGAGATCTTCGAAGCATTAGATATGAAGATCTCGATTAAAACAAGAATCGGATTAAGAGACACAGAAGAATTTGAAGAAATCTTAAGCATCTACAACCGCCATCCAGTCTATGAACTAACGATCCATCCAAGACTACAGCAGGAATTCTATAAAGGAAAACCACACCTGGATGTCTTTGAATATGCAGTAAACCACAGCGAGAATCCACTCTGCTACAATGGAGATATCGTAACAAAAGAAGACTACGACAATATCACAACAAGGTTTCCAGATGTAGATGCAGTGATGATCGGAAGAGGTCTGTTAAGAAATCCAGCCCTTGTACGAGAAATCAAATATGGACAGAAACTGACAAAAAGAGAACTCCTGAAAATGCATGATACACTTTATGAAGCATATCAGGGTTACCTAAGCGGCGATAAAAATGTTCTCTATAAGATGAAAGAATTCTGGAACAATGCAGCGGTCATGTTTACAAACCACGAAAAATACGCAAAAAAGATCCGTAAAGTTCAGACGCTAAAGAATTACGAACAGGCAGTCAACGCATTATTTAGTGATCAGGACCTAATTGATTAAAAATAAAACCGAAAATCTAAATATACATATTGAAAAACTATTGACAAAACAAAACTCAATATAATATAATCACTCAATAGGCAAAGACGGAGAAAAGTACCATAAATTATCGTTCCCAGTGAGCAGGCGATAGTGAGAATCCTGCAAAGTGAATTTATGCGAAGAACACTCCCGAGCATCAATCTGAACGCAGAACATGAATAGAACAAGATTCAAACCCTGTCAGTAGGTGCGACGTAAGCTGGGCGTTAACCGGCACACAAGAGAGACTGCAAGACAGTAAATCAGGTGGTACCGCGGACTAGAGATATACAGTTCGTCCTGAAGTAACAATTTCAGGACGGGCTTTTTTTGTACCTGATTTTAAGGTGACAGGGAACTAAGAAAACCGCCTGAACGCAAGATAGAGAATACAAGAAAAAGGAGAAAAGAAAATGTCAGACATGTACCGTACCAGAACCATGGACCAGATTTCTGAAGGTGACATCGGAGCACAATTAAAGATCGCCGGATGGGTAGAGAATATCCGTGACCACGGTGGAGTATCATTTATCGATTTACGCGATATGTATGGAGTGATGCAGGTCGTATTAAGAGATACAAGTTTATTAGACCATGTAAGAAAAGAAGAATGTTTATCTGTAGAAGGTGTGATCCAGCACAGAGACGAAGAAACATTTAACCCTAAGATTCCTACAGGAACGATTGAATTAGAAGCACACAAGATCGATATCTTAGGAAAAGTATACAGAGATCTTCCATTCGAGATCGCAACAAGTAAAGAAATCCGTGAAGATGTTCGTTTAAAATATCGTTACCTTGATATGAGAAACAGAAAGGTAAAAGATAACATTTTATTCCGTTCCAAAGTCATCCGTTTCTTAAGAGAAAAGATGGAAGACATGGGATTCGTAGAAGTTCAGACACCGATCCTTTGTGCATCATCACCAGAAGGAGCTCGTGACTACGTAGTACCTTCAAGAAAATACAAAGGTAAATTTTACGCATTACCACAGGCACCACAGCAGTATAAACAGTTATTGATGGTATCTGGAATCGACAAATACTATCAGATCGCACCATGCTTCAGAGATGAAGATGCTCGTGCAGACCGTTCTCCAGGAGAATTCTATCAGTTAGACTTCGAGATGGCATTTGCAACACAGGAAGATGTCTTCAAGATCGGAGAAGAAGTATTAACAGAGACATTTAAGAAATTTGCACCAGAAGGAAGTGTGATCACAGAAGCACCATACCCAATCTTCAGCTACAAAGAAGCAATGCTGCAGTTTGGTAGTGATAAACCAGACCTTCGTAACCCATTAAGAATCATCGACGTGACAGATTTCTTCCAGAGATGTACATTCAAACCATTCCATGGACAGACAGTACGTGCGATCAATGTTCATGCAAAACTTTCCAAAGGACAGCATGAAAAACTGTTAAAATTCGCACAGTCAATCGGTATGGGTGGACTTGGATACTTAGAAGTCAAAGAAGAACTGAAATACAAAGGACCGATTGATAAATTTATTCCAGATGATATGAAGATGGAATTAGCTGAAATGGCTGGATTACAGGAAGGAGATACAATCTTCTTCATCGCAGCACCAGAAAAAGCTGCTTGCATCTATGCAGGACAGATCCGTAACGAATTAGGAAGCAGATTAGACCTGTTAGAAAAAGACGCATACCGTTTCTGCTACATCAATGATTTCCCAATGTATGAAATCGATGAAGAAACGGGTAAATTAGGATTTACACATAACCCATTCTCTATGCCACAGGGTGGATTAGAAGCATTAAATGAAAAAGGCGAAAAAGTAAAAATTGTAGGAAAAGATTTATTAGCACAAGCAGTTTGTCATGAAATAGACCATTTAAATGGAATAGTATTTATAGATTTAGTTATTCCAGGTACTTTAGAATATATAACGCCTGAAGAATAAAAATAAAATTTCCTTATTAGACATAAAGTTTAATAAGGAATTTTTTTGTATGCTTTTTTTACAAACCTTAATAATTGTTTTACAAAAGAATAAAATATATTTTCATAAAACCATATGGGCTTTTCGTAAAAAAACTATGTACAAATTAAAATATTATGATAAAATTTAATTAACTTAAGATGAGTGAGGTGATAAATATGATAGATAAAATCTGTTTGTCGATAACCAATAAAATACGAAAAGAAATGCCTGAAGTTGATGATGAAAGAGCGGAAGCTATAGAATATGGATTACATATAATTATAGGTGAAATTCCAAAAAATTTTATTGTTTTAGGAATAGCCTATTTAATAGGAGTTTTTAGATTAACTTTATTAACAGTTATACTTTTATTACCATATAGGGCAGTTTCTGGGGGCTTTCATTTAAAAACACATATAGGATGTATAGTGTCAACAACTTTAATTTACTGTGGTATAGCCAAACTATCTTGTTATATCATTTTTTACAACCAAACTTTAAAATATATAACTGCATTATCAGTCTGGATTTTAGGAATGTTTATGTGTTATTTATATGCACCAGCTGATACAGTAAATGTGCCTATACTCCGAAAAAAAGAAAGAAAACAAAAGAAAATATTATCTTACATATTCCTTTCGATTGGAATTATATTGGCATGTATAATAAAAAATAATGAAATTTCCAATATATTAGTTTTTAGTAATTTAGCTCAAAGCATAATGATTACACGATTAGCATATAAGCTAACAAAAAATGAATATGGTTATGAAATATATGAAAAAGAGCAAATTACGAATATATAGAATATAATAAAAAGAATTTGGCCGGCGAATCTTTTTTTATATAATACATATTAAGGGAGGAATTAGTTATGTTAAAATTTTTAGCTAGAATTGCAGAAAAATACG
>ENA-OPCV01002594-OPCV01002594.1-human-gut-metagenome-genome-assembly--contig:-NODE-2594-length-11125-cov-3.217164_pt1 | contig 11125 bp, 14 predicted proteins | sample MGYA00241257_ERZ501494 | MGnify/ENA primary metagenome ERZ501494 (study PRJEB25962, sample SAMEA2042618) | human gut metagenome | biome: human gut; feature: human-associated habitat; material: faeces...
ACCTCAGTAGGATAGAGGGTTCGCCTCCTAAGAAGGAGCCGCGGCTGAACCCCGAAGGAAAAACGAAAAAAGAATTTGGAGTTCGAATCTATTCTGGCAAATGTAAATTGATAACAGAGCTTTCCCCATTCAGGCGGATGCTCCAATGTCAATAAATTGAATAATCTGATGATATCCAGCTAACCAAAATTAGCTGAAAATCATAAATCGGTTGCCGAACCAAAGTGCTGAAAACCCAGTGTTTAAGCCAAAAATCGGTGATGTCCTCTTAGTTTAACGGATAAAACAAGCGCCTCCTAAGCGCTAGCTGTGGGTTCGATTCCCGCAGGGGACGGTTACTAAAAAAGCGGTAATGATTAGCAGAAAATGCTATGTCATGAGCCGCTTTTTTCTTTTCAATGAGATAAGAAAAGACAGGCAGGGAATGAATTTCCAGCTAATTTGAAGCGATTTTCGTTAGCTGGCAGCTAATCAAAAATGAAGTTTTGCAAACGGGAAAAAATGGACTTCCTGCTAACATCGGGGTTCGTTCCTGTTGAAACCTCAGATCGGGGATGTAAAACAGGGTAAAATGGAGTAAAATCCCTTGCTGAAAGGAACTTCTGCAAACATCCATTAGCTGAAACAATAGAATATTTCATTAGCTGTAGCTAATGGCAAACGGGATGCTCGTTTGGATCAGATTCAAATATAAGAATCTAATCTAAACGGGCATTTTTTGTTTGGATTACAGGAAAAGGAGGAGTTCAATGGCAGGAAAAGGAAACGAATCAAACAGGCTGTTTGAGGATGAGAAAGTCATAGAAATTGAGATTGAAAGACTCAGATCTTTTAAAGACCATCCTTTTAAAGTAACTGACGATAAGGAAATGCATCTCCTGAAGGACAGCATCAAACAGTATGGTGTATTGAATCCGCTGATCGTAAGACCGGTGCCGGATGGAGTATATGAAATTATCTCAGGTCACAGAAGAAAATATGCGGCTCAGCAGCTTGGATACCGAAAAGTACCTGTAATTATACGGGTTATGAACAATGAGGAAGCCATTATTAAAATGGTGGATGCTAATCTGCAAAGAGAACGGATCAGTTACAGTGAGAAAGCATTTGCATACAAAATGAAAAATGATGCTATGAAAAGAACTGCCGGAAGACCGCGTAGCCAAATTGACCACAATTTAAAAGGTAAACGAACGGTAGAGATAATTGCTGAGGAAACCGGCGAAAGTCCAAAGCAGGTCCAAAGATATATTACTCTTACAAATCTGATTCCAGAACTGTTACAGCAGTTGGATGATGAACTGATCTCGTTCAATCCGGCTGTCGAACTGGCAGCTTTAAAAGAAAATGAGCAGAAAGAATTGATCGAGGCAATGGATTATGCCCAGTCGATTCCTTCTCTCTCTCAGGCGCAACGGATGAAGAAACTGAGTAAAGAAGGAAATCTGTCTCTGGAAAAGATGCAGGATATTCTGAGTGAGGTTAAAAAAGGGGAAATATCAAGGGTCACATTTACAAATGAACAGCTTCACAGATACTTCCCCAACAGCTATACACCGGAAATGATGAAGCGTGAAATTGTAGCAATCTTAAAGATATGGATGGAACAATACTGGGATAAATAAGAAACGGAGGAATGAACGATGTGTAAAGTAATTTCTGTTACAAACCAAAAAGGCGGTGTCGGCAAGACAACGACAACAGTAAACTTAGGAATCGGCCTGGCGAAAGAAGGAAAAAAGGTGCTTTTGATTGATGCGGATCCTCAGGGAAGCCTAACAGCCAGTCTGGGATATGTGGAACCGGATGACCTTGGTACTACCCTGGCAACAATCATGCTGGCAGTTATTAATGAGGAAGAAATAAAACCGGAGGATGGAATTCTTCATCATGAAGAGAATGTGGATCTGTTACCGGCAAATATTGAATTGTCAGCCCTGGAAGTAACTCTGGGAAATGTGATGAGCCGGGAAATGATCATGAAAGATTATATCGAAATGATGAGAGAACGATACGATTATATTCTGATCGACTGTATGCCCAGCCTTGGAATGATGACGATCAATGCTCTGGTTGCTTCGGATGCAGTTTTGATTCCGGTACAGGCAGCATATTTGCCGGTGAAAGGTCTCCAGCAGCTGATCAAAACCATTTCTATGGTAAAGAAAAGGCTGAACAGGAAATTGCAGATTATGGGAATTCTGCTGACAATGGTAGATTTCCGAACCAATTATGCGAAGGATATTTCAACGATGCTCCATGTAACATACGGATCAAAGATAACGATTTTTGAAAATGTAATACCGTTATCCGTAAAAGCGGCAGAAACAAGTGCAGAGGGAATCAGTATTTATGCCCACTGCCCTAAGAGTAAAGTATCCAATGCATATAAGAGTCTTACACAGGAGGTTTTGAAAAATGAAAAATAGAAGCGGCGAGAAAATCAAACTGACAAGTATTGATGAACTATTGGGAGTTGTAAATGAAAAGTCTGCAATGGAGATCGAGATTGATAAAATACATCCTTTTGCCGGACATCCATTTAAAGTGATCGATGATGAAAAAATGCAGGATCTGATTGACAGTATCCGGGAAAATGGTGTACTTACTCCTGTTCTGATCCGTCCAGACAATCATGATGGTTATGAAATGATATCCGGACACAGGAGAATGCACGCAGCCCAACTGGCAGGACTTGTAACCATACCGGCAATCGTCAGGGAAATGACGGATGATGATGCAGTGATTGCTATGGTGGATGCCAATATTCAGAGGGAAGAACTGCTTCCGAGTGAAAAGGCATTTGCTTATAAGATGAAGATGGATGCAATGAAGAGACAGGGTGCTCGAAAAGATTTAACTTGTGCTCAAAATGATCACAAGTTAGGAAAAAAATCGAGAGAAATACTAGGTGAACAAATAGGAATAAGCAGTGCACAAATCGCCAGATATATCCGCTTGACAGAACTTATCCCAGATTTACTTGAAATGGTAGATACGAAACGTCTTAACTTCACGATTGCGGTAGATATCTCATATATCCCTAAAGATGTACAGAAATGGATTTATGAATATATCTGTGACAATGGATTTATCAAACCGAACCAAATTGCAGCTTTAAGAAATTATCTTGGACAAGGACCGGTTACCCAGAGTCTGATGATCAGTATTCTGAATAGCCATATTCCGGTAAAGGCTCCGGCAAGAAAGGTAACTTTGAATGAAAAGAAGCTGACGAAATATTTTCCAAAGAATTATACATCGGAAGACGTGGAGAAAGTGATTGAATCATTATTGGAGAAATGGAAACAGGAACAGGAGGTAATGTGATGGATTTTAAATATATGTATGGAAAACAGGCGGATCAGTATTCTTTTATACATATTCCAAAGATGCTGGTTACTGAAAAAATATTTACGGGAATTACCATTCATGCAAAAGTTCTCTACGGTCTTCTTTTAGACCGTATGGGAATGGCGGTGAAGAATAAATGGGTCGATGAAAGAAACCGGATGTATGTTGTTTATCCGATTCAGGAAATCCAGAAAGACATGGGAGTAACCAGAAAAAAAGCAAGGGAATGTCTGACAGAGCTTGAAAATGCCGGACTTATAGAAAAGCATTTTAGAGGCATGGGGCTGCCAAGCATTTATTACGTAAAAGACTTTGCGGTAGCGTGAGTAAGAAATGTCCATTATGGAACTACTACCGCAGGAAAGGAGAAAATATGGATCAGAAATTGACATTTCGATACTTTTACGGGAATGAAGCTGATCAGTACAGCTTCTACCGGATACCAAAACTTTTATTCAAAAATGAATATTTTAAAAATCTGAGCAGTGATGCAAAGATCTTATACGGTCTGATGCTGGATAGAATGTCTTTGTCCATCAAAAATCAGTGGTTTGATGAACAGAACCGGGCATACATCTATTTTTCCATTGAAGATATCATGGAACTGTTGAACTGTGGAAGGAATAAAGCTGTAAAATCGCTGCAGGAACTGGATGATGAGAATGGAATCGGTTTGATTGAAAAGCGCAGGCAGGGATTTGGAAAAGCTAACATCATATATGTAAAAAGCTTCATGGTCTATGAGGAACAGGCGGAACAATCAGCAGAGGAAGCACAGAAGTTTACAAAACAAACCAATGTTGATACTCTGGAAGATGCAGAAGTTTATAAAACAAACTCCATGAAGTCCCAAAAACAAACTTCAAGAAGTCCTGAAAATAAACTTCAAGAAGTTTGCAATTCAAACTCTAATTATAATAATACTAGCGATATTAAAGAGAGTAAGAATAAATCAGATCAAATCATATCCGATAGACAGAGATCAGATGTTGATATGATGAATACGGTATCCGCTTATCAGGATCTCATCAAGGAAAACATAGATTATGAGTCATTACTTATTGCGTATCAGTATGACGAAGCATTGATTCAGGGCATTTATGAGCTTATTTTGGAAACAGTTCTGTGCAGTAGCGAAAAGATCCTGATCGCAAGTAACTGGTATCCGGCAGAACTGGTACGCGGCAAGTTTTTAAAACTGAATTATTCCCACATCGAGTATGTTCTTGACTGTTTCAAGAAGAATACATCAAAGGTGAAAAATATCAAGAAATATATGCTGGCAGCATTGTTCAATGCCCCGACAACGATCGATGGGTACTATAAGGCAGAAGTGAATCATGACATGCCGCAGTTTGCTGTCTGACTGAGAGGAGGAGAAAGATGTTTTGTTTAAAGCTCATTGGGAAAATATTATTGATTCCGGTCTGGTTTATTCTCATAATCGTGGGAATACTCGTTAAGCTGGTTGTGAATATGGTTTCAATTGCTAAATCATTTGTGGTGCTTGGACTGGTAGCTTTGGCAATAGGAACGATTATCTGTTACCAGGATTGGGTGCAGGTTGTATTTTTGTTCTGCCTGATCGTTTCAGCATTTCTGGTTTTGTATGTAAGTGTATTTATAGATGCTGCGATTGATCTGGCCCGGGAAAAATTAGTGAGAATATTGTTAGCATAGAGGAGGAGAAGAACCATGATTAAAGAAAATGATTATATCCTATTACCACCGCTTCGTAGAGATACGGATTTGAAAGTGGTTATGGCATTGTGGGAATATGTAAAGATGCCAGAAGAATCCAGGCAAAAGGTCTTAGCATTTTTAGATGAATCAGAAAAGAATAATCCAAGTGGGGAGCTTCCCCCACTTGATTATCTGCAATCACTTCCTGTTGAAGATATCAATGATTTTGATAAAGTTATGGGAAAGATTATTAATGACATTATTGTAGAAGCATGTGATCTGGCTTGTTGGGTATATGTCTGTAAGTTTATAGAAGGATTGTCATTGGAACAGATTGTGGATCAGAATAGAAGCGCAGAACAGTTTATAGCTGCTCTATTCTCTATGTTTGATAAATACATAGATATTCCTGATAACGATAGTAATAATATCAGACCATCATGAGTAAATTGATGCAGAACTGGGAATAAATATGCTATACTAATGTAGTTCCTTATTTTTTTACCTGTATACTTCGTTATACCTAAGTATTTTACATTGGAATATACAATCTGATAAGTTTCCTTAATTATAAGTACAATAAGGGTATCATATCGGAAATGAGGTGTAGAATACTTGCAAGCTGAGAACTATATTATTGCCAGGATTGAGCAGTTGTGTGAAAAAAAGAAATTTAGCAGGTACAGACTCGCTCAGAAATCTGGAATTGCCCAGTCATCTATTTCTACATTGCTAAACAGGAAGAGTGTTCCAACGATTCAGACTCTTGAGAAAATATGTGAGGGATTCGATATCACCCTTGCCCAGTTTTTTGCAGGTGATGAAGAAATTCCTGATTTAACAGCAGATCAGAAACAGCTGCTTTCTGACTGGAATGCGATGGACGAACATCAAAAAGAGCTGGTAAAAGCGTATATACAGGGCATTATTAGAAAATAAGGACGTCTGTGCTGAGGGATGGCATAGTACGTCCTTATTTCAGCTTTGGGGGTTTTTATGAAAAGAAGTAATATTTTATGCTTTGTACTTATATTAGGGATTACGCTCTGTGGTTGTCAGACGCAACCTGCAAAAACATTAACAACAAAACAACAGTTGGATCAGATGGATTATGAATCTGATGATGACTTTGAACTGTCTCTTCAATCATCAATCGGTAAAGAACAATGCTTTATTTGCGGAACACCGGCTGGTGGACTTCTGGAATATTATAAAAAATTCGATTCAATTGGGATTATCCATTGGGCCGATATGTCAGTCACTGACACCCGGATCCGAGAATATGATGATAATGGAAATGAGAAGATTGATTCTGGGCATATGAGCACAATGATAAATTCTTTTGGAGAGGATTATGGTTCTATTATGACACACTCTCAACCGGATAGATGTATTGCGGAACCAAATATACGCCTTGGGGAGAAAGATACGATAGACTGTGAAACGCTCAAAGATCAATTGTGTCAGGATTGTCTGGATAAGGTGTGTAAATTTTATGAAGACCAGGTAAACAGTGATAATGATGAATATCTGGAAAGCACGGGGTACTCGCTGATTGATTTTACAACAGGAGAACTTTATACCCTATCTGATCCGTATCAGGGATATAGTATTCGGGATTATATGATCCGATATGATTATAGAGAACAGGGAGACGGAGAAAAATATATAGATTTGCTGATCTTCTATGCTCCGATCCGGGGAGAGGAAGGTTAAGAAAAGAGGAAACTATGCAGACAAGGCAGGAGGCAATACAATATTGCCATTCATTTCAAGATGTATATGAAGATTATCCTTTTCATGATGATAACTGGTGTGTTATGCGTCATAAGGGAAATAAGAAAACATTTGCGCTTATTTATGATAAAGATGGTTATGTATGGATAAATGTAAAATGTGATCCGGAATGGAGAGAGTTCTGGAGAAATGCTTTTGAATCTGTGATCCCAGCTTATCATATGAACAAGACACACTGGAATTCTATTATCTTGGATGGCTCTGTTCCTGATAAAGATATCTGGCGGATGATCGGGGAAAGTTATGATCTGACGAAAGGAAAGAAAAAATGAGGATATTAGTAGATGCGGATTCCTGTCCTGTGGTGTCAATCGTAGAAAAAACAGCAAAGAAATATGAAATCCCTGTTGTTCTTTTATGTGATACAAACCATGTTTTATATTCAGATTACAGTGAAGTAATCACAGTGGGAGCCGGTGCTGATGCAGTAGATTTTAAACTGGTCAGTCTGTGCCAGAAAGGAGACATTGTTGTAACGCAGGATTATGGTGTCGCGGCAATGATTCTGGGAAAAGGTGCTTATGGTATCCATCAGAGCGGTAAATGGTATACAAATGAAAATATAGATCAAATGCTGATAGAGCGATATCTAGCGAAGAAAGCCAGAAACGCAAAGAAAAAACGTCATTTGAAAGGTTCGTCTAAAAGGACGGAGGAAGACGATAAAAGGTTTGAAGTGTTTTTGAATAAATTGATTGAGATGTATATTAAGGATAGGTAGCAGAAAAATAAGGACGTAGGCTTTCACTCCCCTATGTCCTGCTTATTCTATTCCAATTCTACAAACTGAAATTGAACAAAATCGCTGCGCGATGGCCTGTCAAGGCTGTGGCGCAGCTTTTTACTTTTTCTAAAAAAGGCAGTGACAGGATTGTCCCAAGATAGTATTGTTAAAGCACCACCAATAACAAACTTCAAACACGGGCTTAGTCCCAACAACTGCCTATGAAAAGAATATCATCTTTAGGCTGCTTACACAAGCAGTTTTATTTTGCAAATGCACCTCCATGATGGGTAGTTACTATTGTTATTACCACATTTATTTCATGGAGGTTATTTTATGTACGAATCATATATTAATAAAATCGAAGATGTTGGCAAGCTTAGAAATCTGAAACCCGGCACCATTCGAACTTATAAAAATAATGTCAGAGATTTTCTGAAATTTATCAACAAACACCCTGAAGATCTCACCTGTGAAGACGCAAGAGATTTCCTTTTATATTTAAAGGACAAAGGCGATAAATCATCTACACTTAATAATAAAAATGGATCATTGGTATTTTTCTATAAGCGTGTTTTAGGAAAACTTTGGGATGATAACCTTGTTCCCAGAGCCATCAATGACTATGCCATCCCACGTGTACTGACTCGCGAAGAGGTTGAAAGGCTGCTTGATGCTACTTCTAACTTAAAATACAAAGCAATGTTTGCACTTATGTATTCTTCCGGATTACGTGTATCGGAGGTAATTCACCTTAATTATGAGGACATTTCTCGTACAAATATGCAGATTTATATCCGCAATTCAAAAACACATTCCTCTCGTTATGCTATTTTATCCAAAAGAGCTCTCGACATTCTTACTGAGTACTGGTTTAAGTGTGGCAAGCCGAAAGGAATTCTCTTTCCGAATCAGTGGACAGGTGAATATCTTACTCCTTCAGCTACTGGTTTGGAAATGCGTAAATCCGTAAAAAGAGCAGGTTTACCGAAAGATGTACATTCCCATTGTCTAAGGCATAGTTTTGCAACACATCTCTTAGAGGATGGCGTTGATATTCGATATATTCAATCATTACTCGGACATCGTTCACCTAAATCTACTGAAATTTATCTGCACTTGAGCAATAAAACAGTTCTTGGCATCGTCAGTCCTTTTGACAAGGAAGAAGGTGGGGTTCTTGGATAAACCAACGGTACAGGATATCTTTTTGAGATTCTATCCCGGATATCTTGAAAAATACTCACCTTCTCCGGTGCAGTCTAAGGTTGCAAACTGTATCATCAACTGTAAGACCGGTGCCTATGGAGCTAACATCAGTATATGTGAAGATTGTGGTCATACCCAGATTCATTATAATTCCTGTCGTAACAGATGTTGTCCCATGTGTCAGGCTTTACCAAAAGAAATGTGGATGGATAAACGCCGTGAAGATGTATTGGATGCACCTTATTTTCATGTAGTATTCACAGTACCTCAAGAATTAAATCCACTAATCTACAGCAACCAACAGCTTCTATACGATACACTGTATCATTCTGTGTCAGCTACAATCAATGAGTTAACAGCAGACACGAGGCATCTGGGTGCAAAGGTTGGATATATCTGTGTATTACATACCTGGGGCTCTGAAATAAACTACCACCCTCACATTCATGCCATTCTACTTGGTGGTGGTCTGACTGCTAATAATCAGTGGCGTGATAAAGGTGAAGAATTCTTTCTTCCCGTTAAAGTTTTATCAAAGTTGTTCCGGGGTAAATATCTGAACGAACTTAAGATCTTATGGGAAGAAAATAAACTTCAGTTTCATGGTAGCAGTGTAAAATATCGCAACCACTATGCCTTCAAAGAGCTTCTTAACACCTGCTATGAAAAAGACTGGATCCCTCACTGCAAGAAAACCTTCAATGGTGCCCAGTCTGTTATTAACTATCTTGGTAAGTACACACATAGAATCGCTATCAGTAATCACCGAATCATCCGTATGGACGAAAATACTGTTACATACTATGTGAAAGATTATCGCGAAAAAGGTAAGTGGAAAGAATTCACCATTTCCGGAGTTGAATTCATCCGTAGATTCCTTATGCATGTGCCGCCGAAACGATTTGTTAGAATAAGACACTACGGATTACTATGTACTCGAAGCAAGACCAAGCATCTGGCATTATGTCGGAATCTTCTTGGTTGTAAGCAGTATCTATCACGACTGAAAGATATGGAAACACCTCAGATACTTGAAACCCTTTATGGTATCAAGGTTACTGTTTGCAAATGCTGTGGTGGTCATCTTGGAAAACCACAGCAGAGAATACCTTTGCGCATTTAGAATCGACTAACTAAATAATTTCAAAAAGCCTCAGTAATGAGGTTTATTTGTCGTGCCAAGATTTTGCAAAAGCACCATGTAACAATGCAGAGAATTCTTGTATCTCACTTGTATTCATAAAAAAAGCAAGAATTGAAAATCCATACAGATCGGCTACACGGACGCGACTTTGTTCACTTTGGCAAAATCAAACGCGGTGCAAACGAAAGGGCAGTTTTTCTATAGTTTAAGACTGCTTTTTCGTTTACACCGCTATTGATTGTAGCCTAAAGAAGTTGTGCGCTTGATTATTTATCTGAAATATATTTTTCTATGCGCTCTTTTTCTTCTATGCTAAGTTCTCTTGCTATAGGAAGAAAGTCTCTCAATTTGTTCCATTTTCCTTGCACGCAAAGTATCGCCGCATAACAGCAATCATCTTCACTCCCCCGCAAACGGCGGACAACAAAAAAGTTTCTCGCTTTATCGCTGTCTTTTGCGGATGCAGTTTGTTCAAAGATTTTTGCAACTTTTTCTAACGTATCAATTTTCTCATAATACGGAAGTGCATATTTTCTAAAGTAATTTGCAATGCGTTCAGCATAAGTCTGCATAGGTTCATCGGAACAATACTTAAACGTGCTCATTGTGTAGTTTGGAATTTGTGTATAGAACATCCATGCACCCGTAGACCACTTAGGGTCATATTCCATTCCTAAAAATAAACTTGTAAGTCTATCTACCTCTTTATATGTAAATGAAAGCGTAAAATTTACAGAATAGAGATTCCCCGGCAAACCACGATCCCTTGTGAAAGTGATAGTAAAAAATTGTTCACATTCTCCAACCTTTCGAGTTAACCATCCGATTTTTTTCTTTTTAAATCCTGTATCAAAAACCAGCTCTGATAGCAAAGTCGTCAATTCTTTTTGTAAACCATTTGGCGTTATTTCCACTTCATTTCACCTCCACAACTTCAAATTTTCTTTTCAGCTTCACTTTGCAAAGCGTCCTGTTCCATTTCCGTTTCATAATCCCCACGGGCATAGGCAACATCACTGATTGCCCGGAGCATCTTATCCTTTGCCAGCTTTTTCATCGCCTTGGCAAGTTCCGCATCCAGTGTGCCACGCTTGATATATCGGTTTATGGTGTTCAGCCGCTTCTCATATATCTGTTTCAGCGGATGATCATCCGCAAGTTCTCTCTGGGTTCTGCCTTTCAGATTGCCGATCTGCCGACAGGTGCGGTGCAGC
>ENA-OPCV01002600-OPCV01002600.1-human-gut-metagenome-genome-assembly--contig:-NODE-2600-length-11104-cov-2.243461_pt1 | contig 11104 bp, 14 predicted proteins | sample MGYA00241257_ERZ501494 | MGnify/ENA primary metagenome ERZ501494 (study PRJEB25962, sample SAMEA2042618) | human gut metagenome | biome: human gut; feature: human-associated habitat; material: faeces...
TTTTTTTGTACCCAAAATTCGGAAGGAGTGAGGTCGATGGCCGTTTTTCGTATTGAACGGACCCGTGATTATACCGTTATGAGTAACCATCACCTGCGCGACAAGGCGTTGTCGCTGAAATCCAAGGGGCTTTTGTCCATGATGCTGTCCTTGCCGGAGGACTGGAACTACACCACCAGAGGACTTGCGAAAATCTGCAAGGAGGGCGTGGACGCCATCGGCGGGGCGCTGCGGGAGCTGGAGACCGAAGAGACGAAGCTTGAAACGCTAAGCAGTGAGAAGAACCAGTACGTGGAAGAGCAGCAGACAGGTCTTGAGACGGCGAAAAAGCAGCGTGGGGAAGCGGCGGCAGCCCTTTCGGAGATACAGCTTGGGCATTCCCAGGCGGAGCAGAAGGGTGCGTTTATCGAGGAAAATCTGCGCCGTGTATTGCAGGAGCAGGAACGTCTCCGGGCAGAGAAAGAGAAACTTTCCGGCGGTCACGCGGACAGCAGCGAGACGATCGCTGCCAGAGAGCGCGAGATTGCAGCGTTGGAAGCCGAGATACAGGCGTCCGGGGACAAGCGGACGCAGATGGAACTGGTAATCCAGAACAAGCAGCGTGAGAAGGAAGAAAAGGCGGGGCGGCAGAAAACTTTCTTTGATAAAAAGGAAGAACTGAACGAACGTCTCCAGCTTTTAGACCGCGAGAACTTCCGTCTCCAGAATCAGAGAGAACGCCTGAATGAGCGCCTGGAGTCGCAGGTCGATTATATGTGGAGTGAGTATGAGCTTACGTATTCGCGCGCGGAAGAGCTGCGGAAGGAAGAGCTGACCTCGATTCCGGAAATGAAGCGGTCGATCAATGAGAAAAAGATGGAGATCCGCGCCCTTGGGAATGTCAATGTCAACGCGATCGAGGACTACAAGGAGATATCCGGCCGCTACGAATTTATGAAAAACCAGCATGAAGATCTGGTAGCGGCACAGGCGGCGCTGGAAAAAATTATCGAGGAGCTCGATGAAGGAATGCGGCGTCAGTTCCGGGAAAAATTTGGTGAGATCCGCCGCGAGTTTGATAAAGTATTTAAGGAATTATTTGGAGGCGGAACGGGTACGCTGGAGCTGTCGCAGGAAGAAGATATTCTGGAGGCAGGCATCCAAATTATTTCACAGCCGCCGGGCAAAAAACTGCAGAATATGATGCAGCTCTCCGGTGGGGAGAAAGCATTGACGGCGATCGCACTGCTTTTTGCAATTCAGAACTTAAAACCGTCGCCATTCTGCCTGCTAGATGAGATTGAGGCGGCACTCGACGATTCCAACGTAGACCGGTTTGCCGGGTACCTGCATAAGCTGACGCGCTACACGCAGTTTATCGTCATCACCCACCGAAGAGGCACGATGGTGTCGGCAGACCGCCTGTACGGTATCACGATGCAGGAAAAAGGTGTGTCCACGCTGGTATCAGTCAGCCTGATCGAGGCGCAGATGGAGCGGGAAGAGGAAAAAGCAGAATTATAATTGCAAAAAAGAGTTCAGAAATAGAAAAGGAGGCGCAGCCATGGGAGATAAGAAAAAGGGTTTTTTCGGCCGTCTAGTAGAAGGGCTGACGAAAACGAGAGATTCCATTGTAAGCGGAATTGATTCCGTATTCAGCGGTTTTTCCGCGATCGATGATGATTTCTATGAGGAGATCGAAGAGACGCTTATCATGGGCGATCTAGGTATCCAGACGACGATGGCGATCGTCGAGGATCTCCGGAAAAAGGTAAAAGAAAACCACATCAAGGATCCGGCAGAGCAAGGATCTTCTGATTGCCAGCATCAAGGAACAGATGGATCTGGGCGAAAATGCCTACGAATTTGAAAACCGCAAGTCGGTTGTGCTGGTGATCGGCGTCAACGGCGTCGGGAAGACGACCTCGGTCGGCAAGCTGGCGGGTCAGTTAAAGGATCAGGGCAAGAAGGTCATTCTGGCGGCGGCGGATACATTCCGTGCGGCAGCGATTGAGCAGCTGACGGAGTGGGCAGGACGCGCGGGCGTTGAGCTGATCGCCCAGCAGGAAGGTTCTGATCCGGCAGCAGTTATTTATGATGCCTGCCAGGCAGCAAAGTCAAGACATGCAGATGTTCTTTTATGCGATACTGCCGGACGTCTTCATAATAAGAAGAACCTTATGAATGAGCTTTCAAAGATTCGAAGAGTCATTGAAAGAGAATTTCCAGAAGCTTACCTTGAAACATTAATCGTTCTTGACGGAACAACAGGTCAGAATGCTTTAGTGCAGGCAAAACAGTTTAAAGAAGTATCTGATATTTCCGGTATCGTACTTACAAAGCTTGACGGAACAGCCAAGGGTGGTATTGCCATCGCAATTCAGGCAGAGCTTGGAATTCCAGTAAAATATATTGGAATCGGAGAGAAAATCGAAGATTTACAAAAGTTTGATGCTGATTCTTTTGTAAATGCACTCTTTGAAAAACCAGCAGAAGACGAAGAATAAAAAATTGTTAATATATAAAAATTAACAATAATAAATTTTTTGTATATTGACAATAATTATAATTTCAAACAACTGCAGACAGGAAAAAAGAATGAAAAAAACTATTCATAATTATATAATTGCGATATAATTATAAAAATGCAAGAAGAATATAATGGAGGAATGCATATAATGATGGAAAAATTATCATTAGACAAGTTCGAAGAAGCGTACGAGCGAGTGCAGGAAGTTGTTCTGCCAACAAACCTTGTACAAAGTGACTTCTTCTCACAGATGACAGGAAACAAAGTTTATTTTAAACCAGAGAATCTTCAGCTCACAGGAGCATACAAGATTCGTGGAGCATATTATAAAATCAGTACATTAAGTGATGAAGAAAAAGCAAAAGGTCTTATCACAGCTTCTGCTGGAAACCATGCACAGGGTGTAGCATATGCCGCAAGAAAGTTTGGTGCACCGGCAATCGTTGTTATGCCTACAACAACACCTTTATTAAAGGTAAACCGTACAAAGGAACTTGGAGCAGAAGTTGTTCTTCATGGTAACGTATACGATGAAGCCTGCGAAAAAGCAAAAGAGTTAGCAGCAGAACATGGATATACTTTTGTTCATCCATTTGATGATTTAGAAGTAGCAACTGGTCAGGGTTCTATTGCAATGGAAATTGTAAAAGAACTTCCTACCGTAGATATGATTTTAGTACCAGTTGGCGGTGGTGGACTTTCTACTGGTGTTTCAACTCTTGCTAAGATGTTAAATCCAAAGATTAAAGTCATCGGTGTAGAGCCAGCCGGAGCAAACTGCCTTCAGGAATCTTTAAAAGCAGGACATCCAGTAACATTAAAGGGAGTCAATACAATCGCAGACGGTACTGCTGTAAAGACACCAGGCGAAACTATTTTCCCATATCTCCAGGAGAATTTAGATGATATTATCACCATCGAAGATGACGAGTTAATCGTTGCGTTCCTTGATATTTTAGAGAACCATAAAATGCTTGTTGAAAACTCCGGACTTCTTACAGTAGCTGCTTTAAAACATTTAAAACCAGAAGGAAAGAAAGTTGTTTCTATCTTAAGCGGTGGAAATATGGATATCATCACATTAGCTTCTGTTGTACAAAACGGTCTTATCCAGCGTTCCAGAATCTTTACCGTGTCGGTTTTACTGCCGGATGTACCAGGACAGCTTAATAAAGTATCTAAAGTTATCGCAGATGTACAGGGTAATGTTATCAAGCTTGAGCACAATCAGTTTGTCAGCGTAAACCGTAACAGTTCTGTAGAGCTTACGATCACAATGGAAGCATTTGGACATGATCATAAGAAGAAAATCATAGATGCCTTACGTGCTGCTGGTTTCAAACCAAAGGAAAGAACAACAAGAGGTGTTTATCAATAGACTCTGTAGTTGTAAAATGCGATCTAAATATCGCCTGTGGTATAAAGGAATCATTGTATAGCAGGAAGAGTTTCCTTATTGTACAACTAAATTCATAATTAAATTATAAAAAGAAAAGATAACATATCTTACAGCCTGTTTCATATATTATAAGAAACAGGCTGTTTTTTTTGTGTAAGGAAATTGTATTACAGATAACAAAATTCTCAGGGAATTAAGCGAGAATCCTCGTTAATTCCATTGCTGGATACTTCATTAAGATTTTTGTTTTATAAAAACCTGCTATATGATCAATTTCAAAAAGGGGAAGGAGCATGTATGCCGGGGCATTCTTGAATTTTTATATAGCCGTTTTAGAAAGGAGGAAATAGGTGCAGCAGAAGCTATACCGAGAGGAACTGCTTCAGATTTTTCCACAAAAATTAAGGCAGCGAATAGAAGAAAGCGTAACTTTTAAAAATCTAACAGAAATCCGTCTGCGAGCAGATCTTCCGGTTTTGATTGAGACAACGCAGGAAAACTATTTTTTAAAAAAAGAAGAAGCTGCGGAAAAAAGAAGAGCTATAGCAAAAGAAGAGGATAATTGGATTTTATCGCCGGAACAACTAAAACTTATCTTTGAAAAAATCAGCCAGTATTCTGTTTTTGCTTACACAGAAGAAATCGGGGAAGGATTTATTACTTTAAAAGGAGGACACCGGGCAGGCTTATGTGGCAAATATTATTACAGGGGGGAAGAAAAGCCGCAGATAAAACATATTTCTTCAATCAATCTTCGTGTAGCAAGAGAAGTCATTGGATGCGCAGAGTGCATTGTACCAAAACTTTTTGAAGGAAACACATTTTGTCACACACTTCTAATCTCACCGCCAGGCTGTGGAAAAACAACGTATTTGCGGGACATAATCCGCCTGCTTTCTGATGGAACAGACACAATTACAGGAAAGAATGTAGCTGTTGTAGACGAGCGGAGTGAGATTGGAAACCGCACCCGAGAAGGAATTGGATTTTATTTGGGAAACCGAACAGATTTAATGGATCACTGTCCAAAAGCGGCGGGAATGCTAATGATGCTCCGTACTATGACACCGGAAATTCTTGCCGCGGATGAAATTGGCGGAGAAAAAGATATTAAGGCAATGGCATATGTACGAAATTGTGGCTGTCGTTTATTAATGACAGTACATGGAAATTCGATGCAGGATATTTTTGCACGCCCGGTATTGGGGGAATATTTAAAAAAATATCCTTTTGAACGATATGTATTTTTAAGTAAGAAGGAAGATAGAGAACGAATAATAACGATATATGATCAGGATGGGATACAGAAATAAATAACAAAAAACAGATAATCTATACTTATAAAAGTAAAAGAGCAGCAGAGAAAGTAAGAAAAATAAAAAATCAAAGAAAAGGGAGAAAAAATTTTATGGTAAAAATATTGGGAGGTAGTCTGGTACTAATTGCAGCCTATCTTTTTGGAATGAAATTGATGGAGCCTGCTGCAGAACATATCCGCCTCTTAGAAGAAGGGGATTTATTATATCGGATTCTTGAATCGGAAATACGTAATACAAGAACGCCGCTGCCTATTTTATTTGGAGAGTTAAGCGACCGTACTAATACCCGCTGGCATAATTTTTTTTTGAGCTTTCTATCACATTAACAAAAAATACAGAGGAAAGCTTTTTGACAATCTATGAAAGACTTTTAAAAAAAACATGGAAAGAAAAGTTTTCAAAAGAAGAACAAAATTTATTCTTAAATGCTGGAAGAAATCTTTTGTCCGATGATATGGAGTATCAGAGGGAAGAGATAAAGCAGCTTTCCACATATTTAAATGAGAAAATTTTGCAGATGAAAAAAGAATATACAAATAAGAAGAAAGTAGTCCTCATTTCATGTCTTTGTATGGGGGCATTGGCAGTAATTTTGCTTTTTTAAAAGAAACAGGTAGCGTGAAAAAGGAGAGAAAGATGACAATTGAATTAATTTTTAAAATTGCAGCGGTAGGAATTCTTGTCACAATACTTGGCCAGGTACTAAAACATTCAGGACGGGAAGAACAGGCATTTCTTGTTTCTCTGGCAGGTCTTTTTATTGTGCTTTCCTGGATTATTCCCTGCATCAGTGAACTTTTTACAGAGATATACAGCCTTTTTCAATTATAGGAGAGGATAGGATGCTTGTTTTTAAAATTGCACTGATAGGAATTGCAGGAGCAATGCTTGCAATGGTTACAAAACAATTTAAACCAGAATATAGTACACTTGTTCTTTTGGCAGTCTGTTTATTCCTGATTGGATATCTGACTTCTAATTTGAAAGAAGTTTTAAATTTTGTACAGACATTGCAAAAGAGAATTCCGATAAGTAGTATGTATATTAAAATACTATTAAAATTACTTGCTATTGCTTATATATGCCAGATTGCGTCTAATTTGTGTGAGGATCTTGGCTATCACTCCATCTCTTTTCAGATAGAAACCATCGGTAAATTATCTATTTTAGTATTAAGTATTCCAATTATCAGTTCCTTACTTGAAACGATCGAACATTTACTTACATGATGATTTTTTATAGAAAAGAAGGCCAGAACGGAAAGTAGGTAAAAAATGGGAAAAAATAAAAAGAAAACTTTTTTATATGTTATAGGATTTCTTACACACTTTCTTTTTCTTTGCTATCTTCATCCACTTACTCTCCAGGCACAGACAAAAAAAGAAGAAATAGATATTACAGCTCTCTCAAAACAAATAGAACAACTTGGAGAAGAAAAGTACCCTGATTTTTCTTCTATCTTTGAAAAAATTCTTTCTATGCAGTTTACAGAAGTCTTTCAGCAAATCGGAGGATGGTTTATAGATATTGCTTTTAGAGAAGTTTTTTCTTCGAAAATACTTATTACAGAGCTTATCGGTGTCATCTTATTTTCGGCGGTATTTTCGAATATCTCTTCTTCCTTTCAACCATATGGAGTATCGGACAGTGGATTTTTTGTTACATATCTCATAACATTTTCTATTATTTTTACTAATTTTACGGCAATGACAACCTTGTTTGAAAATACAGTAATTCTTCTGTCCTCTTTTCTAAAAGTACTGCTTCCTGTGTATACACTGGCAGTTTCTCTTTCTGGAAATCTATCTACAGGTGTTGTATTTTATGAGTATTTTATTATTGTAGTGCTGCTTTTAAACTGGATTTGTATAAAAATTTTTCTTCCGTTGCTACAATATTATCTTCTATTAGAGTTACTAAACCGATTTTCAAAAAAGCAAAATATTTCAAGATTATGTGAAGGCCTTTTTCTTTTTTTATCAAAAGGTGTACAGTTACTTTTTTTTCTCTTTTTTGGATTTCATCTGTTAGAAACAATGATTGCGCCTTCTTTTGATGCGGCAAAAAATAATGTACTAAACAAAATGATCGGATTGATTCCGGGAGCAGGATCTGTTGTCCAAAGTGTTACAGGGACGGTACTTGGTTCTTCCCTTGTTATAAAAAATGCATTAGGGGCAGCTGGCATTGTATTCCTTTTTCTCTTTCTTCTTTTGCCTCTTACAAAACTGTTATGTTATGTCTTTTTTTATTTCCTATTGTCTGTTGTGTTAGAGCCGATTGCGGATGAACGTTTTGTAGAGTGTATTAGTGCGGCAGTGAAATGTGGATTGCTGTTAATAAAGGTATTGTGTATGTCTTCTGTTTTATTTATTGTGATTATCGCACTTACCACACTTACCACAAATCATATAGGATAAAGCATTGTGAAAATATAAAAGACCATAAATAAAAGTAGGAGCTGGATGTAATGGAATATATAAAAAGCTGGTTAAAAACAATTTTATATATGAATGTTCTATTATTAATCTGTGATAATTTAATGCAAAAAACAGCATATGAAAAATATTATCGTTTTTTTTCTGGATTTTTGCTTGTAGTGTGTCTGTTAAAACCTGTCATTGATTTTGCAGGAACAGAGCAGTATTTCCAGGTATCTTTTTTGCAGGAAGAATGGAAGAATGAACGAAATCTACTAGGAAATGTAAAAGAATTTCAGGATATGCAAGACGTGCTAAAAAAAGAATATGAGACAGCATATAAAAATCAGATAGAAGAAATTGCAAAGAAAAAGAATATTCAGGTAAAAAAGATTACCTTTTGGTGGGATAACAAAAAAGAACATTTAAAACAGATAGAGATAAGGGGAATCTTGCTAAAAGGGAGCGACAGCACGCTTCATACAACAGACAATCCCTCACATGTAGAAAGTTTAAAAAAGATTTTAATGCAGCTTTATGATTTAGAAGAATCAGATGTTTTTGTAGAGGTGGAGTGAAGATGGATAAAAAAATGCCTAAAAAGATAAGTTTAAAAGACTTTGGGATGGAGAAAATTATTTTAATAGCAATTGCGGGAATCGTTCTTCTTGCTGCTAATTTTTCTGAATGGAAAAATTCTTCTTCAAAAACAAGCGAAAAACAAGAAAAATCCATAGAGACAAGTCAGAATGATGCATATGTGGAGGCACTTGAAAATAAATTAGTACATATCCTTGAAAATGTGGATGGTGTAGGAAAAGCAGAAGTGATGATTACCTTAAAATCTTCTAAAGAATCTGTATTAAATAAAGATTTGTCAGAGGAGAAACAAACAGAAGAAGAAAGAAGCGGAGAAACACAAAAAGTAAATAAAAATCAAAAAAAGCAGGAAGAGACGATTCTTTCCGATTCTTCTGGAAATTCTGCCCCTTATGTAATAAAAGAATTAGAGCCGGAAATTTCAGGAATTGTCATTTCCTGTGAAGGAGCGGGAAATAAGGTGGTAGAAGCATCCGTTTTAGAAGCAGTGCAGGTATTGTTTGGAGTTTCGGCAAATCATATTAAAGTGTTAAAAATGGAGGTTGCAAAATGAAGAAAATATTTCAGAAAAATCAGATTGCCATTACGGCATTGGCAATCATGATTGCAGTTGCAGGATATCTGAATTTTACAGAGCAAAATACATCCTCTGATGGAACGAAAAAAACAGCCGGTTCCGTGGAAACAATTGATACGATGGATATTTCAGATGGAGATTCCCTGATAAAGGAAAAAGCTAAGGCTTCAAAAGATGTATCAAAAAGTCTTTCAAAAAATTCATCAGAGAATGCAAAAGAGACGCAGACAGACGCAAGCAGTGAGACCATTGGGGATGCTGTCCTGACACAGGCGCAGGTAAGTGAATATGTAGCGGGTGCCAGAATGGAGAGAGAACAGACACATTCCAAAACCAAAGAGTCCCTTAATGAAATTATTAACAGCACTTCTGTCAGTGAAGATGCAAAGAAAGAAGCGGTAGATAAACTTACTGAACTTGCGGATATTATGGAAAAAGAATCTGCAACGGAACAGCTTTTGGCATCCAAAGGATTTGAAGATGCAGTAGTCTCTATCGGAGAGGACAGTGTAGATGTCGTACTAAATTATGAGGAACTTTCCTCGTCTGACCGAGCACAGATTGAGGATATTGTTACAAGAAAAACAGGATATAGTGTCAGTCAGCTTGTCATAAGTAAAATGCAGACGACAGAAAGTTAAAAGATTTCTGTTGCAAAAACATAGATGTCTGTTATAATTATAGAATAAATCGATATAAAATTGTTTACATTTTTATGTGAGGACTTTCCATGCAGTTTTCCAATATCTGTTAAGAATGTGGGAAATTTCATGGAGAGTTTTCTGTAGACTGTAGACAAAAGGAGGTTTCCATGGGAAAAGAAAAAGATACAAAGATAAATCATACGGTTTATAACATAGAAGACGTAGGACAGGTTCAGATTGCAGATGAAGTAGTTGCAGTTATCGCTGGTCTTGCAGCAACAGAAGTAGAGGGCGTTGCTAAGATGTCCGGTAATATTACCAATGAAATCGTAAGTAAGCTTGGAATGAAGAAGCTTTCCAAAGGTGTAAAAGTAACAATTACTGGCACACAAGTTGATGTGACACTGAATCTTGTACTCAGCTACGGTGTAAGCATCCCAAAAACTTCTCAGGAAGTACAGGACAAGGTAAAGAGCGCGATTGAGACGATGACAGGCCTTACGGTTTCTGAAGTGAATATCCGCATAGCCGGAATCCAGATGGATTATGAATAGACTGACTACAAAGAATACACGGAAGATAACGGAGGTTTGACATATGAAGATGTCTAGAAGAAAAGTAAGAGAGACTATTTTTCTTTTACTGTTTCGCGTAGAATTTAATACACAGGAAGAATTACAGGAGCAGATAAAATGGTACTTTGAAGAAAGACCGGATATAGAGGGAAAAGACCAGATCTATATCGAGACAAAGATTGGAAGTATCTTAAAACGCCTTCCGGAGATTGATGAGCAGATTCATTCGATTTGTGAGGGCTGGAGACTTGAAAGACTTGGAAAGCCAGAGCTTGCCATTTTGCGTCTTGCAGTTTATGAGATTACAAATGATGCGAATATTCCTACGGGAGTTGCCATTAATGAAGCCGTAGAGCTTGCAAAGATTTATTGCAGCGAGGAAGCTCCTCGTTTTGTAAATGGAGTTCTTGCAAAGCTGGCATAGCGAATAATTCGTGACCTGTACCTGGATAACTGAAGAAGAATGAGGCGGCACGGAACAATATTCTTTGCCGCCTTTTTGATTGGGTATTTATAAATGAAGCATATTTTTTCTGTCACACAGATTAATTCTTATATTCATCGTATTTTTGAAAGCGATTATGCCTTAAAAAAAATATATTTAAAGGGAGAAGTTTCTAACTGCAAATATCATTCTTCCGGCCATATTTATTTTACACTAAAGGATGAAAAGAGTGCACTGCGCTGTGTTATGTTTTCTTCGGACCGCTATAAAGGGCTAACGTTTCATCTCGAAGATGGTCAGCTTATAGAAGCTTGTGGTAATATTTCTGTATATGAACAGACAGGAACATATCAGATGTATGTTCGAAAGATAGAACTCTCCGGAGCTGGAGAATTATATATTCGTTATGAACAGTTAAAGCAGGAATTAGCGCAGAAAGGATATTTTGATTTTGAAAGAAAGAAGCCGTTGCCGCCTTATCCAGAAAAAATTGGGATTGTGACAGCACTTACCGGGGCAGCAATAGAAGATATTAAAAGTATTGCCAAAAGACGAAATCCTTCGGTTCAGCTGTACCTCTATCCGTCAAAAGTACAGGGAGAGGGTGCGGCTGCGC
>ENA-OPCV01002602-OPCV01002602.1-human-gut-metagenome-genome-assembly--contig:-NODE-2602-length-11090-cov-1.591482_pt1 | contig 11090 bp, 10 predicted proteins | sample MGYA00241257_ERZ501494 | MGnify/ENA primary metagenome ERZ501494 (study PRJEB25962, sample SAMEA2042618) | human gut metagenome | biome: human gut; feature: human-associated habitat; material: faeces...
GGTAAGACCACGGTTGCAGACAGCCGTCGAAGCCTTGGTCTTGGACTTGCACTTAGCAGATCCATTGTAGAGGCACATGGTGGAGAACTGACCCTGACAGATAATCAGCCACATGGCTGTATTTTCTCTTTTACATTACCAGTCAGTGAGGTGACATTAAATGAATAAAACATTGATATTGACAGTGGAAGATGACAGACCGGTGCGCAATCTGATCGTCACGACGTTAAAGACGCATGATTATAAATATCTGACCGCAGAAAACGGAAACGAAGCTGTCATGGAGGCAGCATCCCATAATCCGGATATTATACTTCTGGATCTTGGACTTCCTGATATGGATGGTATTGAGGTGATTAAAAGAATCAGAACATGGTCCAACATGCCGATTATCGTGATCAGTGCCAGAAGTGAGGAATCTGATAAGATCGAGGCGTTGGACGCAGGAGCAGATGACTATCTGACGAAACCATTTTCCGTTGAGGAGCTGCTTGCCCGTCTGCGAGTGACCGAACGCCGGTTAAAACTGATGCGGTCAGGGACGGAAGCAGGTGCACCGATATTTATAAATGGTGACCTGAAGATCGATTATGCGGCAGGATGTGCTTATCTGAAAGGGGAGGAACTGCACCTGACGCCGATCGAGTATAAGCTGCTCTGTATTTTGTCGCATAATGTGGGAAAAGTTCTGACACATACGTATATTACGCAGCAGATATGGGGAAGCAGCTGGGAAAAGGATATCGCATCGCTCCGGGTATTTATGGCGACACTGCGGAAAAAACTGGAGACAGATCCTGGCTCTGCGCAGTATATCCAGACCCATATCGGTATCGGTTACCGCATGCTGCGGGTAGACTGATCTGACATAAGATTCATCCTGAGTACATGGATAGTATCCTTATCCGGACAGCAGTAAAGTGCTGTCCTTTCTTTTGGTATTATGGAAACATTGCAATAAGACAAAAATAATTTGAAATCTTACGTAAAACTTGTTATTATTTAAACATGTATGATAATGCTAGTGTATGATTTGCGTAATTCATAAAAACTAGCCAATTCGCCTTATTGACGCCTGTATAACAATAGAAGTATAGTAAAAATGACTAAAAATAGGTAACAGTACCTAGATACAGGAGGGCATAAATATGGCAACAGATTATCAGGAGGCAATTCGTATACTTTCAGAACAGGAGAAGATCCTGCAGTTTGATTCATTTACCAGTGAGGACGCATGGAAGCTTGGCAATATTATGGTAGAAGAGATCAGGAATCAGGGGATCAATCTTACTGTCAGCATTCGCAAAATGAATGGACATATCGTATTTGCATATGCATCAGAGGGTGCAAATCTGAATCACCAGAACTGGACAGACCGTAAGTTTAACATGGTAAGTTATATGGAGTGCAGTTCACTTCTTGCAACAGCAAGAGCGCATTTCCTTGGAAGAAGTCTGGTAGAGGATTTTGGACTGAACTACGAAGAGTATAAGCTGTGCGGCGGCGGATTCCCGATCCGTGTGAATGGCTGCATGACGCATGTGATCACAGTGTCTGCACTGGCGCACGAGAAGGATCATGCGTTCATTGTAGGATGTCTGGAGAAATTCCTTGGCAAGAAAGCACCTGCTATGGATATGGAAATTCCAATGTTATAGTGATAGAATAGATGGTATGCAGAGGCAGGAATTGGAGGTACTTGAGAGAATGATGGGGAACGAGAATGCGAATCAGATGAACTTTTTTTCAGAGATGTCTGAATATCAGATTACGGCGAGAGAGTTTTTCAGTACCGTTCTTTTGGACAGTCTGTACCGCAATTTTGGCTTTAATGATATTTTGATCTCTTATTTTGATACCCATGGCAATTTCCTGTCATGGACGAACCGAAGCGGTGCACTGCTAGACTATGAAGGTCATCCTTACCGCAGATTTATGGAAAATGATGTGGTGCGTTATCGTATTTATATTGAGGCTGTAAGAGATCACCTGACCTATTTCAATGTGGAGCCAAGGCTGTACAAGGCAACGGATGTGATCGGAGAAAAGGATTATGAGAATTCACCATATGTCCGCTTTCTGGAAGAAAATTTTCGGAAGCACTACAGTGTGACACTTGCTTTTGGAATCAATGCGTATATTCAGGCAGCGTTCTTCAAGAGCAGGGAAGACGGTGATTTTACAGAACAAGAGATCGAGGAATTGAAGGAAATTTATGTATACGTAGCCAATTCCTATAAGAACTTTAAAAAGTATGAACAGGCGAAGATTATAGCGAACATTCAGAGTGAGATCATTGCATCAGGGGAAAAGGCATTTCTGGTGACAGATGATTTTACACATGTGATGAGCTACAATAAGACCGCCCAGCAGTATCTGGCAGATATTCTTGGCGAGGCAATGGTGGAACACATTGACAGCTCTACGCCGTGCAGCTGGCTGCCATTCCTGCTTGGGGGCGAGGAGGATGTACAGGCTGAGGACCGTGTGCAGACTCGGGTGATCAAGAATTATATCTTTAAGATATATACTTATGATCAGACCTATTCCAATGGAATTATTGACCGGTATCACTGGATTACGATTTCGAAGAAGAAGGAGCAGTCGGCGTCGGTGTCACCGGTACCGAAGAGCATCAGTGCAAGCGGAGAGTCGCTTCTGACTCATGCAGAGCAGAGGGTAGCGGAACTGATGTGTCAGGGACTGACTTATAAGGCGATCGCAGACGAACTGGTGGTAAGTTATCATACCGTTAAGAAACATGTACAGAATATTTATTCCAAGTGTGGAATCAACAGCCGTTATGAACTTTATAAATGGATGGAAGACCAGGCACAGGAATAATAAGGCATAGATTGAGAAAGCGAGGCACTCCGGATGGAGCATCCACACGAAACAGGGAAAAAAGCATCTGATGCGAAGAGCGTTAGCAAGACACTGGCAATTTTGTCTACATTTGATGAGCGTACACCGATGCAGAGAACATCTGACATTGCTGCACGGCTGGGGATGAACATCAGTACCGTGTCCAGACATTTGAATACACTTCTGGACTGGGGATTTTTGCGAAGAGATGACGAGACGGGATGCTATTATCCTGGAACACAGATCATATCCCTTGCAGGTGCAGCTCTGCAGGACAGCGATGTGTACCGTTATTCATTTCCGGAATTACAGCTTCTTTCATTCCGCTATGGTGTACACAGCCATATGAGTATTCAGGATGACACGGAGATTATGCACCTGATCAGCTGCTGTTGTGAACATACGATGGATCTGTTTGTGCCGATGGGACACAGGCAGCCAATGTACTGTTCCGCTATGGGACGTATTATGCTCGCTTATATGCCGGAAGCAAAGGCGGAAGATATCTTAAAGAGAAGTAACAGAGAAAAGAGAACACCGGATACAAAAGTAGGTGTAGACGAGATCATGCAGGAACTTAAGAAGGAACGGCAGCAGGGCATATGCATTCTGGTCAATGAACTGGCTTATGGCAAGGGTTCTGTTGCAGCGCCGATCTTAGACCGTGACCGTAATCCGGTAGCAGCGATCAGTGTCTCTACCAGTGCAAATGCGCTAAGCCAGCCGCAGAGAGAAGCGGAGCTCAAAAAAGCGATCAAGATCACTGCGTCCAGAATATCCGGCAGATTGGGTTACTACCCATATTAACAGACTGGAGATGTATAATGAACGAACATGTAACACGGCTGCGGCTCCTATTTGTGGGCAACAGCCATACTTTTTTTAATGATATGCCAGAAATGGTGGCAGAAAGATTCCGAAAGGATGGATATGACTGCGAGGTGGCAATGATCGCCCATGGCGGCTGGTCGCTGAGCCAGCTGATGGAAGAACCGGAAGTTCAGTTTAATATCCGTTATGGACATTACGACTATGTGATGCTTCAGGATATGTCGAATCCATTCGAATCCGAGAGAAGATTTATGAGATCGATAGCCATACTGGTGAAGTGGATCAGAGAGGCGGGCGCAAGACCAATCCTGTATCTGCCGTGGACCAGATGTGACGGAGAAGACAGACAGGCTGCAATGACAGCTTCTTATAAAAAAGCATCCGCAGAATATGAGGTGCCGTTAGCTCCGGCAGGAGAATTCTGGTGGGATTACCGCAGAGAGCATCCGGCGATCGAGATGTATTACGAGGACGGCACGCATGCTTCAGAGGCGGGATCAGAATTTGCAGCCGGATATATTTATCGTACAATTTCTACAGATATGAAAAAGAAGAAGTAATATGATTGGATTATATAGTGAAGAGGGACTGATACGTACACGGAAGTGTGGCGTATCAGTCCTTTTGTTTTTATACGAGCACAAGCACACTTTTGTGCAAAACAGACAAATAAATAGAGAGAAAATTATTGTGAAATGTATAACATTAACATAGTGTTTTGAAAATAGATGCTGAAATACGAAAGCCAGTTGCATATACTGCAATTGATAACCAAAATGTGAAATGCAAAATCACAATCCGTAATCCTGTTTTGAGCAATGCGAAGTGTCGGGAAAAAGCTTGTATCGTGCCGAAATATATCTATAATTTATTTCAGAAACAAGTTTTGTCAGCCGGCAAATGACGAAATTTAAAAAGATTCTATTTCTAAAAGGAGACTAAATTATGGACACAAAAAAAAGACTGATCTATTTGATCATCGGACCTGTCCTGTTTGCGATCGCTTCAGTGGCACTGAAGGGTGCGCTTGGAGGACCTGGAGCAATGGCAATCGGTACTTTGTTATGGATGGTATTCTGGTGGGCAACACAGCCAGTCAGCCTGACAGTTACAGCATTCCTTCCGGTTGGTATTAACGCATTGTTCGGTATGGTAGAACAGAGCGGAGTTATCGCTCAGTATGCATCAGGAAGTATCATCCTGATCTTTGGTTCTTGCTTACTTACAATTCCGTGGGCAACAACAGGGCTTGACAGACGAGTTGCCCTGAAGGTTCTTTCATTAGTAGGACCTTCCATGAAATCACAGATTACCGTATGGCTGCTTGCAAGTATGATCTTCTCATCCTGCCTGCCTAACGTAGCTGTATGTGCATTGTTTACACCAATCGCTGTGGCTATGATCCACGCAGCAGGATATGAGGATATCAAGAAAGCAGCTCCGGCAGTTCCGATTCTTCTCTGTATTGGATGGGGAGCCGGACTTGGTGGTGTAGGTTCTCCACTCGGTGGAGCCATGAACGTAGCTGCTATTTCCTTCTTCCAGGAGCTATCAGGACATGAGTTCATGTATGTAGACTGGATCGTACGCATCCTTCCGTTCTTTATCCTGACAGCAATTGTTACACTTTTACTGATGTTCTTCTTCTTCACTCGTAAAGGTGAGAAGCTGGAAGGAACAAAGGATTACTTTGAGAAAGCTTATGCAGAGCTCGGAACTATGAAGAGAGACGAAAAGATCTGTGGGACATTGTTCCTGTTAGCTATGATTGGTGCATTTGCTCGACCACTGTTTGCAAAGGCACTTCCATCACTGGAGCCTGCTTACATTTTCGCAATCCTTGGTGCATTGTCATTCGTTATCACATCAGCTGATAAGAAGAACCCGATCCTTACATGGGAACATGCGCAGAAAAATATGCTGTGGGGCATGATGCTTCTGTTCGGTGGCGGTCTTGCACTTGGTAATATCGTAAATGGTTCAGGAGCCGGAGCAGGTATCGCAAAGGTTATCACAGATATGCACCTGACAAGCGACCTTGCAATCATCGTAGTATTTGTACTGTCAGCAGTCCTGATCTCAGAGCTTACTAACTCTACCGTATCAGCAGCCGTAACAATTCCGATCATCCTGACACTGTGTACAAACCTTGGACTGAATCCGGTACCATACTGGTTCATCACGGTAATGGGTTACAATGCAGAGTTCCTGCTTCCTGTAAGTGTGCGTGCTATCACAGTAGGTAGTGGACTGGATGCAAGCAAGCAGATGAGATATGGTATTACATTCGTAATTGTAAGAGCGCTGCTTGCAATAATCCTTGGTTATATCTTCCTGAAGTTCTGGCCAATGTTCGGACGCCTGTCATACATGTAAGATAAGGCAGAATTAATTAATGGTTACAACGCCGATGAAGAGGACATCAGCGTTGATATAAAAATGTTTAAAGTATGGATTCTATTTAAAAAAATTAAGGAGATGAATGAAATGAGCACAGTTGAAGAATTAGTTGCACGTTCAAGAGAGGCGCAGAAACAGTTTGAATTTGCTACACAGGAGCAGGCTGACGCAGCGGCACGTGCTGTTTGTAAGGCAGTGTATGACAATCAGGAGATGCTCGGTAAGATGGCAGCAGAGGAATCACGTATGGGTGATGTAAACGACAAGATCGCAAAATGCCGTAACAAATCTGCTCTGATCTGGGAGAGCTTAAAAGGAAAGAAATCAGTAGGAGTTATCCGCAGAATCGAAGAGAAGAGAATGCTTGAGATTGCAAAACCGGTAGGTGTTGTATGTGCGGTTCTTCCGTCTACGAACCCGGTTGTTACACCAATGGGCAATGCGGCAGCTGCATTAAAGACACGTAACTCTATTATCTTTGGACCACATCCGCGTGGAATTAATGTTTGTAAAGTAGTTGTAGACCTGTTCCGTAAAGAACTGGCTAAACTTGGATTACCAGAAGACCTGGTATTGTGTCTGGAAGAAGTATCACTGGAAGACAGTAATAAACTGATGAGCATGGTTGATGAGATCGTTGCTACAGGTGGTCCTGGAATGGTTAAGGCTGCTTACTCAAGTGGAAAACCTTCACTTGGTGTAGGCCAGGGCAATGTGCAGGTTATCGTTGACAGAGATGTAGATATCGCAGAAGCATGCAGTAAGATCATCGCAGGACGTCGTTTTGATAACGGACTGATCTGCCTTGGTGAGCAGACAGCATTTGTTCCGGAAGAGAAATTTGATGAATTTATCGCAGAGTTCCGCAAACAGGGCGGTTACTATGCGGAAGGTAAAGAAGCTACTGACAAACTTCGCGAAGGTATCTTCCCAGGCGGCGGCCCGATCAACCGTGATGTTGTAGGTCTTAGCGCAGAGAAGATTGCTGAGAAGCTTGGAATCGAAGTACCGGAAGGAACAAAGGTTCTTGGAGCTACAGCTACAGTAGTAGGTAAGGGAGATGACCTTTGCCGTGAGAAACTTTGCCCGGTTATCAACATCATGCCTTATGGCACATTCGAAGAGGGTGTTGCTAACATGGTTAAGAACCTTGAGTTCGAAGGAAAGGGACACAGTGTTGCAATTCACTCTAACAATCCAGAGCATGTTGAGTACTGTGGAATCCATTGTTCAGTATCTCGGTGTATCGTTAACCAGCCAGCAGGTACAACCGGTGGCGGAAGCCCGACAAACGGATACCCTCCGACAACAACACTTGGTTGTGGATCATGGGGTAACAACAGCTTCAGTGGTAACTTTAACTACGAGCACTTAATGAATATTACACGTGTTGGATATCCATACGAAGAATCTTATCTTCCGGATCCGGCAAAAGCATGGGATTAATTCCTGATGCAATTATGAAATCGGCTTTGATTTACTCCTAATATGTATATTGAAATTGTCATAGCACCATATTAAGTTGTGGTGCTATGACTCTAAAGAAAGGATTATTTATGGACTATTTAGAGATTGAAGGAAAAGCGCAGCTGGAAAGATACGGCATCCGTACAAATGGTGGCGTCATTCTGGAGGGCGATGAGATCCCACCGGAAGTTACATTTCCTTGCGTATTAAAGGGACAGATTCAGGCAGGACACCGTGGACAGCACGGAGCTGTAAAGGTTGTTAAGACACCGGAAGAACTGCTGAAAGTAAAGAAAGACATTGAGAAGATCACAATTAACGGAAAACATATGGAAGGCATTATTTCCACAGGATTCCTTCCAATCGCAGAAGAGTATTATCTGGGACTGACACTGGATGTTAAGAACCGTGCACTGGTAATGCTGTATACACCATTTGGAGGAATGGATATCGAAGATCTGGCAGCAAATTCACCGGAGAAATTGCTCCGCTTTGACTGCACAGCAGGATTCGATGAGAAAGCATTCCGTGAGGCAGTTGCCAAGTTTGAACTGCCGGCAGAAAGACTGGATAAGTTAGTAGAGATCGCTGAGAAGCTGACAGATGCATGCTTTGGTCTGGATGCAACAACAATCGAGATCAACCCACTGGCTGTTCTGGAAGATGGAGAAATGGTTGCAATCGACTGTAAGCTGGTTATTGATGATAACAGCTTATATCGTCAGGGAGATTATACATTACTTCCTCGTACATCACAGAAGAAATCTGAGCAGGAACTGGAAGCTCAGAAGTATGATCTGACCTATGTAGAACTGGATCCGGAAGGAGATATCGGAACTATGGCCGGAGGAGCCGGAATCGGTATGGCTACGATGGATACCATCAAACACTATGGCGGAACAGTTAACAACTTCCTGGATCTGGGCGGCGGTGTTACAGCTGAAAAGACTTACCAGGCTATGAAGATCCTTCTTCAGAATGAACAGACAGATTATGTATTTGTAAATGTATTCGGTGGAATCAACAACTGCGCAGATATGGCAGAAGGTATCAGCCGCGCATATACAGAGTTAAAGAGCACCAAGCCGGTTGTAGTTAAGAGCCGTGGCTTTAATCAGGAGCAGGGTTGGGCTATCTACGAGAAACTGGGCTTTGAGCAGACAAAATACGGAACAACCGATGAGGCTGCTATGAAATTATTGAAATTAAAGGAGGGCAAATAATTATGAGTATTCTGATTGATAAGGACACCTCCATGCTGATCATCGGTATCACTGGAAAACAGGGACGTATTCATTGTAAACATATTCTTGACACAGGAAGCAAGTTGCTTGCGGGAGTGGCTCCTGGAAGAGGCGGACAGGAAGTAGAAGGAGTGCCGGTATTCGAGACTGTTGCAGAAGCAAGAGAGAAATTCCCGGAGATCGAGGCTGCTATGCTGATCGTTCCGAAACAGTTCGTAAGAGATGCTGCATTGCAGGCGTTGCGAGAAGGTATCAAATTACTGGTTATCATCACAGAGTTCGTTCCGGTTATGGACGCACTTCAGATTGTACATGAAGCGAAGACTTTGGGGGCTAAGGTGATCGGACCTAACACCATCGGTGTTATCTCTCCAGGCAAATCCAAATTAGGAATCATGCCGGAGTATATTTATGGAAAAGGCCACATCGGTATCATTTCCCGAAGCGGAACGCTGACACATGAGACAGCTTCTAACCTGACATTTAAAGGCTATGGACTTTCTACCTGTGTAGGTATCGGTGGAGATTCTATCATTGGTATGAACCATGCGGATGTTATTGAGGAATTTGCGAAGGATGATGAGACAGATGCAATCGTACTGATCGGTGAGATTGGTGGATGTAGTGAAGAACTTGCAGCTGCTAAGATCAAAGAAATCGGTCTGAAGAAACCGGTATGCGCATACATTACTGGTATGTACGCACCGGAAAACAAGAAGATGGGACATGCCGGAGCTATCGTAAGCGGTGGTATGGGAACTGTGAAATCCAAAGTAGCAGCTCTGGAAGATGCAGGAGTTACCGTTTGCCCGACGCTCGGTAAGATCGTTGAATTTATGGAAGAGTACAATACTCGTACCAATGGCAGGTTAAAATCTCTTGAACCACAGATCGATTAATCGCCTTCTAATATCGAAGAGTAGTGGTAATGGGGAATGTTCCCTATGCATGTGGTAGGGGATGCCCTAAAAGAGAGAAAAAAATAATCCTGATACCCGATTTCAAGAAAAAACATTTGTTGATATAATTTTAACAAATGAAAGACGCGGATGAAAATCCGATGAAAAAGTGATTGGGAGGTAGCATCATGGAACAGCTTACAGGCAATGTGTTTAATATTCAGAGATACACAATTCATGATGGACCGGGACTCCGAACAGAACTGTTTTTAAAGGGCTGCCCACTTCGATGTAAGTGGTGCAGTAACCCGGAAAGCTGGCGGCTCCACAGTGAACCTGGAATATACCAGAGCAAGTGTATTTCCAAGGATCTATGTGGCGGCTGCGTGGATGTCTGTCCGGAGGGCGATATCTTTACATTCAGCGAGGATGAACACAAGCTGACAGGTATCGACCGGACCAAATGCAGTAAATGCATGAAGTGTTATGAAGAATGCCCTTCAGATGCGATCAAACTCTGGGGCAAGCACATGACCGTTGAAGAGTGTATGGATGTGATCCGACGTGATAAAGGGTATTATGACAGATCTGGCGGCGGTGTGACCGTATCCGGTGGTGATCCGCTGGTACAGAGTGATTTTGTGGCAGCATTGTTTAAACAGTGCAAAGAGGAAGGCTTTCAGACCTGCCTGGAATCTACATTTTATTCAAAGTGGGAAGAGGCAGAAAAGATACTTCCGTATACAGATATCATCATCTCAGATCTGAAACATATGGATACAAAAGTCCATAGAAAATGGACGGGAGTACACAATGAGAGAATACTGGAGAATCTGAAGCGGATTACCGATGACAATCGGGAGTTCATTCTGAGAATTCCGGTAATACCTGGTATAAATGATGACAAGAAGAATATAGAGGCAAGCGCAGACTTCATATTGAATGAATTACAGGGAAGAATCAGAGTATTACAGCTCTTGAGCTTCATGAGATTAGGGGAAGAGAAATACGCTTCGCTGAATATGCCGTATCAGATGGATTTTATCGATCTGGATCGTGAGTCATTTACAGAACACGTCAATGAAATCGCCGATTACTTTAACAGCAGAGGTATTCACTGTGTAGTCGGGACGAAGGAAAAGGAATAAATATTGTTAAAATATTTACGTAATAAAGGACAAATGTTTTTAAGGAGGCAAAAACAATGAGTATGACGAACACACACACAACCGCATGTGGTACTGAGCCATTTGACAAGAATTATTGTATTGGTTATCAGGTACACCATGAAGACTGGTCACCATTCCCACGTGTCAATCATCTGCGCCAGACATTCCTGGATGGAAAGTACTGGATAGATATCGAGAGATTGAGACTGGTTACA
>ENA-OPCV01002616-OPCV01002616.1-human-gut-metagenome-genome-assembly--contig:-NODE-2616-length-11035-cov-2.034426_pt1 | contig 11035 bp, 6 predicted proteins | sample MGYA00241257_ERZ501494 | MGnify/ENA primary metagenome ERZ501494 (study PRJEB25962, sample SAMEA2042618) | human gut metagenome | biome: human gut; feature: human-associated habitat; material: faeces...
TGCGAAACGGGTTCCAAGTTTTTGTTACTTTTTAGCATAAAAAGTAAGGGTGGAATGCTTTGTTTTGCCGAGAAGGTTCCAAACGGGCGAACCGCTAATGTTGGCGAACCATTCTATTTTTGCGCATCTGCGCCCAATCAGTGCGGAGCACTGTTGCTTTTTCTTGCCCGCACCTATGCCAACATTTTGCCTTGGCAAATCGGCATTTGTACTGCCGCATTTCCATTCCGCGAGTGTCTATTTTGCCTGTTTGTATACAACTTTAACGGGATTTTAACGGGCAAAAATATTGAATTTTTTGGGCAGAGTCATATAATAAAATAGTACAGACCGACTGGTCTGATTTTTTCGTGAAAGGAAGACGGCGGCAGTTTTTGTTAAGCCGCAGGCATAAAAATCTGAGAAAAAGAAAGAGAACAGAGAGGAGGAATCCTGTTTGAAAACAGAAAATGAGATTTTGGAAATTGCCTTTTTGTTGTTTTTGGAAAAGGGTTTTTCCGAGGTTTCCACAAATGAGCTGATTCGTGCGGCAGGGCTGACGAAGGGCGGTTTTTACTATTCCTTCAAAAGCCGAGACGATCTGGATCAGCAGGTGGTGGAAAAATATATCAGACCCTTTTTCTCTCGTCAGACAGAGGAAATGCAGCAGGCATGGGAAAAAAGCAGAGCGGAAACGCCAACGGCGGAGCTGCTGTGGAAGGGGTTTTTCCTGCCCCAGCGCTTTGCGAATTATCAGAAAAAAATCGGCAAAAAGATTGCCTTTCGGAATTTCTATTTCCTGCTTTATGAAGGGATGAAGAAATTTCCGGAGGTGGAGGAATATTTTAAGGAATTCAACAAAAAGAAGAGCAGACTGCTCTATGGAATTCTGGAAAGAGGACAGAAAAGAGGAGAAATCCTCAAAAGCATAGATCTGGAAAACTATGTAACCATGATTTTAGCCATGCAGGATGGCATTTTAGCCCTCCGCGTGCTGGATGAAACGATTGATGAGGAAGAAAAATATACAAAAATTCAATATCAGATGTGGAAGGAAATTTCCACTGCAAAGATGCAGAATTATGAAGACGGAGGTGTGACAAGTGCAGTCTCATAAAAACGATACTACATATAAAATGGGAATCGATATCGGCTCTACGACCGTTAAAGTTGTACTTGCCGATGAGGAAAACAAAATTGCCTTCAGCAGATACAGAAGACATTTTTCGGAAATCAAAAAAACAGTAAAGGATATCCTGAAGGAAGCGAAGGAGGAAATCGGCAATGCCATTTTCTCTGCCATGATTACCGGCAGCGGTGGCGTTGCTCTGGCAAAGGCGATTGGTGTGGAATTCATTCAGGAGGTGGTTGCGACAGCAAATGCCGTAGAAGCAACTGCACCCCAGACGGATGTTGCCATTGAGCTTGGCGGCGAGGATGCCAAGATTATCTATTTTGAAGGTGGCAACATAGAGCAGAGAATGAATGGTGTTTGTGCCGGTGGTACAGGCTCCTTTATCGACCAGATGGCAAGTCTTTTGCAGACAGATGCAACAGGACTGAATGAGCTGGCAAAGGGATATAAGGTGATTTATCCTATTGCATCCCGTTGCGGTGTATTCGCAAAGACGGATATTCAGCCCTTGATTAACGAGGGTGCCAAAAAAGAGGATTTGGCGGCTTCTATTTTTCAGGCGGTTGTCAATCAGACTATCGCAGGGCTGGCATGCGGCAATCCCATCCGCGGCAACGTCGCCTTCCTGGGCGGCCCGCTGCATTTCCTTTCCGAGCTGCGCCTGCGTTTCATTGAAACACTGAAGCTGACGGATGAAACAACGATTATTCCTGAAAATTCCCATCTGTTCGCCGCTTACGGCGCAGCCGTTTCCAATAAGGGCGAAGCAGAGCTGGATTTTGATACATTGCTGCATAAGCTGGATAACGGCGTGGAGCTGACGGCAGAGGTTTCCCGTATGGAGCCGTTGTTTAAGGATGAAGCGGATTATGCCGCTTTCAAGGAACGTCATGACAGAGATAAGGTAAGACGCGTGCCCCTGTCGAATTATCATGGGGATGCCTTCCTTGGCGTAGATGCAGGCTCTACTACAACAAAGGTGGCTCTGGTTTCCAAGGATGGCGATTTGCTCTATTCCTTCTATGCAGGCAATGAGGGCAATCCGCTGAATGTTGTCATGAAAAGCCTGAATGAAATGTATGATATGATGCCTGAGGATGTTGTGATTCGCAATTCCTGCGTGACGGGCTATGGCGAAGGGCTGATTAAGGAAGCCCTGATGATTGACCTTGGCTATATTGAAACCGTTGCACATTATAAGGCGGCGCAGTTCTTCAAGCCTGATGTGGACTTTATTCTGGACATCGGCGGACAGGATATGAAATGTATCCGCATTAAGGATAATGTCATCGATAGCGTTCTGCTGAATGAGGCATGCTCCTCCGGCTGCGGCTCCTTCATCGAAACCTTCGCAAAATCTCTGAATTATACCGTTGTGGATTTCGCAAAGGCTGCGCTGTTCGCAAAGCAGCCCATCGACCTTGGCTCCAGATGTACGGTATTTATGAATTCCCGCGTGAAGCAGGCACAGAAGGAGGGCGCAGAGGTTGCGGATATCTCCGCAGGTCTGGCGTATTCCGTTATCAAAAACGCACTGCTTAAGGTAATCAAGATTTCTGACCCGAAGGCAATGGGGAAATCCATGGTTGTACAGGGCGGTACCTTCTACAATGATGCGGTGCTGAAAAGCTTTGAAATGATTAGCGGCAGAGAAGCAGTCCGCCCCGATATCGCAGGCATCATGGGGGCCTTCGGCGCAGGGCTGATTGCCAGAGATAAATACACCGCAGGCTATCAGACCACGCTCATCAGCCGCGATGAAATGAACGCATTGGAAGTACATTCCAATATGGCAAGATGTCAAGGCTGTACCAACCACTGCCTGCTGACGGTCAATCTGTTCAGCGGCGGCAGACGCTTCATCACAGGCAACCGCTGTGAAAGAGGTCTGGGCAAGGAAAAAATTGAAAACCCTGCACCTAACCTGTATGATTATAAACGCCATAGACTGTTCGATTATGAACCCTTGACGGCAGAAAAGGCAACGAAGGGAACAGTCGGTATCCCTCGCGTGCTGAATATGTTTGAGGATTATCCCTTCTGGTATACCTTCTTTACCAAGCTGGGATACAGGGTTGTGCTTTCTCCCTTCTCCTCCAAGGCAGTGTTTGAGATGGGCATGGAATCCATCCCCAGTGAATCCGTCTGCTACCCTGCAAAGCTGGTGCATGGGCATATCATGTGGCTGATTAACGCAGGCGTTGATTTTATCTTCTATCCCGGTGTGGTTTACGAAAGACGGGACAGCGCCGCGGCGGATAATAACTATAACTGTCCTATCGTGGCATCCTATAATGAAAATATCAAAAACAACGTGGAAGATTTGAGGGAAAAGAATATCAAATTCATGAATCCCTTCCTTGCGCTGGATAAAATTGAAACCGTCATCAAGCGTATGCAGGAGGAATTTGTACCCATGGGCTGTGATGCCAAGGAGATTAAGGCGGCAGTGGAAGCCGGCTGGAAGGAATGGGGCAATTTCCGCAGAGATATGCGCAAAAAAGGCGAGGAAACGCTGAAATATATCCGTGAGAATAACATGACAGGTATTGTTCTGGCAGGCAGACCCTACCATGCAGACCCTGAAATTAACCACGGGATTCCCGAACTGATTGCAGGCTACCGCATTGCCGTTCTGACGGAGGACAGCGTGGCGCATCTGGGACATGTGGAACGTCCCACCGTTGTGCGTGACCAGTGGACGTATCATTCCAGATTGTATGAAGCGGCGGCATTTGTAAAGAAGCAGAAGGATATCGAATTTGTACAGCTGAACTCCTTTGGCTGCGGTCTGGACGCTGTCACCACCGATCAGGTCAACGACATTCTCTCCGGCTCCGGCAAGATTTATACCTGTTTAAAGATCGACGAAGTCAACAACCTCGGTGCGGCAAGAATCCGTGTCCGCTCCCTGCTTTCTGCAATCCGTGTCCGCGAAAAGAAGCATCAGGAACGCAAGATCATGCCGACCAACTTAAACCGCGTCATCTTTACAGAAGAAATGCGCAAAGACTACACGATCCTCTGTCCGCAGATGTCCCCGATCCATTTCGATCTGCTGGAACCCGCTTTCCGGTCCTGCGGCTATAATTTCGAAGTATTAGATAATGATAATCGTCATTCCGTTGACATTGGCTTAAAATACGTCAACAACGACGCCTGCTATCCGTCCCTGTGTGTTGTCGGCCAGATCATGGATGCCCTTCTTTCCGGTAAATATGACCTGCACAAGGTTGCGGTTGTTATCACCCAAACCGGCGGCGGCTGCCGTGCAACCAACTACATCGGTTTCATCCGCCGTGCATTGGAAAAAGCCGGTATGGAATACATTCCGGTCGTTTCCATCAACATGGGCGGCATTGAGACAAACCCCGGATTTAAACTGGATGCAAACCTTCTGACCCGTGCGGCCTTCGGTGCAATCTTCGGCGATATTTTCATGCGCTGTGTTTATCATATGCGCCCCTACGAAAAAGAGCCCGGCTCCGTCAATGCGATTCATCAGAAGTGGATAAAAAAGTGCCAGGATTTCCTGTCCACGAAAAAGCTTCCGAACTACTTCACCTTCCGCAAAATGTGCCGTGAAATAGTGGAAGACTTTGACCGTATCCCGATCACAGACGAGAAAAAGCCCCGTGTCGGCATTGTCGGCGAGATCCTGGTTAAATTTGCCCCGGCAGCAAACAACCATCTGGTAGAACTGCTGGAATCGGAAGGCGCTGAAGCCGTTGTACCTGATCTGCTCGATTTCATGCTGTACTGCTTCTACAACCAGATTTACAAGGCGGAGCATCTCGGCACGAAAAAATCGACCGCCAAAATCGCTAAGATGGGGATCTGGGCAGTCGAAAAAATCCGCGGTGCGGCAACCGATGCGCTCAAAAAGAGTAAAAACTTCACGCCGCCATCTTCTATTTATGATCTGGTGTCCTACGCGGAGCCCATCGTATCCATCGGCAACCAGACCGGTGAAGGATGGTTTTTAACCGGCGAAATGGTCGAGCTGATCCACGAGGGTGTCAATAATATCGTTTGCACCCAGCCCTTTGGCTGTCTGCCCAACCACGTTGTCGGTAAGGGTGTCATCAAAGAGCTTCGCCGCCGCTACCCGCAGTCCAACGTCGTTGCCATCGACTATGACCCCGGTGCCAGTGAAGTAAACCAGTTGAACCGGATCAAACTGATGCTCTCTACCGCGCAGAAAAACCTTAAAAAAGAACAGAACCTACGATAATAAAATACCGGGCTTCTAATGTTTTGAACGCATTGGAAGCCCGGTATTTTTATCCTTTCCGCATCTGCCTCCGATAAGTGCTCGGTGTCAGATTCATATGACGTTTGAAAAATTTACAGAAATAAAACTGATCGGAAAAATGCAGGATCTCCGCGATCTCTGCGATGCTGTAATCCTCGGACAGAAGCATTCTGCAGGCCTGTCCTGCGACAAGCCGTTCCAGATATTCACCCGGAGAAATCCCGGTTTCTGCACGGAACCGGCGTGTGAGTGTGCTTTCCGAAACATGGAGCTGTTGTGCCAGCGTCCGCACATGTGTCGCCGCACTGACCGGATTCTGCGCGAGCTCAAACATCTGCCCGATTAAGGGGGAGTGTTCTTTTAACTCCTCCCCATCCAACTTTGCCTGCTCCAAAAATCCCGCAAGGGTTTCCCAGAGCATTCCCTGCAGCCGGATCGCATCCGTCATGGTTTCACTCTGATACAGTCCCTTGACCCTCGCAATTTCCCCTGTCTGTTCTTTTCGCTCATACAGCTGCCGGACCCCATACAATAAATCTGTTCCATCGCTGCAAAGTACATTCAGATGAAAAAAAAGCTGTTCCATTGAGGACTCACAGAAATATCCAAAGGTCATGCCTGCCGGAACCAGCCAGACGCTCCCTTTTTTCAGGACAATTCTCTGACCGTTTACGGTCAGGATGCCCTCTCCGTCAACGATGTAATAAATGCGGGAAAATGGAGAACATACCTTCGGTTCCTTCCAGTCCTGCCCGACAATGGCATGTCCTGCATATATCATATTCAGCTCCAGATTTTTCCATATCCGGATCGCATTTTGATTCTGTGTGATCTGCAAGTTTTTCAGTCCTTTTCTATCTTTTTATCTTCTGTCCGAGCTGCGTGGATATTCCATATTTTTACATCCTTTTGCCATGTTCCTGTTGCCCGGTATTTCTTACAATAATGCCATAAGGATTCATACTTTACAACACTTTTTGAAACGGAGGATTCTGCCATGAGCAGCTACAAAACACTTCCCACCCCCGGCGATACCGCATGGTTTACCCATGATCGCTTCGGCATGTTCATTCATTTCGGCTTATACGCCATGCCTGCGCGCCACGAATGGGTCAAAAATTACGAAGAAATCCCGGAAGATCACTACGATCTCTATTTTAAACACTTTAATCCGGATCTGTACGACCCGAAAGAATGGGCAAGACAGGCAAAAGCGGCCGGCATGAAATATGTCGTCATGACAACAAAACATCATGAGGGCTTCTGCCTTTTTGACACCAAATATACCGATTACAAGTCCACCAACACCCCTTGCGGCAAAGACCTGATCCGCGAATATGTGGATGCGTTCCGTGCAGAAGGTCTCCATATCGGTTTTTATTACTCCCTGATCGACTGGCATCATCCGGAATTCCCGATTGATCCCTTACATCCCCGCAGAGATGATCCGGACGCTTATGAGCAGAGCAAAGGCCGCGACATAAAAAAATATGCGCAGTACATGCGGGATCAGGTGACCGAGCTTTTAACCAACTACGGTAAGATTGACATTCTTTGGTTTGACTTCTCTTATTCCCAGAACAACGGAACCGGCGATAAAGCATGGCAGAAAGGCAAAGGTAAGGACGACTGGGAGGCAGAAAAGCTGATCGCAACTGCACGCGCCCTGCAGCCCCATATCATCATCGACAACCGCACAGAAATTGATCAGGATCTCTGGACACCCGAACAGTACGAGCCCGACCAGTGGGTACGCGATAAAAAGACCGGCGAACTCGTTACCTGGGAAGCCTGCCACACCTTTTCCGGCTCCTGGGGATATTTCAGAGATGAACAGACCTGGAAATCTCCCGAAATGCTCATCCGCCTGCTTGTCAATACCGTTTCCCGCGGCGGTAACCTGCTGATGAACGTCGGTCCCACCTCCAGAGGCTATCTGGATTACCGTGCGGAAGAAGCTCTGAAGGTATTCGCTGACTGGATGAAATACAACAGCCGCTCGATTTATGGCTGCACGATGGCAGAGCCAGCATTCAAAGAGCCCAGAGACTGCCGCCTGACCCAGAGTGAAGACGGCAAACGTCTCTATCTGCATCTGTTCGCTTATCCGTTCGGCTATCTGCGCGTTCCCGGTCTTGGCGGCAAGGTGGAATATGCACAGTTTTTGCATGACGGCAGCGAAGTCCGTTTCACCGACGGCACGGACTGCTTCTTCTTAACAGACGACCCGGAGGCTGCAAAGGATCTGGTCTTCTATGTTCCCAACGTAAAGCCCCATACCCTCGTCCCGGTCATTGAGATTTTCTTAAAAGACTGAGTTGGTTTTTTTTCAAATTTGTAGTACAATAAACAGGCTGATAGATTTTTTTCTGTCAGCCTATTTTCAATTCCTGACAACAGTTTTTTATCCGCTGACGCTTTTTCAAGCCGTCTGCAGAACGGAGTGTATCATGAAAAACTTCAAAGCCCGTCTGGCGGGAATCCTGGCATGTCTGCTTCTTTTTATCGTTCCACTGCAGGCGGATGCCGGATGGAACGCTTCCCCGCTTCCTGCCGCCTCTATCAACACAGTGTTCGGGGATTCCACCTACTTGAATCCGGAATGGATGACGAAAAAGGTGACCATCACTTGGAACGGAAACACCTGGATGACCGGAATGGATGCATTCAAGGATATGCCTGTCCGCCTGACCAACAATAACGGCGCGATCGACTGCACCTTTTTAAACACAGCGGTTTTCCAGTCCTTCTTTTCCGCAATCAATGCATCTATCGCCTCCATGACGACGACAGCGGCAGTTCCGGTATTCGATAACGGCGCCGGAAGCTATATCCGCATAAGTGGCACTCAGCACATGGAAGCAGTCTCCTCGATGCCCGACTGGCTCGCCCAGATGCTCCATAACCTGATTCTGACCGGACAGTGCACCGATATCGCGCTGGAATTAAACGATTCCCTGATGACAAAGGTACTGGACAGTGGAACGGTTTCCACCAGCCCCGACTTTGTTCTGACGGGCACCTGTACCACCAGCTTTCAAACGAGCGGGGCAAACCGCAGCAATAACATCGTTGTTGGTGCGTCCCGGTTAAATAATCTGATTGTCATGCCCGGCCAGACAGTTTCTGTCAGCGACACGATTCTGCCCAGGACCCGCGCAAACGGCTACAAAGAAGCCGGTGTCTATGTAAATGGTGCCCATACAACGGGTCTTGGCGGCGGTGTCTGCCAGATCTCCTCTACCGTTTACAATGCGGTAAAAAATGCCGGCCTTACCATCCTACAGCGCAATCCCCACAGCATGCCGGTAAGCTATCTTCCCAAGGGTCTTGACGCAGCAATCGCTGCAGGCTCTAAGGATCTCAAATTCCGCAATGATTACACAACACCGGTTGTCCTGTATACCGACACCTCCAACAAGCACCTGACCGTCAACGTCCTTGTCTGGAACCAGGAGCTTGCCGGACGCAGCTTTAAGCTATGGGCAAAACAGACCGGTGCGCTGAGCGCCGACACTTACTTTACGACCTATCAGAATGGCAAAGAAGTCAGCACGCAGTTTGTCGGCACCTCCCGCTATAATCCCTACCGCGAAGCAGTAAACGACGACTGAGCGGCTGACGCAAACAGCCGGGCGTTACTAAAAAACGTCCGGCTGTTTATATTGCAGCGACCGTACAGACGCCAGCACCCTTAGATGATGATACACACCATGCCGCCCGTCGAATCGTTGACGATCTTTTGCATCGTATCCTGCAGCTTTTCCTGGCTTTCTTCCCCGATCATAGAAATCTTTGTACGAATACCATCGTTGACCAGCTGCTCCACAGTTTTTCCGAAAATATTCGTTTCCCAGATGCCGTCCTGTTTTCCCGTCTCATCAATATAACCGATCAGGTCTTTCGCCTGCTGCTCTGTCCCGACGATCGGGGCGATTTCCGTCACAACCGTTGCGCGGATAAAGTGTAAAGACGGACTTTCTGCACGGATTTTCACTCCGAACTTGTTTCCATGCCGGATGACCTCCGGCTGCTCCAGATGGATTTCCTCCCGGCACGGCAGCACCACTCCATATCCCTTTGTATGCACCGCCTCCATCGCAGACGCAACGCGGTCGTATTCCTGTTTTCTGCCGGAAAGCACGCGCAGTGTGTGCAGAAGCTCCTGCGCATTCTCAATTTTTTCCCCCGCATATTCACTGAGCATTTCGTAATAATAGCGTTCTTCGATGTCTAAAAGCACCCGCACGCAGCCGTCCGCGAGATCAATCCGTTCCGTCATACATCTGCGGACATACTCCGAGGAAAGGACGATCGGATGCTCCGCCACGTCGCGGATCGTGCGAATTTTCCCGGTCAGCTCCCGAATTTTTTCGATCAGCCCGGTCTTTAACGGATGGGAAAACGGAAGCATTTCGACCCATTTCGGCATGTAAAATTCCACACGGCTGACCGGAAATTCATAGAGAATCTGCTCCATGATCTGCCGGATATCCTCTTCCGAAAGCTGCGCACAGTTGACCGGCATCGCAGCGACGCTATGCTGTTTTTCAATCCGCTCTGCTGCCTCCCGTGCGGTACGGCTTGACGGATGCGAGGAATTGACGAGCACCAGAAACGGCTTATGCAGCTTTTTTAATTCCGAAATCGCCTGATTTTCCGCATCCAGATAGGTTTCCTGCGGCAGATCAGAAAAGCTTCCGTCCGTCGTCACAACGACGCCGATCGTCGAATGGTCAGTGATATCTTTTCTTGTGCCCAGCTCTGCAGCCTGCGTAAAGGGAATCTCGTGATCGTACCACGGCGTTTTAACCAGCCGCTCTGCACCATCCTCCAGATGCCCTGCAGCGCCCTCGACCATAAAGCCTACGCAGTCCACCAGACGGACGCGGATCGTAACCTCTCCCGCAAGCTTTAACTCTACCGCCTCCTGCGGGATAAATTTCGGCTCCGTCGTCGTGATCGTCCGTCCGCCTGCGCTCTGGGGCAGCTCATCCTGTGCCCGCGTTTTCTGTGCTGCATCTTCCATATAAGGAAGCACTGCAACATCCATAAACCGTTTAATAAAAGTCGATTTCCCACTTCTTACAGGTCCAACGATTCCTAAATAAATATCACCTTGACATCTTTTACCAATATCTTTAAGAATTTGTTTCGTTTCCATTATCATAACTCCTTTTATTCCAATATATTAAAAACTTACGAAATCATTCCTAAATAATAAAAACAAAGCATAAAAACAAATGAAAGAAAATCTAAGAAAAAGCCTAACCATAATGTATAGCTATACTTCTTTAAATGAATACTTCCATAATATAAAGAAACAACATATAAAGTTGTATCACTTCCTGTTTGTAAAATAGATCCCATTAAACTATAAAGATGATCTATTCCATAATGATCATAAATTCTTTTTAAAATAATAAGAGAAGTTTGACTACTTATTGGTCTTGTAAAAGCCATTAATAATAAATCAAGGGGAATTGAAAAAAATCGAATAAAGAAAGTACCTATTAAAGAGATAAAACCACTACTTAAAAAAAGATTGACCCATAAAGTAAGAAGCATTATAGAAGGAAAAAGAATCATTAAATAACGCATTCCTTCTTTGACTCCTGTAATAAATTCTTCATAAATAGGTATTTTTTTATAAGCACATTCTAAAA
>ENA-OPCV01002622-OPCV01002622.1-human-gut-metagenome-genome-assembly--contig:-NODE-2622-length-11017-cov-1.686462_pt1 | contig 11017 bp, 8 predicted proteins | sample MGYA00241257_ERZ501494 | MGnify/ENA primary metagenome ERZ501494 (study PRJEB25962, sample SAMEA2042618) | human gut metagenome | biome: human gut; feature: human-associated habitat; material: faeces...
AAGGGTGCTTGTCATCGCGTTGTTGACCTGACGTGCCAGAATCTTTAACTGATAATTACTTTCCTGTGCTTTCGCAATGTCCTCTTCAAGATTGATCGATACACTCATCTGTTCCTGCGGGTCCGGTAATGCACAGATTTCTACTGATGCGCCATATTTCCATCCAAGCATCTGGCACAGGGATTCCTTTGTCGATGCAATATTGCTCTCCGCCGTCGTGATGGACGCCTGCGCCTTTAAAAGAGTCTCCTTGGCATCCAGCACATCCGTCTGGGTCGCGCTTCCGGATGAAAGTTTTAAGTTTGCCGTCTCATAGTCTTTTTCTGCCTTGGATACCTGGTTCTGCACACTCTTTAAGTTTTCCTGGGCATTCCAGTACTGGATCATCAGGTTCTGCGCCTGCTGTACCAACGATTTTTCGGTCTGCGTATACCCCCACGCCTTAACATTCGCATCATCGACGTTATTATCGCCCTGCTCGCGCATCTGGGTCGCGGAAGCCTCGCTTCTCTGTGCTGCTGCCAGTGCGGAACCATAATTCGCATCATCTGAATCCGGGTACTCGATACTGCTCTCGATCTCATCTGCCGCGTCATAATATTCCTGCGCGATCTCATTGCTGTCTTTGCCCTGATAATCCTTGTACTCGATCCGGTTCTTCTCCACTGTGCTGTTGTACTCATGGATCCGATCAGCAATCTCGTCAAATTCGAGCTTATCATCCTGCAGCGAAGCCCATTTTTCTGTGGAATATGCAAATTGCGGGCTGCCTGCCAATACCTGGACCGGCGCACCTGCCGCCAGGAATACTCCCAGTGAGCAGGCTGCCACGCCAGAGGCAATCCGGCGGGTCAGGCATAATCTTCTATTTTGATTCATGTATGTCACTCCATTCCGATCTATCTGATTTTAATTTCCGCAGCAAATATTTTATTTCCTACAATATTTTTTCAATTAACCTATATCTAATCCACATCCGGTATCTCTTCCTTCGGTTTCCGGCTCAGCAGTGCGTAATATACTGGAACCATGAAGAGCGCGACAATCACACCTACGCTCAGACCGCCGATATCTACGATCGCCAGACCCTGTGTCGTGGAACCGCTGCTTCCGATTGCCAGTGCCATCGGAATCATCGAGAGGATGGTTGTCATACTTGTCATCAGAATCGGCCGGATACGGGTCGCACCTGCCTCGATGAGCGCTGTCCGCAGATCCATCGTGGAGCGATACTGGTTGACCGTATCCACGTAGAGAATACCGTTATTTACAACAGTTCCGACCAGAATCAGGAAACCGAGCAGGGACGTCATACTGATGCTGACGCCGGTCAGCTTCAGTAATCCGAAGGAACCAACCAAACTGAACGGGATGGTCGTCATAACCATGATGGAAAACTTCACAGACTCAAACTGTGCCGCCATGACAACGAATACCAGGAAGACTGCAATCGCAATCGCGCGGTACAGGGAGCTGAACTCACTCTTCATCATACGGTCACGGCTGTTCTGCCCAATGCTGATTGTACCGCTTAAGTTCGGAGTAATTACCTCACTGTTTATTTGCTGCTGTACATTATCACCGGTGTAATCGGCAGAGATTGTGATCTCATATGCACCGTCGGTTCTGGAAATCGAAGCCGGACTGTCCTCAAATACGACATTTGCCACATCGGTCAGTGCCACCTTCTGTCCGTTTGTTCCCGTCAAAATAATATCTTTTATGTTATCAACTGTCTCGTACTCGCCCTCCGGATACTCAACCGTTACCGTAATGTCCTCGCCGTCAATTTTAAGTGTCGTCGCGTCGATACCGCTCAACATCTGGTTGAGCGTCGTTCCGATACTGGAAGCCGTGAGCCCATACGCCTTTGCCATGACCGGATCAATCTTCAGGGTAATGATCGGTGCATTATTCTCAATACTGGAATGGATGTTGATGACATCCGTTCTTGCTGTCATTTCCTTGACAATCTTATCACTAACTTCTTTTAATTCATCATACTGCGTGCCATGAAGAATCACTTCATAGCCGCGCTGTCTTCCCATGAAGCTCATGGAAGTCGATGCCGATACGTCGATCGTACAGTTTGCAATGTTATCCATCTCTTTCTGCCACTGATCGGCTACATCGTCTGTTTTCATGGTACGGTCATCTTTCAGATAGGCACTGATCTCGCCGCTGCCTCCGTTGTAACGCAGCATGTACGAATCAACCTGGTCGCTCGCGGAAACAATCGCCTCCGCTTCTGCCAGCGCCTCCTCGATCTTTTCCTGTTTCAGACCCGGACGCGTCTCAATGCTGACACTGACCGTACCGGTATCATCCGATGTCATCAGCTCCGTCTGCATTCCGCTCGCCAGAATTACCGTCAGTACAAGTACCAGAACCGAAAATCCCATAACCATCGCCTTGTGGTTTAACAGACGGTCCATGACGCCGCGGTACCATTTCTGTAAACGTTCAATCGGACGTCCCATCAGGGCGCGCTTCGCCTCGCTCGGTTTGTAGAACAGATAGCACAGTGGAACCACCGTCATCGCAGAAAGCAGGGACGCCGACATACAGAACACGATCGTGAATCCCAGCGGTTTGAACATCTGTCCGGTCATACCGTTTAAGAATGCCAGCGGCAGGAATACGACACAGGTCGTGATCGTCGAACCGATGATCGAGTTGATGACAATGCCGGTTCCGTGAAGCGCTGCTGAAAAATAGCCCAGCGCCCCCTTGTCTTCCTGCTCCGCCGTTGCACGGAAACAGCTCTCCAGTACAACAATCGAGTTATCGACCATCATGCCGACGCCGAGTACCAGCGCACTCATCGTGATAACGTTCAACGAAAATCCTGCCATCGTGATCGCAATCAAGGACATCAAAATCGAAGTCGGAATCGAACTTCCGACGATCAGAGACGCCTTATAATCGCCAAAGAACAGGAAAATGATGAACATGGAGATGATAACCGCCAGAACCATTGTCTCTGCTACGTCTTTTAAGGAATCAAGAATCGTGTCAGATGTATCATTTGCAACCGTGATCGTCAGATCCGAATCATCTGCCATCAATTCTTCAATTTTCTCTTTTACAGCCGAGGACACTTCCATATCTGTGCTGTCCTGCTGCTTCTGAATCGAAATGGAGATCGTCTCCTGACCGTTGTAACGGGAAATGCCGCCCCGGTCTTTCGTTGCCTCATACACATTTGCCACATCTGACAGAGAAATAATCTGTCCTGCCGGCGTCTTGATTGGAATATCCTGCAGCTCATTTACCTGTTCTGTTTTTAAGGAGGTAGTAACGGAAAGCTCCAGGTTTCCGGCGTCTGCCTCACCCGACGGGGATGCCACGTTTGCATCGCTGATCGCACTCGCAACATCCTGCATGGTCAGATTGTACTGATCCATTTTTTCAGACTGTAATTCAATGCTGACGTACTTAGAAGAACCGCCTCGCGTCTCAATGTTTGCAATTGAAGAAATTCGCTCTAATTCAGGTACTATCTTCTGATCCACATAATCGTAGAGGTTTGTCTGCGTCTTATGTGCAATCGAAAGCATCATGCTGTCTCCTTGATTGGAGTTCATCGACATAACGCTCGGTTCCACATCATCCGGCAGCGCCCGCTGGATATTGTCCAGTTTCTGCTTTAAGTTGTCATACGCCTCATCCATATCGGTGCCGTAATCGTACTGAAGCATGATCATCGAACGTCCATCGCTCGATGTGGAGGAAATCGTGTCCACGCCTTCCATCGTGCCGATCGCCTCCTCGATCGGTTCGGTTACCAGCTCGCTGATATCCTCCGGTCCTGCGCCTGAATAATTTGCCATGATAATCAGCATCGGCGTCTCCATATCCGGCATCTGCTCCAGCTTTGCCGAAAAGACCGATGAAATGCCGAATACAACCAGACACAACAGAGCCATGACAGTAGTAACCGGATGTTTCAGGATATATTTCGTTACTCCCATGTCTTACATTCCTCCTGTCCTACTGTTTCTGTCCATTTTTTTATCTTTCGGAGCACCTGCACCACCCGAAGGCTGATCGTTTCCGCCATCTGCCGGAGCGCCCGCTTTCTGTCCATTTTCAGAGCCTGCCGGGGCATCGGCTTTCTGGTTTCCAGCTTCATCCGCTGCTGCCGCATCTGTTTCTTCACCCTTTAAGTTAACGGTTGAACCCTCATAAAGCTGGGAACTCCATGTACTGATGACGAGATCATCTGCCGTCAGCCCCGACTTGATCTCCGCCAGCTCTGTATTATAAAGCCCCACTTCGACTTCCACTTTATGTACCGTTCCGTCCTGGTAAACATAGACATTTCCAACGCCGTTATCATAGTAGATCGCATCTACCGGCACGGTCATGACATTCTCTGCACGCTCAGAAGTTACTGTTACCTTGACAGTACTTCCCGTTGAAAGGCTGTTCGCCTCCGGCAGCTCTGCTTTTATCTTAAACAGACCGTTACTCTCGTCCGCCATGCTGCTGACATCGGTAATCACACCATCATAAGTCGTTCCATCTTTTACAATCGTCATCGCGTCGCCCTGGTTTAAGTTGCTCATAACACGCTCGGATACGTAGAACGATACCCTTTTATCTCCCTCACCGGAGATAACGCAGAGCTGCGCCTGCTGGTTGACATGATCATATACATCAATATCCATCGTCTCAATCTTGCCGGAGATCGGTGCGGTCACGGAACTGTATTCCACCTGACGATCGTAGTTTAATTTTGCCGATTCATAATTTAACTGTGCCGTCTTCGCCTGGTTCTGATACTGCTCCCATTCCTGATCAGAAATATCTCCTCCCTGATAAAGAAGCTGCATACGGCTTAAATTGCTCTGTGCCTCGGTCAGGTTAACAGAGGCGGAGTCCATCGCATTTTTCGCCGTCTCAACCTGTTCGGTATTGATCGTACAGAGAAGCTGACCCGTTGTCACCATATCACCGACGCTGACGTTGACACCCGTCACATCGCCGGATGCCTTCGCATAGACATAGACAACGTCCGATGCCTCGACAGTACCGGATGTGCTGGTTGTCCGCTCGATCGTTCCGCTCTTTGGATTCTCAGCCGCAACCGTCGCCACATTGTCCATCTGCGTGTCCTGCATACCGCCCGGACCGCCGCCTGAACCTCCTTTGCTGCCACCCTTGAAACGCATAAAAAGCGCCGCAAGTACGAGCACCACCACCACCGCGATGATGGCTGTTTTCTTTTTATTCTGTTTTGCCGCTTCCATCAGAGAAGATAGTTTACTCATTTCGCATATTCCTTTCTGGTTTTTCCTGATTGTCCCTAGTATAACATCCCATTTTTAAACGAGTTTCAACTACATATAAACTGAATGTAAACGAACCGTGAAAAAAATGTGTTGCACCGTTCACAATCAGTTTAAACTTATGTGGTATACTATGAGTACTTATGATATTACATCTTTTTAATTGAATTATAGGGAGGTTTTACGGATATGTTTCACATTCTTGTGGTAGAAGATGATGCGAAACTGCGTTCCCTGTTCTGCACGGTACTCACCAACAATGGTTATCTGGCGCTTCCGGCAGAAAGCGGCGAAAAAGCATTATCTCTTTTAGATTCTGAATATGTAGATCTCATTATTTCGGATATTATGATGTCCGGAATGGACGGATATGAACTGATTGATCACCTGCGGACGAGTGGATTTACGATGCCGATCCTGATTATCACCGCCAAAGAGCGCTTTGAAGACAAGCAGCGCGGCTTTCAGGCAGGCACGGATGACTACATGGTGAAGCCGATCGATGTCAATGAGATGGTTCTGCGGGTTGGCGCCCTGCTCAAACGCGCCAAGATCGCGACGGAGCATCGGATTGTCTGCCAAAATACGATTCTCGACTACGATGCACTGACGGTCACGGTCAACGGGCAGGAGACGCTTCTGCCGCAGAAAGAATTTTATCTTCTATATAAATTACTTTCTTATCCAAATAAGATTTTCACGAGGCAGCAGCTCATGGACGAAATCTGGGGGCTTGACTCGACAACCGACGAACGGACGGTCGATGTGCATGTCAACCGGCTGCGCGAACGGTTTAAAAACTGCGATGATTTTATCATCATGACCGTGCGGGGTCTCGGCTATAAGGCGGTGAAAACAGAAGCATGATCAGCAAGAACTTTACCAAATATTTCCAGATTCCACTCTACTGGCTGACCCTCCTGGTCTTTTTCTTCCTGGTGTCCTCGTTGATACCGATGCTGACCGGATATTTTGTCTCTCTGCTCACAAGCGGAACAGATAAACACGAAGTTTTTCGGATTTTCGGTCCGAATTTTCCGCGTCTGATGTCATTTTTGAGCAGCCTTGCGTTCAGTATCGCGCTGTCGCTGTTCCTCTGGTCGAAAATCCTCTGCCCGATCGGTTCCATAAGCCTTGCCGCTAAGCAGGTAGCAGACGGAGACTTTTCTGTTCATGTGCCAAATTCGAAGTCTTTGCAGGCGATCTGTGAACTAACCGACAATTTTAACCGTATGGTGCAGGAGTTAAACAGCATCGAATCGCTGCGAAACGACTTCGTGACCACGGTTTCCCATGAATTCAAGACACCGCTCGCCGCCATCGAGGGCTATGCGACATTGCTGCAGGATCCATCTCTCTCAGAGGCGGACCGGAATGAATACACGCGCATCATCATCGACAGCACGCGCCAGCTTACCACGATGACCGGCAACATTCTTCTGCTTTCCCGCCTGGAAAAGCAGGAGATCGTGACCGGACGCACGATGTTCAGCCTCGACGAACAAATCCGTCAGGCGATTCTTCTGCTGGAACCGCTCTGGGAGAAAAAGCATCTGAATCTCGACATTGATTTGACGGCGTGCAAATTTTACGGCAACTGTGAGATGCTGCAGCAGGTCTGGATCAATCTCCTGCAAAATGCCATCAAATTCACCCCGGCTGGCGGTATGCTTTCTGCCAAACTCGTTATCACAGGAGATAAGGTGCGTGTCTCCATCCGCGATACCGGCGTCGGCATGGATGACGCCACGATGAAACGGATCTTTGAAAAATTTTACAGCAGGAGCTCTGATCCCAATGAAAAGGGCAACGGGCTGGGACTTTCCATCACGAAACGGATCATCGACCTGATGCACGGTACCATCGAGGTATCCAGCCAGGTGGACGAGGGTAGCTGCTTTACAGTGATTCTGCCGCTTGAAAAAGCATAGAATCTCATCGGCAAAACATATTGTACCCGACAATCATCAGAGAAATGGCGATGCTGACCCATAGAAAATTCTTTGGGAAAATGAGCACCAGGGTCATGCCAAATCCCATTGAAAAAAGGACTAAACCAAATAAACGCTTCATAGAATGATACCTCTCTGAAATGTCTGTTTTCAAAAGAAGTTAAATAGCAGGCGATCATTGCCAGAGACATCTGACATTCGATCGTGTGCTATGATCATTCTATGAAGCGTTTTGATTTTAATTTCTTTATTTCTTCTCTTCCATCCCGCCCGCCATTTTCTCAGCTGTCTGCATCGTCTCCGCATCGATCGGTCCGGTGCTTCCGCCGACAAATTTATTGACGAGATCCGGTGCCATGTCGAGAACCTTGGTCAATGCATCCTGATGCTTGATATTGACCACCTTCGTCATGCCATTCTGAATGACCAGCACCGCGCTCGGCGTCATCTTGGCGCTCATGCCGCCCGCATTCTTCTCTTTCGCCGACTGACCAAACGCGCCCGCCGCCATGCCGCAGGTTACATCCACGAGTGGAAGTATAATCGCATCGCCAACTGTCACCGGCTCTCCCACGACTGTCTTTGTCGTGACGAACTCATCCATACCCTGAAATAATGCACCGATTGTCGATGCAAACTGATTGTCTGCCATATTATCTTCCTCCTCGGTTTCTATATTTATAAACCTGTGTCCGTACATTCTTATCCATCCAGATCCGAAGCGCCATCAATGCCAGCACGCCAATCTGGACTCTGCCCCGGAACGAAAGCTCCCCGTCCAGCGCATTTGCATCCATGACCGGAGTCAAATCAATCTTCTTTCCGTAAACTGGATACAAAAAAGCCGCCACACTCAAAATTTGTCCCATCAAATAAGGATCCTCCACGCCAAACGTAACCTGCCCGGACAGCTTTCTGGGAAATATATGCCGCAGAACTCGCATGAGCTGGCGTTTGATCAGGCGAAATGACTTCTGATTTTCTTCATTTTCTATAAATGCAAGGACGGATTGGCGTTTGTGCTCCAGGTTGTTGATTCGGGTAAGCAGCTTTGAGAGGGATTGCCGCAGGGCGCTCCATTTTTGTTTGAACCAGCTAATGATTCTAGGAAGGAACGATTCACGCTTTTCCTGGCTGGGATTTGATTTTAATTCATTCTTTGCCCGATGCGTTTCTCCTTCTGCCTCGGACACTCCCGCCTCCTTCACATCTGGAAATGCATCTGCATTCTTCACAGCTTGAGACATTTCCGCCTCCCTCTGCGCACTCCGTCTCTTCACCGCCTCCTCCAGCAGCCTGGCCGTTTCCTCCGCTTTCTCAATCGCGGCGTCTGTCTTCTCCGATGCTGCTTCCGCCCGCAAAATCAGTTCACCGGTGTCTAAATCATCATCCTCTGTTTTCTCCTGCGCATTTACAAATTCCAGCTCTTCCGAATCCGCTGCCTGCGTGCCTTCCCGCACACGCCCAGATTCCGTATCTTTCACTTCACTCTCACTCCCGAAAATCCGGAATCCAAACAACTTAACCGCATATCGAAGCCCATTTTCATAAGCAATCCGCAGCGACACCGCATGAAGCAGCCAATGGATATGCAGATGCACGCCAAAATCCTTGATACTGTGGTAGCTTCCGTTCCCCCGGTATCGAATCGGGACAAATAAAACCGCCATCAGGCACAGAAACAACAGTCCCAGAATGACAAGAAGCAGGATTCCGAGTATTTTCAAGATTATGAACAAAATATGCAGCAATCCATCCCCTCCCACTTCTTATTCTTTCATTGACAAATTCATGTATCAGCTCTGTATCATATGATGTTGGGGTCAAAAGACATTTTCAGTCCAAAAAAACTTTATCAAAGGCTGCAAAATACTTACCTCTTTTTCCTCAGCCTGTCTTCCTTCTCTCTCAGATACGTCTTCACATCAAATCCACCCGTCTCGCGGTACGTCTCATCCACAATCCGCCCCACCGTCTCCACGGCATCCTGGTAGCTCGCGCCGACCCCTACGATCAGCAGATCCGCCTGCTCCCGGTAATAATTCTGCCGGAGCACATAGGCAGGCAGGATATCAAGCAGGTTGTGTCCGCCTGAGGCAGGCGTGATCACGTGAACGCCCGGCTGTACCTTTCCGAGGCGGAGTTTCTGTAGAATCGAAAAACGATGCTTTTTAGCAGTTTCTCCCAGATACAGATATTTATACCAAATCATCGTCCCCGCCTCCTAAAAAAGGAGAGCCTGATCCATGGCGCTCTAAAAACAGCTCGTTTCCGGCTATTTCTCCCCGCCTGTCAGCTCTCCCTCCTTTACGTGATCAATCTTTTTTATAATTTTTAATAATCGACCGTCTCAGCAGATCCAGCGCCTGAATCACCGTCTGCTCACGCACCTTCTCGCGATTTCCGCGGAAATGGTATTCCTCTACTTTGACTTTATCCTTCATATAACATGCGATATAGACGAGTCCCACCGGTTTCTCCTCGGTTCCGCCGTCCGGTCCGGCGATGCCGGTCACAGCGATACAGGCATCCGCATCCGTCGTAAATACACCGCCTGCAGCCATCTCACGCGCCGTCTGTTCGCTGACCGCGCCGTATTTTTTCAGGGTCGCCTTACTGACGCCCAGGATCTTTTTCTTTGCCTTATTGGAATACGTCACGTATCCCTCGTTAAAGACCTCTGAAGCCCCCGGCACGTTGACGATGCGTCCGGCGATCAGACCGCCTGTGCAGGACTCTGCGGTTGTCACAGTCAGGTCGTATTTCTTTAAGAGGCGGACAACGACATCCTCCAGATTCTCATGCTCATCCGTCGTGTAAACCGCATTACCGAACCGTTTCTTGATCTCTTTGATAACCGGTTTTAACAGCTGTTTTGCCGCGTCTTCGCTCTCGGCTCTCGCGGTCACGCGCAGATGTACTTCTTTCGTCTTTGCATAGGTCGCAATCGTCGGGTTCGTCTGCTGGTCGATGAGGTCGAGAAGCATCTCCTCCACCTTGCTCTCCCCGTATCCGCAGATTTTGAGCATCTGGGAATAGATCACACAGTCAGATCGTTTCTGAATATAAGCACAAACCTGATCTTCTACCATCGGATACAGTTCGTTCGGCGGTCCCGGAAGAAGAATCGCGGTCTTACCGTTTTTCTCCAGGGCAAGTCCCGGAGCTGTGCCGTTTGTGTTGGAAAATACCACCGCGCCCTCCGGCACCAGCGCCTGACGCCAGTTGCTATCCGGAATATCGGTGCGCTTGCGCTGCCGGTACCAGTCCTCCAGATGTGCCCGCACCTCCGGATCCTCGACTAACGGCATTCCCATCAGCTCCGCGCAGACATCCTTCGTGATATCATCCTCCGTCGGTCCCAGACCGCCGCCGATGATAACGAGATCGGCTCTCGAGAGCGCCGTCCGGAAAACTTCTGTCATGCGCTCCCGGTTGTCCCCTACCGTCGTCTGGTAATAGACGTTAAGCCCCAGCTTTGCACACGTTTCCGATAAATACTGCGCATTGGTATTGACGATATTGCCAAGCAGCAGCTCTGTTCCTACCGAGATCAGTTCGACTATCATATCAGATACTCCCTTCTGTCAGTATTTTATGATTCTTGTAAATATAATCAACAAGTGACACAATCGTCAGCAGCAGCGCGATCCAGACACAGATCGTCGTGACAAACGCAAGCGCCGGAATATCCAGAATCAATAACACCACTGATACCATCTGAAACGTCGTCTTAAATTTGCCCCAATAGCTGGCGGCGATGACAACTCC
>ENA-OPCV01002624-OPCV01002624.1-human-gut-metagenome-genome-assembly--contig:-NODE-2624-length-11013-cov-7.583227_pt1 | contig 11013 bp, 7 predicted proteins | sample MGYA00241257_ERZ501494 | MGnify/ENA primary metagenome ERZ501494 (study PRJEB25962, sample SAMEA2042618) | human gut metagenome | biome: human gut; feature: human-associated habitat; material: faeces...
GCTTTGCGGCGGAACTGATGAAAGGAGAGTTCCATGGATGAAAAATTATATCTAACAGATTTGAACTGCTATGCCAGAGCAGATGAAAAACAGAAAAAGAATGTAAAAGAATCCCATTGTTTTGATTTTGGTCTGCTTCCAACAAAAGGACTTCAAAAAGAATTTCGTTCATTTATTGAGAATCGAAGTAGACAATGTGCATTGGGAACGATGATACAGGAACGAGTAATCTATCAGAGATTTTGCAGAATGGTAAAGGATCAGCGCATCCAGGCAGACAGCCTGCATGAACTGGAGTGGGAACAATGGCTGTTAAAAATCCGAAGCTGGATCCTGGAACATGGACAGAAATTGACAATGCAGAAAGTCAGCGTATATGGGAAAGAAAAGATAATTCCATCAAGCCTCATCACTTATGCGCGGAAGGCATATCAATTTACAAAAGAGGAAGAGGAACAGGATGAAATTGAGAAAGATATCTGGAAATTAGAGAATCTGGACATTCCTTATAAAAAGAACCTAATTAAAAATTATCAGACTTTGAATTTCACAACGATTATTCAAACGGATTTGCGAGAAGAAACGAAAAAAGCAGTTTATGAGCATTTACATCATGAAGCGATTGCAACGATCAGCAAAGAAATGACAGCCATCCGGAGGTTATCCAAATATTTGAAAGAAAAATATCCCGACATTCATTCCGCAGAAGAATTGGATCGGGAACTGTTGGAAGAATATCTGACATACCTTGCAACAGAAGCAGAGGGCGTGAACAATTACCGCATGGATCTGACAAGACTCCGAGGGATATTGGAAACCATCGGGAAGTTATATGGATATCCACATCTGGAAAGTTTATTCCTGACCAGTGATTTTCCAAAACAGGTACAGCCTAAATTGAAATCTTATTCAGACAGTGAGCTTATTCGTTTTAATGCAGTGCTTGCAGAACTGGATGAACAGATTGAGCGACTCATGGTCATTCACCAAATGTTAGGGACAAGAATCTCCGATACGTTAACTCTTCAGAGGGACTGCTTGTATCGCCAGAATGGGCATCCCATGATTCAGATCAGACAGATGAAAACAAACACATTTGTGAAACCCATCAGTGCAGAATTGGAACTGCTGATCGAAAAAGCAATTGAGTACACTGAGAAAATGTATGGGGATACGATTTACATTTTTGTAGATGAGAAAAATACCCGGAAACCTTTGCAGTACAATACCGTTCAAAATAGAGTGATGGACATTATTCAGAAAAAAGACCTGCGGGATGATAACGGCGAATTATTCGGCTTTGGAACGCATATGTTCCGCCATGTGTATGGAATCCGCTTGACAGAGATGCATCTGGATGATTGGACTATCGCAAAACTACTGGGGCATACATCGGTAAAGAATGTGAAATTTTATCGAAAGATGAGTCTTCAGATCATCGCAGATGAAACAAGAGAAATCAGAGCAGAGATGAGCCGGATGATCCGGGCGAACCTGGCAGGATGGGGGAAAGAGTATGAGCAAATATGATAAGATGCTGGAGGTCAATCATAAGCAGAGTGTGGAAAAAATCCAGCGGGCAAAATTGGCAATTCAGGAGATGATTGAAGAAGAGGATAAAGTGACCGTTCCCAAACTGATGCAAAAGACCGGACTGTCCAGAGGATTTTTTTATAAGAACCCGGAAGTGCGAAAGGCAGTAGATCGTGCCTTGCAGCTGCAGGCTGGCATGGTAGATAAGAGAAGAAAGATTTTAGATATGGCAATGGACAACCGTATCCTGCAATTAGAACAGCAGGTGGCAAAACTAAAAAGAGAAAATGAGACATTACGGAAAGAAAATGAAGCAATGCGAAAAGCATTGAATAAAAGAGATTTGAATTTGATCAAGAATTTTTAATGAAGAAAATAATCAGCGGCTGGCAGGGGCGTGAAGAACGTGCCTGCTGGTAGTTGTGGGGATAAAGCAAAATGGAAAGAGAAGTAAGACTTTCCATTTTGTTATTTAGATATTTCATGATACAATAGTGCTATAAGTTAAATTTGAGGGAGGGATTTCTACGATAGTACTTTTGGAAAAATTTCGTGAAGTAATAAATAAAAGAATACAAGAGAAAAAGAAAAATGAATTTACAGACTTGGCGCCCATTGATGATATTGAAAATGGAGCTGAATATTTAAAAGCATTACATTGGGCGATAAAGAAAAAGAAAGTTAAAAATATTGCACTGGCAGGTCCATATGGTGCAGGAAAGAGTAGTATCATTGATACATATTTGAAAAAACATAGAATGATTAGAAATAAATCTCTTCGTGTTTCAATGGCAACTTTTGTTGAAAATGAAACTGATGAGAACGGGAATCCTAAGAAAATTTCATTGGGACAAGATGAAATAGAATTAGGAATTTTGAAGCAATTATTTTATAAAGTCAATTATAAAAAGATACCGCAGAGCAGATATCGGAAGCTGCACAAAATTAATTGGAAACGTGTCTGGGGATATTTGGTTTTGATATTTTTAATTTTGGGAGTGATGGAATTTATATTTTTTCCAGATACTTTTCAAATGATAATCGAAAAAATAGAAGAGGCAGGTGGAAAATTTGGATTAAAAGGAATGGTTTCGGATATTATTTTCCTTGCTTTTTGTGTGGGAATATTGGCAATTATTGCCCGAACATATCGTTTGGTGCTGTTTCGTTTTAAAGTAAATGAAGTAAAATTGCCAACAGAGACAGTTGTGAAAAATTCTGAAACTGCAGCGGAAACTGTATTTAATAAAAATATGGATGAAATTGTATATTTTTTTGAAGAGACAAAGTATAGAATTGTGTTTTTTGAAGATCTAGATCGTTTAGAAGATCCATCTATTTTTATCCATCTTCGGGAATTGAATACATTATTGAATAATTACGATGGGATTAAGGGGCGCATCGTTTTTGTTTATGCTATTAGAGATGATATATTTACGGACACAGACAGAACAAAGTTCTTTGAATTTATTATTCCTGTAATCCCAATTATAAATTCTACGAATTCAGGGGAAATCTTTTTACAAAAACTTGAGGAATCTGAAAAGAAAGGGATTGTTCATGAAATCTCACAGGAATTTATATTAGACGTATCTCCATATGTTGAAGATATGCGAATTCTTCAGAATATATACAATGAGTTTGTCATCTATAAGGAAACGATTCGTACTGATCAGGAACTGAAATTGTCAGATGAAACAATGATGGCATTGATTATTTTTAAAAATTTGTATCCACGGGAGTTTGCAGAACTTCAAATGGAGAGAGGAGTTGTGAAACAAGCTTTTGAGGATAAGCAAAGATATATCTCTGGACAATGTATGAAATGGCATAATGAAGTTGATGAACTTACACAGGAATTAGAAAAATATCATGATGACTGTTTAGAACACATAAAAGAACTTAAAACAGCTATGCTTGGTGCTATGGTGAATTGGCAAGGCATTCCATATAGTATTAATAAAAGCTATTGGGATAAATGTTCAGTAAGTAAAATAATGGAGGATTCGTTTGAATTATCGAAACTTGCGGAATTAAAAGATGTTGAAATTGAGTATTATACATGGAGTTGTTTCCAGTCGGAAAAATCTGTGAGTGATTTTCAAGAAGTTTTTCAACTATATTATGAAAGAATTAAAAATTTTCAATTTATCCAAGAAAAAGGTGTTAGTTCAATAAAGAGTGAAATTGAAGATTTGAAGAAGAATGTACATGAACTTTCAGGCTGGTCACTTAAAAAGCTGATAGAAAAATTTGGAGTCCATAATGTACTATCTGAAAAAGTTGCTGAAAATAAATTGCTCGTATTTATGCTTCGAAGAGGATACATTGATGAAAAATACGCAAACTATATCAATTATTTTAAGGGGACAAGCATTACAAAAGAAGATATGAATTATATACTGGCAGTAAAAAATATGGAAAAGCTACCATATAATTATAATTTGACAAAAGTTGGAATGGTTATACAGCGTTTACAACCGTATGAATTCGAACAAAAAAGTATTTTCAATTTTATTCTTTTGGAATTTTTATTGTCTGAAGAGAATGAGAATGAAAAATGTATGATATTAATCGATCAATTATCTGATAGAACAGTGGAAAGCTGGGAGTTTATAGATGAATTTATTGAGCAAACTCAATATAAAGAGAGATTGATTCAATTATTAGCAATACGTTGGCCTGATATGTGGAATGATATTGTCCAGGATATATCGATAACATACGAAAGGAAAATTTTTTATTTACAGTTACTTATTGATAACGTGGATACAGAACGCTTATTTGTTTTAAATGACAATAATGAGATGAGTGGTTTTATAGAGGAAAATCCAGATATATTACAGCAGCTATCATCTATTCAAGATCAAAAGGTGATTTCCTTAATTGAAACACTTGGAATTGTTTTTACGAATGTTTCTATTGCAAATGTTTCGGAGGAAATTTTGAGATATGTTTTTGAAAATCAGTGCTATGAGTTAAATGATACGATGATACGTAGGATTGTGGAATTTGAAAATGATACAATGCTTTCTGGTTTAGATACTCGAAATTATACAACAATTATTTCACTAGGATATGAACCATTAATTAAATACATACAAGAAAATTTGAAACAGTATGTGAAGGAAATTATATTAGCACCTAATAATACTAAGGAAGATGTTGAACAGATTATGGATTTGTTAGAAAGAATGTTGGAAAATGCTCCAGAAGAGACCGAAATCTGTTTGGAATTAGTGAATCATGAAGAATTTTGCGTAGATGATATTTCTGAATGTTGTGGAAAGTTCGATTCTGATTTTGATAAGGACGTGAAAATTCTTTGGGATGAGTTATTGGATAAAGGAAAAGTAAGTCTGAAATGGGAGAATATCAAATGTTATTGGGACAGATATAAGATTACGCCAGAACTACTTCAATACATTGAAACAAATAGTGATCAACTTACATTTTTAGAGAATCAGTGTTTAAATGAAGTGTTTGCCGAAGAACTTATTACAAGTACAATTGATGATTCTGCTTTTGAAAAACTATTACCTCAGTTGGAATTAGAATTTGATATTCCAATAGAGAAGGTTGAGAGACAGAAAGTTGGAATTTTGATTAAGAAAAAATATATTCCTTTTGATGTTAATAAATATGGTGAAATTAAAGATGCCTATCCTGATTTATGTCCAGATTTTATTTTGTATAATCAAGCGGAATATATGGAAGTAATGGAAAAGATTCCAATGGGAGAAACATTATTAGAAACACTATTGCTTTCGCCTATTCTCGACTTTTCTAATGCAGAAGTTCTGTTGGATGCTTTTGGAGAAAATTATATGACTGCAAAAATTGCTGAAAACTTAGTTGATTCAAATGTGACGATTAACAAATCGATATTTACAGCAGCCTGGGAATATGTAGATGAAAAAGGGAAAAAGACGTTGATGTTTAAATGCCTTTCGATTTTAGAAGCGGCTGATTTTGAAAATTGTTTTTCAGAACTTTCACAATGGTATTCAGGATTTTGCGATAGAAGTAAAAAACATAGCGTTGAATTACCTAATAACGAAGAAAGCCAAAGGCTTGCTAAACGATTACAAGAAGTATCGTACATTACAAGTTACAAATTACAAGAAAAAGAAGTCTATGATTCTGTTACGGAAACAAAAAAGAAAAAGAGTACTTTTGTGTGTTGGATAAAAGCAATCAAAGGATAAAAGAAAATTTTTCATAGTATTTAAGGGAGATCAAGGTAGGGTATAAGAGCCCTGCCTTTTTCTGAAGAGAAGTGTACACAGTACACAAATGTACATACCGTTAAAGCCCCTATTTTCAAGGCATAATGGGATAGGGGTACAGTTTACGGACGAACCGACGGGAGCACTGGATTCGGCGACGGGTCATCATATCATGGATTTATTTCACAAATTACACCGCGAGCAGGGAAAAACGATCGTCTTGATCACACATTCTAGAGAATTGGCAGAAGAAACGGAGAGAATTATTACACTGCGGGATGGCGTAATTGTGGATGATACCGGAAAAACCAGAGCAGTCGGACATGGTGGAAAAGCTGTGGATGAGACCGGAAAGAGAGGTGGCGTATGCTGATCATAGAGAATATTCGGATGGCAGTGGGGTCACTTCGAGCCGGCAAAATGCGCGCACTTTTAACAATGCTTGGAATCATTATTGGTATTGGTTCTGTTATAGCGATCATGACAGTCAGCTCTTCATTGACGACATCCATTGCGGATTCTTTTCAGGAAATGGGAGCTAATAATATCACTGTTGGCGTAAAGCAGTCCAGTGAACAGGAGCAGGTTTCTGCGAATGGAATGCGATTTGGCACTTCTGGCAAAAGTGCGGATCTGGAAGAGGACGATCGTATTACGGATGAAATGATCGAAGGTTTGCAGAAGCAGTATTCCGATCAAATTGATGCGATTGCACTAAGTGAATCGGTTGGAAGTGGCACAGCAGAGCGGGAGAGTGAATCTGCGAACATCACTATTACAGGAATAAATGAGCAATATTTTGCCAGCAGTAAAATTACATTATTAGCTGGCCGCAAAATTAAGAAAAAAGATCTGACCAGTAAGAAAAAGGTGATCATGGTCACCGATAAAGTAGTGGAAAATCTGTTTGATGGAGATAATTCTGCAGCACTGGCACAGAGCATAAGCCTAAATCTTGATGGCAGTTATGAAAAATATTATATTGTCGGCGTGTATAAATATGAGAGCGGCAGCGATGTCAGTGAATCTTCGGATGAGGATGTGACAACGGCGGCGTACATTCCGCTAACGACGGCAAAGGAACAGACACATGCGGATGAAGGATATTCGCAGTTTACAGTGGTTACGTCGACCAAAGTGGATAGTGTATCTGCTTTTGCAGAGCAGATTGAACAGTATTTTAAGCCATATTATGCAGCAAATGAAGATTACGAAGTGTCGACTTCGACGATGGAATCAATGACGGAGTCGATGACAGAAATGGTGCAGACAGTATCGATCGCAATTGCATTTATTGCCGGAATTTCATTGTTAGTTGGAGGAATCGGCGTTATGAACATTATGCTCGTGTCTGTCACGGAACGAACACGTGAGATCGGCACACGAAAAGCATTGGGGGCCAAAAACAGCTCCATCCGATTACAATTTATCATTGAATCCGTACTTTTGTGTTTGATCGGCGGTATATTAGGAATTGTTGTAGGCTTGATCCTTGGTGCGATAGCGGCATCTATTCTGGGATATTCTGCAACGGCACCGGTAGCGGCAATGATCATATCTGTTGCTTTTTCGATGGTGATCGGCATTTTCTTCGGCTATTATCCGGCAGGGAAAGCAGCAAAGCTGGATCCGATCGAAGCACTGCGTTACGAATAAGAGAAGAGAAACGCTGCAGGGCACTGTATCATATCTTTATAAGCAAGATGAGAGGCTGGGGAATCTACTCCGGCCTTTTGCACTATGCTAATTGCCACATTGAGCCGATATAACCAATATAGTGAATCATCAGTTCTGATTTGTAGTGCTGATTAGATTGTAGATCAAGGAGGGAGTGCAATGAATCAAGTTAGTTTTGGAAACGGAGTTCCAACAAGGACACAGGTGGCAGTACATTCTGTAGGTGCGCAGAGTACAGATGGTGAATCGACAGAAGCAGTCGCAGCATCTGATACGATGACGCAGAGTGCTGCGGAGATGGGTTATGCACAAGATGCGGGACAGATGTCTGCTACGGCAAAGAGGACATCGACAGAGAAACAGGCGGCAAGTGTGGAAATTTCAGAAGAGGGATGGAATGCGATGGAAGATTATAATCAAAGTGCGATTGAGTATTCCATGCAATTGTTAGAACGCTTGAAAGAGAGCCGTCAAAACAGTAAGTCTACAAATACAAAAACAACAAAGCAGCCGGTTAATTATAGCTTTCGCAAAGTGTCAGCAGCGATTGCACGAGCCAAAAACGTGAATCAGGCGAGCAATGCGCTTACCTCTGCCAATTCTGCGCTATCCGCATTGCGACGCAAATCTGCTTCCGGTCAATATAATGACGACGAATTGCAGATTGCCATAAACCATGCCAAAAAGATGGTACGCGTTGCCCGCAAAAAAGTGCAGAATATACGGCGTGAATCGCAGATGGAAAGTGATGATAAAGGAACAGTGCATCGGAAGCAAAACGAAACCGGACAGAAGATAGTGCGACGTCGCAAACAGGCAGATGAAAAAGAAGATGCACTGCAGGAATTACAACTTCTGAAAAAGCAGATGAAAACGCGCAGGGAGCAGGAAAAATATTCACATCGAAGGCACGAGGGACAGAATTTAATGAGTGCCGACATGGAATATTTGCAGAAAATGATACGTTTACTGAAAAACGAAGGATTTGGAACGATTAATGCCACTTCTGATCTGATGTTTGCAGATGAGCAGACGGGAACGATAACGTACTCTACTACTGCAGCAGCGACAACGACAAGTACAGGGGAGGGTGCAGCATCTGCGACAGTGGAAGCACCGGTAAGCGCAGAATAGGGTGATCCACTATGAACAACAGACGTTTCAAATGGTAAGTGAATAAAATTAATGCTATATGTGAAAAAAATTAATTTTAAGTGTTGACAAATCGATTTTAAAGTGCTAATCTTTGTTTCAACAAAAACAAAATCGTTGAACAGAACAAGGTTTTTCGGATCCCTCGTATTGCAGAGAGCTGTCGGTTGGTGCGAGACAGTATACTGAACGGAAAGCTATCCTCTGCGAGATGTGCACTGAAATTTCTGGCTTAGTCAGATACGGTAAGTGTCACCGGGTTCTCCCGTTATAGAGAAGCTTATTGAAAATATGTGGTCGATTTATGGGACACATATCGTGATAAGAGTAAGAGGTCATTTTGATGTGACAAATGAAGTGGTACCGCGGAAGTATATAAGCTTTCGTCTTTGTGTAAAGATACATAGAGATCTTTATATGAAGACGAAAGCTTTTTTTTCACTTTATGGGTCACATCGTCAAATCCATGTGAAAGCGTCATGGATCTGTAATACTTTGTTTTACGCTTTAGAAATGGAGGAAAGAAATGAATGGATTAGTTATTGTTTTAATCAGCATTGTTGCATTAGGTGCCGGTTATCTGCTGTACGGAAGATGGCTTGCGCGCAAATGGGGAATTGATGAGAATGCACAGACACCCGCTAAAAAGTTTGAGGATGGTCAGGACTTTGTCCCATCTTCAAAGTTTACTGTATTTTCGCATCAGTTTTCTTCAATCGCAGGTGCAGGCCCTGTGACGGGACCAATTTTAGCATCTGTTTTCGGATGGGTTCCGGTGCTTTTGTGGCTGATCGTCGGAGGTCTCTTCTTCGGTGCGGTACAGGATTTCGGTGCTTTGTATGCATCTGTTAAGAATGAAGGTAAATCGATGGGCATGATCATCGAGAAATACATAGGTAAAGCAGGAAGAAAGTTATTCATGCTGTTTTGCTGGCTGTTTACTTTGTTAGTCATTGCCGCCTTTACGGATATGGTCGCCGGTACTTTCGTAGGAAAGGGAGCAAAAGACCTTACACAGGCATCTGCTTATGCACATTCTTCTGCAGCATCTATTTCAATGCTTTTCATCTTAGTGGCAGTTCTTTTTGGTCTGCTTCAGAAAAAAGTAGGAGATATGCCGGAGTGGTCAAGAGCAGTGGTAGCAATTGCAATGCTCGTAGCAATGTTTGCGATTGGTATGAAACTTCCAATGTATGCAACTAAATCCACTTGGATCTACATCATCATGGCATACTTGTTCTTAGCTTCCATCATGCCGATGTGGCTTTTGATGCAGCCTAGAGATTATATGACAACATTTATGCTGTTAGGTATGATCATTGGTGCTGTTGTTGGTGTTGTTGTAGCACATCCGGCAATGAAGTTAAATGCGTATAACGGCTTTGTTGTAGGACAGGGGCCGGCAAAGAGCTATTTATTCCCAACTTTGTTTGTTACGATTGCCTGTGGAGCGGTATCCGGATTCCATAGCTTGGTATCCTCAGAAACATCTTCTAAGACAGTAAGTAATGAAAAAGATATGCCGATGATCGGTTATGGCGCCATGGTAGTAGAATCATTACTCGGTGTTGTTGCTTTGGTTGTCGTTGGTGCAGTAGCTGTTAATGGAACAAAACCAGAAGGTACACCATTTGCTATCTTCTCGGCAGGTGTCGCAGGATTCTTAGAAAAATTTGGTATTCCGGTACAGATCGCAACGGTATTTATGACAATGTGCGTATCTGCGTTGGCATTAACTTCATTGGATTCCGTTGCTCGAATCGGTAGAATGTCTTTCCAAGAATTATTCTTAGGAGATACGACAGATCCGGAGAAGATGACACCGGTACAGCGTGTACTTACAAATAAATATTTTGCAACAGTAATTACATTGTTCTTTGGTTACTTATTAACACTTGGTGGATACAACAATGTATGGCCACTCTTTGGTTCAGCAAACCAGTTGCTTGCTGCCTTGGTATTGATCGCACTTGCAGTATTCTTAAAAACAACAGGTCGTACCGGATGGACTTTGTATATCCCAATGTTTGCTATGTTAGCAGTAACATTTACGGCATTGGTTCAGAAGTTTATCGCATTAGTACAGAATGTATCTGCTGGTCAGGCTACATTCTTAGTAGATGGTTTGCAGTTGATCGTAGCGATCCTGTTGATGGTACTTGGTGTATTAGTGGCATTTAGCTGCTTGAAGAAGCTCTTCACTGCTAAGAAATCAGCAGAGGCGTAAGGAGTTAGCCAAGCGATTACTAGAGACTTTGGATTACGTGATGGAAAACTTATAGGTTACTAAAACTTCCCATACCGGAAGTTATTGTCCAAACCACATATTGCTTATTATGTCAGTAAAACAATAGCTATTTTGCAACTGATAAAGTAAATTATCCTGCCATCAAAAAAACTAAGACAATTGCCGAAGAACGCA
>ENA-OPCV01002625-OPCV01002625.1-human-gut-metagenome-genome-assembly--contig:-NODE-2625-length-11013-cov-2.220387_pt1 | contig 11013 bp, 9 predicted proteins | sample MGYA00241257_ERZ501494 | MGnify/ENA primary metagenome ERZ501494 (study PRJEB25962, sample SAMEA2042618) | human gut metagenome | biome: human gut; feature: human-associated habitat; material: faeces...
CCGCCGTATCTGTCTGGTCTGCACAATCTACCCCGTAGGGGAGCACATTGTGCTCCCACGCAATGGTAAACCGCATGGTCAGAAAACATCTGCACCGGTTATATCGTTCACACGCGCCCATTTACCGGTGGTGTGGGCGAACATTGTTCGCCCCTACGGTTATGCGTCTGCATATGAATTTACATACGGTGCGCCGAGGGCTGCGGCACCCTGCGGTATACATTCAATGCAATACCAAACCCGCAGAATCCCCGTAAACCGTATCGTTCATTCTCCATTCTCCATTTTCCATCCTCAATTTTCAACTTTCCTCTTGACATCCCCCTCCCATTGGTGTAAACTATCATAGCATGAATTCACACATCCCGTGATGAAAGCGGTCGGTGATGGGACGCTCGTTCTGTTGCCGCTGTCAGATGATCAGGGATGGAGGAAAAACCAAGGAGGAAAAACAAAATGGCAGTAATTTCTATGAAGCAGCTCTTGGAAGCTGGCGTACACTTTGGTCATCAGACCAGAAGATGGAACCCGAAAATGGCTCCGTACATTTTCACTGAACGTAACGGCATCTACATCATCGATTTGCAGAAGACCGTAAGAAAGCTGGATGAAGCTTACATGTTCATCCGCGATCTGTCCGCACAGGGCGAGTCTGTACTGTTCGTTGGTACCAAGAAGCAGGCCGGCGATTCCATTAAGGAAGAAGCTACCCGTGCTGGTGCTTACTATGTAAATGCACGTTGGCTGGGCGGTATGATGACAAACTTCTCTACCATTCAGAGAAGAATCAAGCGTCTGGAACAGCTTCACGAAATGGAAACAGACGGTACATTCGATCTGTTGCCGAAGAAGGAAGTTGGTAAGCTGCAGCTGGAAATTGAAAAGCTGGAGAAATTCCTGGGCGGTATCAAGGAAATGAAGAAGCTGCCGGGTGCACTGTTTATCGTTGACCCGCGTAAGGAACGCATTGCAGTTGCAGAAGCTAAGAAGCTGAACATTCCGATCGTAGCTATCGTTGATACCAACTGTGATCCGGACGAAATCGATTATGTTATCCCGGGTAACGACGATGCAATCCGTGCTGTAAAGCTGATTGCCGGCGTTATGGCTGATGCAATTATCGAAGGTCGTCAGGGTGCTGATGCTGCCGCTGCGGAAGCTGCAGAAGCAAAGGCTGCTGAAGAAGACGCTGAATAAGCAGAAGCGAAACTGAAATATCTGTTAGATCAAAAACCCGAATATGCTTGACATGAGCAGTCTATTCGGGTTTTTTGAGGAAATCGTTTGAAATAAGAATTAGGAGGAAGATCCAATGGCTAATTTTACTGCAAAAGATGTCAACGAACTGCGGAAGTCTACCGGTGTTGGTATGATGGACTGCAAGAAGGCTTTGACAGAAGCTGACGGTGATGTAGAAAAGGCAATTGAACTGCTGCGTGAAAAGGGACTGGCTACACAGGCAAAGAAGGCTGGTCGTGTTGCCGCAGAAGGTATGGTAGTTGCAAAGGTAAATGCAGACAATTCTGTAGGCTGTGTTGTTGAAGTAAACTCTGAAACTGACTTTGTTGCAAATACCGATGAATTCAAGGCATTTGTAAATCAGGTTGCTGATACCATTATTGAAAAGAATCCGGCTGACGTAGAAGCTCTGAAGGCAACTACTGTTTCCGGCGGCACAATGACTGTTGACGAAGCACTTCAGGAATTGTTCCTGAAGATTCGTGAAAATCTGCAGATTCGCCGCTTCGTTCGCATGGAAGGTATTCTGGTACCGTATATCCACGGCGGCGGCAAGATCGGCGTTATGGTTCGTGCAGAATCTCCGGCTGGTGCAATTCCGGAAATTCTGGCAGCTGCAAAGGACTGTGCACTGCAGGTTGCAGCAATGAATCCGCCGTATCTGAAGCGTGAAGATGTTCCGGCAGCTGTTCTGGACGAAGAAAAGAAGATCATTCTGGCTCAGATGGCAGAAGATCCGAAGATGGCAAATAAGCCGGAACAGGTAAAGGAAAAGATTGCAGCTGGTAAGGTTGGCAAGTACTACGGTGAAAACTGCCTGCTGGAACAGGCTTTCGTAAAGGAAAACAAGGAAACTGTTCAGAGCTATGTAGATGGCGTTGCAAAGGCTGCAGGCACTACAATCGCAATCACCGCTTTCGTTCGTTTTGAACGCGGCGAGGGCATCGAAAAGAAGGCTGACAACTTTGCAGAAGAAATTGCCAGCATGATCAAGTAAGAATATTTTTTCACAAGGCGATTATGCCGAAAAAAGGGAGCATGGCAATTGTCATGCTCTTTTTTTATTTTTTTGCAGAAATCACTTTACTTTTCCCGAAAAATAGTGTAAAATAAACATATAGATTGTCCTCCAGAATGGAAGGCATTTTGTCGGATTCCAAATAAGGTCTGAAAATCGAGAAACAAACGAAAGGAATTTAGAAACATGGAACCTAAGTATCATCGAGTTCTTCTGAAATTAAGCGGTGAAGCTCTTGCTGGTCCGAAAAAAACCGGATTGGACACTGCAACGATGCTCCCAATTTGTAAGAGCATTCAAAAGTGCGTGAATGCTGGCGTGCAAATGGGGATCGTAGTCGGCGGCGGCAACTTCTGGCGTGGACGTTCCAGTGAAAATATGGATCGTACCAGAGCAGACCACATTGGTATGCTGGCAACTACTATGAATGCATTGGCAGTTGCAGATATGCTGGAATCGCTGGGATTGGAAGTTCGCGTGCAGACTGCAATCAGCATGCAGCAGATCGCAGAACCATATATTCGCAATCGTGCTATTTCGCACCTGAAAAAGGGCAGAGTTGTAATTTTCGGCTGCGGTACCGGAAGCCCGTTCTTCTCCACAGATACTGCTGCAACTCTGCGTGCGGTGGAAATTGAAGCAGATATTCTGCTGAAAGCAACAATGGTAGACGGCGTTTATGACAAGGATCCGCACAAGTACGATGATGCGGTACGCTACTCCCGTCTGACATTCAGCGATGTCCTTGGCAGTGCACTGCAGGTTATGGACAGCACCGCTGCATCTATGTGCCGTGATAACAAAATGCCGATGCTGGTATTTGATCTGAATCGACCGGAAAATATCTACGATGCAGTGATGGGCGAAGATATAGGTACCGTTGTGTCCGAAGTAGACCCGATTGCCACAGAAGTATAAAAACAATTTTGTTTGCATAAAATGAATTGAAAGGAGCCCCGTTAATCGGGGAAGTACTATGAAAGAATTGATGAAAGAAACCGAAGAAAAAATGAAAAAGTCTAATGCCAGACTGGCACATGAATTTACAACCATTCGTGCTGGTCGTGCAAATCCGGCTGTTCTGGATAAGGTACAGGTAGACTATTATGGTGTGCCGACTCCGATTCAGCAAATGGCTGCCGTATCTGTTTCCGAGGCCCGAATTCTGGTAATTCAGCCGTGGGATGTTACTTCTCTGAAGGCAATTGAAAAGGCTATTCTGTCTTCTGATGTAGGAATCACACCGACCAACGACGGCAAAGTCCTGCGTCTGGTATTTCCGCAGCTGACAGAAGACCGCCGTAAGGAACTGTGCAAAGACATTAAGAAATTGGGCGAAGAAACCAAGGTTGCTGTCCGGAATGTTCGTCGTGAAGCAATTGAAAAGCTGAAAGCAAAGAAAAAGGCTTCTGAACTGACAGAGGACGAGGTCAAGGACGGCGAAAAGCAGGTTCAGGATCTGACAGATAAGTATGTTGCAGAAATCGATAAAATGGTAACTGCAAAGGATCAGGAGATCATGAGCATCTGATTGCATTGACTCGAAAACCTGCAGCAGAATAGGAGATGAACGATATGGCTCTGCCATTTTTCAACAAAAAAAATGTACCAAAAGATGAAACAGGAACAATTGTTCTTCCGGAACAGCTGCCGCAGCATGTCGGCTTCATCATGGACGGAAACGGACGGTGGGCAACCAAACGTGGTATGCCACGAAAGTTTGGACATCGGGAAGGAGCAAAAAATTTCAAAGACCTGTCCCTGTATTGTCGGGATATTGGTCTGCGAAATGCATCTTTTTATGTTTTCTCAACAGAAAACTGGAAACGTCCACAAGATGAAGTAAATGCAATTATGGATTTGTTCTGGGATTATCTCTGTGAAGCAGATCAGTATCTGGAAAGACGCGTTCGTATGATTTTTGTCGGTGACCGAAGCCGTTTGCAGGATCGATTGCAAAAGCGTATGGAAGAACTGGAACATGATTCCAGAGATTTCGAAAAGATGAATCTGATTCTTGCAATCAATTACGGCGGACGAGATGAAATCAAACATGCTGCACAGGAGATTGCCAAAGAAGTACAGGCAGGAAAACTTGCACCGGAAGCAATCACAGAACAAACCATTTCTGAGCATCTGTATACCGCGGGGCTTCCGGATGTGGATCTGTTGATTCGCCCCAGCGGAGAACTGCGGCTGTCCAACTATCTCATCTGGCAATGTGCATATGCAGAATATTACTTTACAAATGTTTTGTGGCCGGACTTCAACCGCAACGAATTGAATAAGGCTTTGGCAGACTATGCACAGCGTGGCAGACGATTTGGAGGAATTTGACGATGAAAGTTCGGATTATCTCTGGCGTAGTTGGCGGCATTCTGGCAATCCTGATTTTGATTCTGCATAAGACCTTCGTATTTCCATTGGCAATTGCGGCTTTGATTTGCATTGCACTATTTGAACTGTTTCGTGCAGGGAAGTGCCTGCATTGCCGGATTTCTATCGGTGCCGGGTTTCTGTATGGTGCTGCACTGCCGTTCTTACAGTATTACGGAAACACTTCTGCGACAATCGCATTGACATTCCTTTGTATCGTTGCGATGTTTGCAGAAATGGTTTTGCTGCATAAGCATATCACATATCAGAATACCCTGTTTATTGCCGCAATTACACTTTTGGTTTCCCATTCTTTGAGCATGCTGAATACTTTGCTGCATATCAGCCAATTTGGTCTGGCAAGCGTTATTCTAGCACTGTCTTCTGCATGGATTGCCGATACTGGTGCCTATTTTGCCGGAACATTTTTGGGAAAGCATAAGCTTTGTCCGGAAATCAGCCCGAAGAAAACTGTAGAAGGCTTTTTCGGCGGGATTGTGACGGATGTCGTGGTAATGGTGATTTTTGCCTTGATTTACAGCTTGATCGCACACGCACATGTACACTATCTCTGGCTGATTTTTATTGGCATTGTTTGTGCTGTAATCAGCGTACTGGGAGATTTGAGTGCATCTGTACTGAAGCGTCAGCAGGGAATCAAAGACTTCGGAAATATCATGCCCGGACACGGCGGTGTCATGGATCGTTTTGACAGCGTTTTGTTTACAGTTCCGGCATTTTATGCACTGGAAATGATGTATCCGGTGTTCTTTGGATAATTGCATGGGTTCATGCACAAACCACACGATGTGAGGCCCTTTGCTTTGCATCGTGTTGTGTTTATGGGCACATGGATCAAAAAGGAGAATGATAAAATGAAAAAGGCAATCTCGATTCTCGGATCGACAGGTTCTATCGGAACACAGTCTTTGGAAGTTGCCAGATCCCACGAAATGCAGATTTACGCATTGGCTGCCAATCGAAATGTTGATGCATTGGAACAGCAAGCACGGGAGTTTCTCCCGAAAAAGGTCTGCATCTTCGAAACTGAAAAATACGCAGAACTAAAACAGCGTCTGGCAGATTTGCCAGTACAGGTGCTCTGCGGTATGGAGGGACTATGTGACATTGCATCAGATAAAAATGCAGATATTCTCATCAATTCTGTGGTAGGCATGGTCGGGCTGCTGCCAACACTGACCGCGATTTCTGCCGGTTTGGACATTGCATTGGCAAATGAGGAAACGCTGGTTGCCGGCGGTTCTCTGGTTATGGAACAGGCAGCAAAAAAAGGCGTTCGAATTTATCCGGTAGACAGCGAACATTCTGCCATTTTCCAATGTTTACAGGGCAATCGGCGGGAACAGCTGCACAAAATCATTCTGACGGCTTCCGGCGGACCGTTCTTCGGAAAAACTCGTCAGGAACTGGAGCATGTCACTGTAGCAGATGCCTTAAATCACCCGAACTGGAGCATGGGCAATAAAATTACCATTGACTCTGCAACACTGATGAATAAGGGACTAGAATTCATTGAAGCTAAGTGGCTCTTTGACCTGACACCGGAACAGATTGAAATTGTTGTACACCGGCAGAGTGTGGTGCATTCCGCAGTCGAATATCAGGATTGTTCAGTCATTGCACAAATGGGCGTGCCGGATATGAAAATTCCAATTCAGTATGCACTATTGTATCCGGAACGGCTGCCTTGTCCAACAAAACATCTGTCACTGACTGATTACGGAACATTGACTTTTGAAAAACCGGATATGGAAACATTCTCCTGTCTGAAAACGGCAATTGCAGCAATTACAACCGGTGGCACAGCACCTTGTATTGTAAACGGGGCAAATGAGGTAGCAGTTGCTGCATTCCTGTCCGGAAAAATTCGTTTTCTGGACATCGGTGCATTGGCACAAAAGGCAATGGAAATGATTCCGGCAACCAAGATAGAAACCTATGAGGATGTTATGCGGGCTGACACAAAGGCTCGGGAATTTGTACGAAATACTATCGCATAACGATTTACAATTATAGAACCGCTGCATAAAATTCAACTGTCGATTTTACACAAAATCTGTTTGCAGTGGTTCCTTAGAAAGGACCTGCATATGCAGCATATTATCACGATCCTCATTGCAATTCTCATTTTCGGTTTAATCATCGGCATTCACGAATTTGGACATTTTATCGTTGCAAAGCTGAACCACATTCAAGTCAATCAATTTGCAATTGGCATGGGACCCAAACTGATTCATTTTCAAAAAGGCGAAACAGAATATTCTCTCCGGTTGTTTCCAATCGGTGGATTCTGTGCCATGGAAGGCGAGGATCAGTCCAGTGACAATCCTAACGCTTTTGAAAAAAAAGCAGTCTGGCGTAGAATGACGGTAGTACTTGCCGGTGCATTTATGAATCTGGTTCTGGGATTTCTGCTGATTGCAATTCTGCTGTGCACAGCACAGAAAGTGCCGTCTTTGACAATCGCAAAATTTGCGGAAACGACCAATTCTGCCGGAAATACTGTAACTGCATCGGAAAGTGAACGATCCGGCCTGCAAATCGGCGATAAAATTGTTGCAATCGACGGCAGCCATATTTTTTCCACAACTGATCTGATTTACAAACTGCAAACAACAGATACAGACACCTATGACATTACTGTAAAGCGTGACGGTTCCCGTGTTACCATTGAAAATGTAACGTTCCATAATGATAACACAGGTGGTCTGCTGGATTTTTCTGTGGAGGGAAAATCTAAAAATCCGGTAAACGTCATCACCTATGCCGCCAAAGACACAGTGGCAACTGCCAAGCTGATTTGGATGTCATTGATTGAACTGGTCAGCGGAAAATATAGTCTGCAAGACCTTTCTGGTCCTGTCGGAACTGTCAGTGTCATTGAACAGGCAGCATCTACCGGAGAAAATCTGCTGGAACGGGTGCAGTCTGTCATGAATTTGACAATTTTCATTACAGTAAATGTAGGTGTATTCAACCTTTTGCCGATTCCGGGACTGGATGGCAGTCGGTTTGTGTTTCTGTTGATTGAAGCGATTCGACGAAAACCAATTTCAAAAAATCGGGAAGCTATGGTTCATTTTATTGGTATGGCAGCACTGTTTCTGCTGATGATTCTGGTAACAGTACAGGATATAGGGCGATTCTTCAAAAATTAGGGAGTGACAATCATGAGAGAAATAAAGCCGGTAAAAGTCGGCAATTGTATACTGGACGGAAAACACATCTACATTCAGTCCATGCTGAACACTCGTTCCGATGATATTGCAGGCAGTGTTGCACAGGCAGTGGCATTGGAACAGGCAGGCTGTGAAATTGTACGGGCAGCGATTCCAAATCATGAAGCCATTGCATTGATTCCGGCAATCAAGGAAAAAATCTCGATTCCGTTGGTGGCGGATATTCATTTCGATTACCGACTGGCATTGGAAGCTGCTGAAGCAGGAATCGACAAGATTCGCATCAACCCCGGCAATATTGGCGGCATGAGCCGTGTTCAGGAAGTCGTCCACGCCTGTCAGGAACGACAGATCCCTATTCGCATTGGTGTAAACTCTGGCTCATTGGAAAAAGAAATCCTTGCAAAGTACGGTGCTCCGACAGCGGAAGCGTTGGTAGAAAGTGCAATGGGGCATGTACATATGCTGGAAGAATGTGGGTTTGATGATATTGTCATTTCCATGAAATCTTCCGATGTTAATACCATGATCGATGCTTATCGTCTATGTGCACAGCAGTGCAATTACCCGCTGCATCTGGGCGTTACAGAAGCTGGAACAGAGCGTATGGGCATGCTGAAATCTGCAATTGGCATTGGCTCGTTGATTCACGACGGCATTGGCGAAACCATTCGGGTATCCCTGACAGAAGACCCTGTCAAGGAAATTCGTGCGGCAAGAGATATTTTGAAATGTATTGGGAAGCGTGGCGGACCGCAAATCGTATCCTGTCCTACCTGTGGCCGGACACGAATTGATCTGGTAAAAACAGCAAAAGAAGTAGAAGCAGCTCTGGAACATGTAGAGAAAGACATTAAAGTAGCTGTCATGGGCTGCGTTGTAAATGGTCCCGGAGAAGCCAAAGAAGCAGACATCGGAATTGCCGGTGGTGACGGCTGTGCAATGCTGTTCCGCAAGGGAACAGTTTTACGAAAGGTCGCGGAACAGGACATTGTTCCGGAACTGATGGCTGAAATTGAGAAACTGTAGGAGTGGAACATATGGATTTGAATTTCGCAGAGTTTCTGGAAGAATATGTCCCGATTATGCCAGAATCCATCAAAGACGGTATTTTGAATCGGCTGACATATTCCGAAAACCTGACGAAAATTTCGTTTTATATCACATTTCCCCATCTGGTACCGGCACAGGATCTGGTCGCACTGGAACACGAACTGGAAATTCGGCTGGAAATTCATGCTGTTCGTCTGCATCCACGGTATGCCCCAGAATTGTTTTCTATGGCATATTTTCCGGATCTGGTCATGTTTCTGAAACGGGAAATGACCGTTGTCAACGGTTTTGTTGACGGAGCAGACATTACACGGGAAGATAATACCATTCGAATCCAACTGCACAACGGCGGCTATGATATTTTGAAAAAGTATCACGTAGCAGATTTCTTTTCCGGTTTGCTGGAAAAAATGTTCTCTACGCCGTTTCATGTGGTATTTGAAGGGGAAACCAGTGTCAGTGAAGCTGCTTTCCATGAAATGATCTCCAAGGCAGAACAGGAATTACCCAAACATGAAGCTCAACTGCAAACTTCTACAGCACCTGCTCCGGCAGTAACTCACAGCGATAAGGAAAAGCCAATTGCACAAAGCGTTACTATGAACGAGGATATTCCGGGCATCGTTCCTGGAAGTGCTATCCTGATCAAAGGCAGACCGATTCGGGATATTCCTATGCCGATTCGGGAAGCTGTAGAAGTACAGAATCAACGTGTGGTAATCATGGGTGATGTCTTTGCAATGGATTCCCGCGAAGTACGGGGAGAGCGAACCATTTTGACCTATCAGATCACAGACGGCACTTACTCGGTATTGGTCAAGATTTTCGATTCCACAGAAAAAATTGAGAAGCTGCCGTTTCATGAAATCAAAAAGGGAAGTACATTATTGATGATCGGACGGATCGGCTATGATGAATTTGCAAGAGAAGATGTCATGAAACCGGAATCTATTGTTGTGGTAAAACGACAGCGGAAAATGGACAATGCCCCCAAGAAACGTGTAGAATTGCATTGCCATACCAACATGTCCCAAATGGATGCAGTTACGCCCTGTGGCAAACTGGTAGAACGTGCCCATGAATGGGGACATCCTGCAATTGCAATCACAGACCATGGTATTGCACAGGCATTTCCGGATGCCATGAATGCGTGGCGTGGCTTTAAGGACAAGAATTTCAAAGTGATTTTCGGCTGCGAAGCCTATGTAGTCAATGACTTGAATCGTCTACTGGTAGTTGATAATCCAGAAGACCGAACACTGCAGGACGAAATCATTGTTTTTGATGTGGAAACAACCGGCTTGAGTCCAGCCAATGACCGCCTGACAGAAATTGGTGCAGTTCGTATGCGTGGCATGCAGGTGGTGGAAACATTCAACACCATGGTAAATCCGGAACGACCGATTCCGGCAAAGATCGTGGAACTGACAGGTATTACGGATTCCATGGTAGAAGATGCTCCCAAAGAAGTAGAAGCAATGCGGAAGTTTATTGAATTCTGCGGTGAAAATCCGGTTTTGGCAGCACACAACGCCAATTTCGATACTTCTTTTGTCCGCAATGTCTGCAAGAGAAATCATATCACATTTGAGTTCGCAACACTGGATACACTGGTACTCTGCAAGAGCATGCTGCCTACTATGGCACGCCACAAGCTGGATGGTGTTGCAAAGGCTCTGAAATTGGGAAAGTTCGATCATCATCGGGCATCAGACGATGCACAGATTCTGGCAAAAATTTACAAAGAATTGGTCAGCCGTCTGATGCAGACAAAGGGTGCCACAATGCTTTCTGATCTGAACACCAAAACACAGGAAATCGATGTAAAAAAACTTACCACAGAACGCAGACGGATGAGTACGTTTGAAACAACCGATGGAAACTATCAGGAAATTTATTTTTCTTTAGAAAAAGAAGAGACAAAATTGACACGTTATATCGATCCGATGCCATTCGTACCGGGAAGTAAGGAAGACCGTGAAAAACGTTGTGAAGAAATCTTACTGATACAGGCGCACGGACTGAAAAAACGTCTGGCGCATACCCATGCAAAGAGTGCAGTCGTCGGAATTTCGGGAGGACTGGATTCTACGCTGGCACTGTTGGTTACAGTAAAAGCCTTTGACC
>ENA-OPCV01002631-OPCV01002631.1-human-gut-metagenome-genome-assembly--contig:-NODE-2631-length-10999-cov-1.994518_pt1 | contig 10999 bp, 5 predicted proteins | sample MGYA00241257_ERZ501494 | MGnify/ENA primary metagenome ERZ501494 (study PRJEB25962, sample SAMEA2042618) | human gut metagenome | biome: human gut; feature: human-associated habitat; material: faeces...
ATGCAATGGATGCTTGTGAAGCTTTCTTTAAGGTTGTTGACAGCAATGGTTTCTATAAATTGGTCGAAAAAGAAGATGTTAATCCCAGTGGATACCGTTATGCCTTCCGTGCAGCTTATTTTGATCGTGGTACTACCGAAACCTTAATATCTGTCCGTAGAGAGAATTATTATAAGGCTAATCAGCAACCCTATACCAACCAGTCTATTCGCTGGGGAGCAATCTGCCCGACAAAAGAATATTTTGATATGTTTCCGACTGCCGATGGAGATAATTTTGATTGGAGTAATCCGGAACATACAAAGAATCCATTCATGAACAGAGACCCTCGTTTATCTGAAACATTCATATTGGACGGAGATCTTTTCCAGAACAGAACGGCTGGGGTTACACAAGAAAAGCCTGATGATAAGGAAAACTATCCGGCAGGAAGAGACTGGAATGTAGGACAAGTGACTGCTAAGTCTTTATTAACAGGATTATCTTGCAGAAAATGGGGATTGGACCGTGCAGGGGAATATAATGGTCATATTATTCAGTGGCCTCATCTGCGTATTGCAGAAATATATTTGAGTTATGCGGAAGCTTTGAATGAGTACAATAATGGGCCGAATGAGCTGGCTTATCATTATGTCGATAAAGTACGTGCTCGTGTCGGTATGAAAGGATTGAAGAAAGGATTGAGTAAGGAAGAATTCAGAAAAGAGCTTCTTCGTGAGCGTGCTTGCGAATTTGGTTATGAAGAAGTACGCTTTTTCGATTTAATCCGTTGGAAGATGAAAGAAAAATTCTCTACTCCTTTGCATGGATTGAATATCTATAAAAACAAGAATGACGGCAGTTATATTTGTGAAGAGTTTCCACTTCTGGGAGGAGAACAAAGTCGTTCTTGGTGGAATCCCGGTGGATTTTCGGAGAAATGGTATCTGAGTGCTTTCCCCCAGAATGAAATAAATAAAGGATATGGGTTGGTACAAAACCCCGGTTGGGAATAATACATCTGAAAAACATAGATAAAAAAGAGTATGAATAAAAAGATAAATATCATATTGGCAAGTGTGCTGTGTTCATTCAACCTGATGGCACAAGTAGACACATTGACGATTCATAAGGATAAAGTGGTGATAGATTACGGCCGCAATATTACTCATGATGCAAGAGAGGTTACCGGTGCCGTTTCTACGGCTACCAGCGATAAACTTTCGCATAAGAATAGCATTAATGCTACGAATCAATTGTTTGGTATGCTTCCGGGATTGCAGGTGTTACAAAATGCCGGTGCGGTTTGGGAAGACGGAGCCACTTTGTATGTGCGTGGAATGGGGACTTTGAATTCCAAAAGTCCACTTATATTGGTCGATGGTTTCGAACGTTCTCTTAAGGAATTAAGTTCAGAAGAAATAGAATCGGTCAGTGTACTGAAAGATGCGGTAGCTACCAGCTTATACGGTATTCGTGGCGCTAACGGTGTAATTCTGGTTAAAACGAAACGGGGTAGTCTGACTTCTCCTCAGATTAGTTTTTCTTATGAGTTCAATATGGCTACTCCGAAGCGTTTACCCGATTTTGTAGATGGATATACTTATGCATCTGCGTTGAATGAGGCAATGAAGAACGATGGTTTGATGCCACGCTATTCGGTGGCAGAACTGGATGCTTTTAAAAACCAGACCAATCCGTTGTTTTATCCTAATGTAGATTGGGTAGACGAGACACTGAGAGGAGCCAGCTATGGTGATAATATAACCTTTTCGGCGCGTGGTGGCGGTAAGTTTGTAAGCTACTATACGATGTTAAACTTTATGGATAACCGTGGAATCTTGCAGCCTACCGGAGATAATGATGGCTACTCTACTCAACTTAAGTATTCCAAGCTGAATGTTCGTACAAATTTAGATATTGCGGCTTCACCTACTACAACTGTACAATTGAACTTATTGGGCAACTTCTCTGAACATAATCGTCCGGGAACAGGGGTTAGTGATATTTTTACAGCCTTATATCAGGTTCCTGCCGCTGCGTTTCCCATTAAGACGGAAAGAGGTATTTGGGGAGGTACTACGACTTATGGTAATAATCCGGTTGCTAATATTTCGGGTAAAGGATATGCGCGTTCTCAGACCCGTGCCTTGTTTGCTGATATACATTTGAAACAGGATCTGGCAGCTCTATTACCGGGTTTAACCGGTGGTATTAAAGTTGCTTTGGACAACACTGCTGCCTATTGGGATAGCAATACGAAGAATTTTGGTTACGAGTCGGCGGTTTTGAATTTGGAGACAGGGGAAAAAGAATTTAATACTCATGCCAATGAAGGTACACTCTCTTATTCTAAAAGTGTAGGTTCTGTTACCACTCATTTCAACTTTGAGGCTTATGCTAACCTGTCCAGACAGTGGGGTAAGCATGATTTGAATGCTACTTTCATGTACTCCATGGATAAGATAAAGTCAAAGGGACGTAATACAGGGCGGGCTTTCATGGATGTAATAGGTCAGGCACATTACGCATATAATAATCGCTATTTAGTGGATTTGTCATTGTCCGGTTCTGCGTCCAGTATATTAGACCCCGATGATCGTTGGGGAATATTCCCGGCTATTGGTGCCGGCTGGATTCTTTCAGAAGAAAGTTTCCTGAAGAACGACTGGCTGAACTTCTTGAAATTGAGAGCTTCGTATGGTGTTTCCGGGCGTGCTGATTACGCTGTGAACTTATTTCAGGATATCTATGGTAGCGGAGGCTCATACTTCTTTAAGAATGCTCCTACTTCTATGAGTGGCATGAAGTTGACTCAATTAGGAGTTGAGGGGCTTACATATGAAAAATCTCATAAGCTGAATGTCGGGGTCGATTTCAAGGCATGGAATAAATTGTCATTGGCTGTTGATGCTTTCTATGATCATCGTACAGACATTCTTGTTGCTGGCGGAAATGCAGTCTCTGGTATATTGGGTATGTCGGTACCGAATGTCAATGACGGAGTTGTTGACAATAAGGGTATTGAAATAGCTCTGAACTGGGACGATAAGATTTCAAATTTCACATACCACTTGGGTGGGCAGTTCTCATTTGTGCGCAATAAAATTATAAATCAAAATGAAGAGTATCGCCCCCATGATTATCAGAAGCGTACAGGAGGTTCTTTAAATCAGATTTTTGGTTATGAAGTGATGGGTATTTATCAGTCTCAGGAAGAAATCGATAATCGTGAGGTTAAGCAATATCTGGGCGATGTGCGTCCTGGAGATCTGATGTTTAAGGATCAAAACGGAGATAACCGGATAGATGCTTATGACCAAGTAGCATTGGGATATAACTCTACATGTCCCGAAATATATTATTCTTTTGATCTAGGAGCGGAATATAAAGGTTGGGGTGTCTATGCCTTGTTCCAGGGAACAGGTAATTACAGCAAGTTATTGGATACAAGAAGTATTTATCGGCCTATAGTAGGTAATAATACGATTTCTACTTATTATTACGAAAATCGTTGGAGTGAAACGAATCCAAACGGTACCCTCCCGCGCCTGACTTATTCAGGATCAGATAATAACTACAACAATAATTCATTGTGGGTGGCTGATGCGTCCTTTTTGAAGTTGAGGACATTGGAAATGTATTACAGGTTTCCGGAAAAACTATTGAAGAAAACCGGTTTTCTGGGTGGAGCTAAAATCTTTGCCCGTGCGCATGATTTGTTCTGTATTGATGGGATTGACATTCGTGATCCAGAGGCTATTGGTGCATCACATCCTACTATGACTCAATATGCATTTGGATTTAATTTATCTTTCTAAAAAAGTGGAATAATATGAAGCCAATAAATAAGTATTTAATAATATTTCTATCACTGTTTTTATTTGCAGCCTGTGATTTTATGGATTGTAACGAATCGGATTATTATTCGAAAGAACAGATTCAAGGGAGTTATGCACGCGTCAAGCAGTTTGTAACGAATGTCTATAGTTATTTGCCTCAAGACTTTTGCAGTATTGACGGTGCAATGCAAGATGCAGCTACAGATGATGCCATACATGTTTACAAAACATCAAACGTGCAGAGATTTGTTAATGGAACTTGGTCTGCCAATACTACGATTGATGACAAATTCTCTAACTACTATTCAGGGATTCACGACGCTAATTTCTATTTGGAAAATATGGTAGGACTGACTTTTGAAGACTGGAAGTATGGAGACGAGTATGAAGATTGGATGAAAGAATATCCGAATTATGAGTATGAGATTCGTTTCTTGCGGGCATTTTTCTATTTTGAGTTGGTGAAGCGCTATAAGAATATTCCTTTAATAACAAAAGTTGTTACTAAAGAGGAGGCGAATAATGCTGAGCCTGTGGCAGCCGGTGTGATCTTAGATTTGATTATTTCCGAATGTACCGAAATGGCGCAACTGCTTCCAGTGAGTTATACAAACTTTGGAAAAGAGCAGGAGACCGGACGTGTGACGAAGGGAGTCGCTCTGGCGTTGAAAGCTCGTGCTGCATTATATGCTGCAAGTCCTTTGTTCAATCCGGATAACGATAAAAGTAAATGGATTGCCGCCGCAGAAGCTGCCTATGAGATTATTGGTAACCAATCTGCTTTGGGATATACTTTGGATAAGAATTTTGCAAATCTGTTCGGAACACAGAATAATAGAAGTCAAGAGGTTATTTGGGCACGTCCTAACGGAGAGAATAATGGTTTTGAGGCTTCTAACTTTCCTATGGGGGTGACAGGCGGGAAAACGTCTACTTGCCCGACGGAAAATCTGGCAAGCGCATTTGAAATGAATAACGGTGAGCCTTTTGATTGGACTAATGAAGCTATGCGTGAGAATCCTTATGCTCAGAGAGATCCTCGTTTTTATCTGACCATCGTTCATAACAGTATGAAGTGGCCGGCAGATAAGGAAGTGGAAATATGGGAAGGAGGAAGCAACGGGTTGCCATTGACTAATGCTACGACGACAGGGTACTACTTGCGCAAATATGTCAACAGTAGTATAAGTTTTGAGGCAGGTGCACCAACTACAAAAGCTCATCACAACTGGATATTATTCAGATATGCAGAAGTGTTGCTAAACTATGCTGAAGCTATGGTCAATGCTTATGATGACATTGCATTTACGAATGAAAAATGTGGCATGTCCGCATTACAAGCTGTAAATCAAGTTCGCGGCAGAGATGGGGTAAAGATGCCCGCATTGTCCGAAACTTTATCCCCTGCAGTTTTCCTGAAACGTCTGAAGAATGAACGTAGAGTTGAACTTGCCTTTGAGGGACATCGCTTTTGGGATCTTCGTCGCTGGAAAGAGCTGGACGCCTTAAAAGATATTTATGGAGTGAAGATAACGAAGGAGGAATCAGGTATAAATTATACAAGGCAATTGTTGGATACACGTTTGGTTGATGATAAGTTATACTTTTATCCGATTGCCAATACGGAACTTTTCAAGAATGACAAATTGAAGCAGAATCCGGGTTGGGATTAGCAAATGTGGTAAATATAAACAAAGGAAGGCCGTTGTTACATTAAAAAGTCAGAACGGCCTTTCTACTAATTATCCACTATGGACTATAGACATAATAATAAATATTTAGGTAAAAAGGATTAAGGATGAAAATAAATAAACTTTGGATATTGTGTTTGCTTATTCTTTGTTCGTGCAGCACAAAAAATGAGGAAGATATTGTGTCTCGTGGTTTTGAGAGAGCTGAACTGCAACTTTCTGCTCAGTTGAAAGTGCTACCGGAACCTAATGAGTATCCGCGTACCATAAAAGACGGGAAATTGAAAACTACGAAAAAGAATGATTGGACCGAAGGGTTCTATCCGGGATGTCTGTGGTATGTATATGAACATAATCACAATGAAAACTGGAAAGAGTCTGCAATAAAATGGACTGAAGCTCTCGAACCATTGAAAAAACTGACAAACCATCATGATATCGGTTTTCTGATGTACTGTAGCTTTGGTAATGCATATCGTTTGACCGGTAACGAAACCTATAAAGATATTCTGGTAGAATCAGCCCGTTCACTATGTACACGCTTTAATCAAAAAACGGGTTGTATAGAGTCATGGAATTACCGAAAAGCGTGGAACGGAATAGATGAATGGTTTTATCCTGTAATCATTGATAATATGATGAATCTGGAACTTCTGTATTTTGCTACGAAAGTAACAGGAGATTCTGTTTATGCAAATATCGCTAATGCACATGCGGAAACTACTGCGAAGAATCAGTTCCGTGCAGATTACAGTAATTATCACGTAGTGAATTATGACGAAGAGACGGGAAAAGTACTTCATAAAGCTACTTGTCAGGGATTTTCGGATAACTCTGCTTGGGCACGTGGACAGGCATGGGCTATTTACGGCTATACGATGGCTTATCGTGAAACAAAAAGAAAGGATTTCTTGGATATGGCGATCCATACAGCCGACTTCTGGCTGAATCATCCAAATCTGCCGGAAGACGGAGTACCATATTGGGATTTCAATGCGGGGCAGGAGGGATTTGTTCCGGATTGGAATTATGACCCTCAGATGTTTAAAGAAGTGCCACGTGATGTTTCAGCAGCGGCAATTGCAGCTTCTGCTTTTCTGGAATTGACGGATTATGTGGATGATGGAGAAAAGTATGAACAGGCAGCTGAACATATATTGAAGAGTTTGTCTTCTCCGCTCTATTTGGCAGAGCCGGGAACGAACTGTAATTTTATCTTAATGCATAGCGTAGGGAGTATTCCTCATGGAAGTGAGATAGATGTTCCTTTAGTATATGCTGATTATTATTATCTGGAGGCATTATTAAGATATAGTAAGAAACAAAAATAGTCTAGCTGGCGGTGATAGCTGGAGAAGATAAAGGCTTTTCAGAGGATTTTAGAGTTGGAAAAGAGTAAGTAACCCGAAATAATAGACTGATGTGTACTATTGTGTTTTTTTTATTGGTGATTTTCGCTTCAGGCTTGCAGGCTGGTGAATCGCATTTTTCTACGGCAGGTTTTTATGAGCTTGCCGGTAGTGGGCGTGAAGTATATAATATGAACGTAGGATGGAGATTTCATAAAGGAAGTTGTCCGGATGCATGGCAAAGAGATTTTGATGACTCTTTATGGGATATTGTGAGTATACCACATGGAATCGAACTACTTCCTGAAGAGGCAAGTGGTAATATTAATTATCAAGGAGAGGCATGGTATCGGAAAACCTTTTCTGTGCCTGAGAATCTAAAAAATAAAATAGTTTATCTGTACTTTGAAGGTATAATGGGTAAGTCACGGATCTGGCTTAACGGAAAGTTACTTAGAGAACATTATAATGGTTATTTGCCGGTCATCGTAGATGTAACGGAAGGATTGAATTTTGAGACGGCTAATACATTGGCTATTTGTGCGGATAATAGTGATGATCCCTCATTTCTGCCTGGCAAACCCCAGCAAGCTTTGGACTTTACTTATTTTGGAGGAATTTATAGGGATTGCTTCTTGATAGCTCATAATCCAGTACATATTACGGATGCTAATTATGAAGATGAAATTGCAGGGGGCGGTGTTTTTATCCATTACCCTTTTGTTTCGGAAGATAAAGCTGAAATAGGTGTGAAAATTCATTTGCGTAATGAGTCGTCAGGTTTGTTTAAAGGAGAGCTTATGCTGACGTTACGGGATATCTCAGGCAAAGAGATTAGCAGAGGAGTAAAAAAACTCTCGCTACGAAAGGGCAGGGCAAATTATTATGATGTGAATCTGTATGTGGAGTGTCCGGAGCTTTGGACACCTGATTCTCCTATTTTGCATCAGTTAGAGATTAAACTGGTAGATGGGAATGGTATCCTCATTGATGGAATGTTACAGAAAGTAGGAATTCGTAAAATAGAATACAGAGGGAGAGATGGTCTGTACTTGAATAATAAACCTTATCGGGATAAGCTGATAGGAGTTAATCGTCATCAGGATTTTGCTATTATCGGTAACGCACTGCCCAATTCTTTACATTGGCGCGATGCGAAAAAACTGCGTGATGCGGGAATTCGTGTTGTACGCTGTATTCATTACCCTCATGATCCAGCTTTTCTGGATGCCTGTGACGAATTCGGTATTTTAACGATATTGGCTGTTGCCGGATGGCAATTCTGGAATGATGAACCGGTTTTTTCAGAAAGAGCCTACTCTGATATTCGTGGTCTGGTTCGTCGTGATCGTAATCATCCTTCTACTTTTATGTGGGAACCGGTTTTGAATGAAACACATTTTCCTAAGGAATATGCTCATAATGCGAAGAAAACTGTCGATGAAGAATACCCGTATGAACAAGCTCTTTCTGCCTGTGATCCGGGATCACCGGGAAGTGATTATTTTCCTGTGATTTACACTCATCCTACATCTGTGTCCGCTGGTAAGAAATCGGTTTATAATGCCGGTACATTGAAAGAAGAAATCATGTACTTTACTCGGGAGTTCGGGGATAATGTAGATGATTGGAATTCCCATAATTCAAACAGTAGGGTACATCGTTCGTGGGGAGAAAGTCCTATGTTACAACAAGCTGTACATTATGCTTCTCCTGCTTATCCTTATACATGCCTGGAGACACTCTACGCTTCGCAACTTGCACATGTAGGTGGAACTTTGTGGCATGCCTTTGATCATCAACGCGGATATCATCCTCAACCGTTCTATGGTGGAATAATGGATGCTTTTCGCCAGCCCAAAATGTCTTATTATATGTTTATGGCACAGAGGCCTTTTGACAAATTGGACAAACTTCCGGCAGAGAGTGGTCCTATGGTCTATGTAGCGAACGAGATGACACCTTTCTCATCCGAAGACGTTACAGTTTATTCTAATTGTGAAGAAGTGCGTTTGACTGTTTTTGAGAATGGTAAAAAATACGTTTACCAACGTTCTACCGATAAGTGCAAAATGCCTTCTCCTATTATTACTTTCAAAGATGCTTTTCATTTTATGGAATTGAAGGCTTTGGCCCGTTCCGGAAAACGAAAAGAAGCATATATATTGGCAGAAGGGCTGGTAAACGGTAAGATTGTGGTAACCAATAAAAAGTATCCTTCATGGCGGCCAGTGAGTCTGCGCCTTCGTGTAGATGATGACGGTTTGCCTTTGCATGCTGATGGTTCAGATGTTGTTACGTTAATAGCGGAGATTGTAGATGAGGAAGGTACGGTAAAGAGACTGAATAATACTTCTGTACGTTTTACGGTTACGGGTGAGGCTACATTGTTAGGGGATTGCGATATTGCATGCAATCCTGTACCGGCCCATTGGGGAAGTGCCCCTGTCTTGATTCGTGCGACAACAAATGCAGGAAAGATAAATATTCGGGCAGAAGTCTTGGGAGAAGGAGTACATGCTATTGTTCCTTGTGAGTTTGAATATAAGTCTGTGAAGCCTGTGATGCGCTTTATTTATAATCCGGTTGAGGTTCGGAACAGTGCCGAAAAAAAAGTTGAAACTCACGGGACAGACGATCTGGAACTCAGTTCAATGAAAGAGGAAATTTTACGATTGAAAAGAAGGATTTCTAAATATGAATTGCGTGAAGTAGAATTACAACAGGAAAGTTTTGGAGAAAAAAAATAATATCTATATTTGGGACACGTTTGAAACATATCTGAAATGTGTTCACCTTGTATGCGATGAAATTTAATAATCTGATAGTATGAAAAAAAATATAATAAGTTTAGTTGCAGTATGTCTGTTAGGTGCTTTGTTTACAGTAATGGCAGGTGAAGTGAAAACGATTAAAATTCCGTATTGGCAGGACATACAGACAGTTTCGGTGAACAGGGAAGAACCGCGCACAGCTTTTATGACGTATGATAGCCGTCAGTCTGCACTTAGCGGGGAATATGAGAATAGTAAATACTATAAATTGCTGAATGGAACATGGAAGTTCTATTACTCGGATTCGCATCGTAGTTTGCCGGGAGATGCTGTTCAGGCTGTAGCTGATATGAATGTAGGAGATATAATAGATGTACATTTAATGCCAGAAGAAGCTTATGGAGAGAAAGACCCAGATGCAATTATCACAGTTCCAATCAGCGAGCTTGCAGGTTCGGAAGAACTTAAGGTTGATGATATGGTATATCTTCAGAATGTATATGGACAGCCATTTCCAGCTAAGGTAACAGCCTTAACAGATAATGACATAACATTTGATGCTAACCACGAGATGGCAGGAAAAGAACTTAACTTTAAGATTGAGCTTGTAGAAGTTAAATAAGACTTGAGTAGATTATTAACTTAATAAAATAGATACTAATAGATATTATGGTAGATTTTAATCATCGAACTAGATAGATTATTAAGAATAAATCTCCCTGTAACTTATATCCGGAAGCAAAGGCTTAGGAAAGATATAAGTTACAGGGAGATTTTATCAGCTTCAAATATTATTATATATAAATGGTTTATTGTTCTAATCTTTACTTGTGAAATGTTTAGAGCTTATTTATTAAAATATATTGACCTATTCTTAATATTAATTATTGAGAATTATTTTAATATGGAATTATTCTTCCTCATCAATTATTCGTCTTGCAACATATACACCACTTGCAGAAGCGTGTGATAATGAATGTGTAACGCCGCTTCCGTCACCGATTATGTAAAGACCTTTGTACTTGGTTTCAAGGTTGTTATCAATCTCAACTTCCATATTGTAGAATTTGACCTCAACACCATATAAAAGAGTGTCGTCATTGGCAGTACCCGGAGCAATCTTATCAAGAGCGTAAATCATCTCTATTATTCCATCAAGTATACGCTTAGGAAGAACAAGGCTTAAATCGCCTGGAGTAGCAGAAAGAGTAGGTCTTACAAGTCCTTCTTCAATTCTTTTATCTGTGCTTCGTCTGCCTCGTATAAGGTCACCGAATCTCTGGACAATTACACCGCCGCCAAGCATATTGGAAAGACGTGCAATACTTTCACCATATCCGTTGCTGTCCTTGAAAGGTTCAGAA
>ENA-OPCV01002632-OPCV01002632.1-human-gut-metagenome-genome-assembly--contig:-NODE-2632-length-10998-cov-5.994517_pt1 | contig 10998 bp, 8 predicted proteins | sample MGYA00241257_ERZ501494 | MGnify/ENA primary metagenome ERZ501494 (study PRJEB25962, sample SAMEA2042618) | human gut metagenome | biome: human gut; feature: human-associated habitat; material: faeces...
GCTTTTGAAAAAGGCTTTGCCTATTTTCGAGAGCGTCTGTTGCAGGCGTAGGGTGAGCTTCAGCGCTATGCTCAAAGAAAAGTTTGGATGTTTTTTGGAATTTGCTCATTCATAGTTTTTTAGCTGAATAATGTCCTGCCGTCAGCGCAGTGCTTTTCGCCAAAAATGCATCCTAACGCAACGGCTAATGCAGCGAAAAAGCGAAACCAGACTGGGACGCTTGCGATTGCATCTACAATAGGCTGCAAACGCTCAAATGCGCTTGACATATCAAGCATCTCTAATCCTGTTATTTCAACCATAAATTTATCCAAGTGAGGCACAACCTGTTCAAGGAACGTTGATTCTCCAAACCAGCTCAGCACGCCTTCCACCAGCCCTTGCAGTGCAATAGCGGATGATACAACGCTTCCCATAGAACAGAGCGCCCCGACAAAAGGTTTGTAGCCGCATGGAATTGTTGTAATAGAAGTAAATGCCGTTAAAGCATTGATAGTTGGGTAAAAGAAGAATCCAAAGACAGGAATGCCTAACGCGAGCATTAACAGAATTTCCCATCCGTTTGTACCTTTCGGACTCGTGAGTTCCCCAATAATTCCGCAAACTACCAAAACACCTGCAGCTCCAGCTGTAATAATCAACGGAAGCGCAGGATTCCAGCTTTCGCCCTCATGTTTCACACTCACCCAGTTTGCAACAATTCCAATGCCGGCAGCCAGCAGCAAAATCCACCAATTCGCACTTTCCATCAGCGCCATTGTAAGACCTATTGGTGCAAGAATCCACGACATGGAGAGTTCTGCCCCTATCAGCAATGCCAAAACAATCAACAGGATGCATACAAACACCAATCCGCTTCCATCAACTTCCGGCACCAGTTCAATCAGAATGTACATCCTCTATTTCTCCCCTATCCGCCTAATAAATTCGCTCCGGGGGCAAAACGTGCTGCCTTGCACCCGGAGCGTTGTCTTTGGTATGCGAAATTTTATTGCAGGTCGCGGTAACGGTAGTACGTCACTTCGTAGCTGTCCTGCTCATAGCTGACCGTTTCGTTCCACCAGTAGTTTTCATAGCGCTGATGTCCATCCGCCGTTCCGTTCTTAGAAAGTGGTTCATAGCTGCTCATGTATTCCCAATTCCCAGTACCCGCCTTATAGTTGGAACCCGTATACTCAGCATAGGAATAGTACCATTTGTTGTAGCCTGTGTTATAGTAGTGCCAGCGGGAGTAATGGTACACAGGAATCGAGTACGTTTCCGTCTCCACCTTCGTTTCCACCTGACGGGTGGCGCTGCTGCTGACCGGGGTGGTAGACCATTGCGTCCATGCAGACCACTGCGGCGGCGGGGTCGGCGTCGTTGTAATCGTAGGCGTAGGTCCTTTCGTAATCGGTGGCGTCGTCACAGGCGGATTCGTCACCGGCCGCTTCGTGACGGGCGGCTTCGTCGTCGTGGTGCTTGTGTTGTTCGAGGCGGAATTGCTGCTGATGAGCGCCGTTTTCTCATTCGAGGACAGCTGCCGCCCTTCCTTGGTCGTCGCGGCAACATAGTAGGTATAATTGTAGTTCGCATTTGCCGACGTGTCCTTGTAGGACAGCGACGAACCGCTGTAAATCAGCTGGAAGTTCTTGTCGTAATTGGTGCGGCGGCGATAGAGGCTGTAATTCGTCGCGCCGCTGACGGTCGTCCACTCCAAGCTAACCGCCTTGCCGCTGACGTTGGCATACAGCGTCGGTGGATAGACCGTCACGGTCGTATTCGGCGCAGACGTAGGCGCCGCTGTCGGGGCAGGTGTCGCCGCCGCGGAGGTCTGCCGACTCCACGCCAGCGCATACAGAATGCGGTTCTGCGCGTCCATGAAGTTCAGGCACTGCTGATACTGCTCCGCCGCTTCCGCATAGTTCCCTTCGCTTTCCGCCATACGCCCATTCAGGTACGCCGCCCATTCCGCAACGCTGGGAATGTTGACGTCGTTCGCGCGGAGGTTCGTCAGGCGCTCATCAAAGCTCGTGTTGATGACAAGCGCGTCGATATACATCGGAATCAGCGTGTAGTTATTAGCCGACGCGTCCGCAAGCCCCAGCGTGTAGTAATAGAAGGCGTTGCTGCCCTCGTAATTGCCAAGTTTCTGGAAATCTTCCGCCAGCGTCGTGATGTTCACCGAATCATCCTGCAGGTTCATCAAGTAACGTTCCAGCCGCGAAAGCGCGTCCTGATACCGCTCCGCAATCGTCCCCTGCGTTTCCGCAAAGACAACGCCCGTCAGCACCAAAGCCAGCGCCACCATAGCCGCTACCAAGCGTGAGAGTCTTTTCATTTTCTTCTCCTCCTTTTTCCTTCCGCCCATTTTGCGATTTTTCTCTGCCGTGCTCTGCTTCCCCAGACTGCACTCCGGACGCATAGCGGTGCAGGCTGCGTCCGGAGCGTGTCTTTTGTGGGGCGGAAAGCAAACCGCAATAAGTGGAAGGGGGGCGGGCTTTCCGCGGCAGGCGTCGTGTAACCGGTGTATTCGATGCCTGTCCCGAATTTCTTCGGCATTTTTAGCATACCACGAAGTGCGGTTGCATGGTAGTCCACTTTTTCGCGATTTTCTGCCACTTTTCCAAAAACGACAAACACCCCCGCACCACGTTCGGCGCGGGAGTGCAAGGAAACATCAGAAATTACGGGACATATCGTACTTGGAATAAAACTCTTTGCGGAAATCAAGGAAGCAGTCGTTGGCGATGGCTTCGCGAATCTGCTCCATCAGGTGAATCAGGAAGCGCAGGTTGTGAATTGACGCAAGCCGTCCGCCGGTGATTTCGCCCGCCTTGAGCAGGTGGCGCACATACGCGCGGGAGAAATGCTGGCAGGCGTAGCAGTCGCATTCGGCGTCAATCGGGCCGAAATCGTGCGCGTACTGCGCGTTCTTGACGACGACGCGCCCCTTGCTCGTCAGCACTGTGCCATTGCGGGCGATTCGCGTCGCCAGCACGCAGTCGAACATATCCACGCCGCGCAGCACGCCCTCCAGCAGGCAGTCCGGCGTACCGACGCCCATCAAGTAGCGCGGCTTGTTGACCGGCATGTACGGCGCGATTTCATCCAGCATCTCATACATCACGGGCTTCGGCTCGCCGACAGACAATCCGCCGATGCCGTAGCCGATGAAGTCCATATCCGCCAGCGTCTTGGCGCTCTCAATGCGCAGATCCTTATAGAACGCGCCCTGCACGATGCCAAACAGCGCCTGATCTTCCTTCGTGTGGTGCTTCTTGCAGCGCTCCGCCCAGCGGTGTGTGCGCTCCATGTTGATTTTCGCGGTGTTGTAATCGCAAGGGTACGGGCTGCACACGTCGAATGCCATGCAGATATCCGACCCTAACTTCTGCTGGATATCCATCGACTCTTCCGGCCCGATGAAGTGGCGCGAACCGTCCAGATGGCTCTGGAACGTCACGCCCTCCTCCTTAATCGTGCGGATGCCGGCAAGCGAAAATACTTGGAATCCGCCGCTGTCGGTCAGAATCGGCTTGTGCCAGTCCATGAAGTTGTGCAGGCCGCCCGCCTCCTGCACGAGGTCTTCGCCGGGGCGCAGGTGCAGGTGGTAGGTGTTCGACAGCAGAATCTGCGTGCCGATTTCCTCCATCTCGCGGGGCGTCATGGCTTTCACGCACGCTGCCGTGCCGACGGGCATGTAAATCGGCGTTTGAATGTCGCCGTGCGGCGTGTGCAGCACGCCCAGCCGCGCGCCAGACTGCTTGCAAATGTGCTTGAGTTCATAGGAAAAAGGTTGTGTCACGGCTCAATTCCTCCGTTGTCCGGGATGTCGGGGTTCAAAATCGCTTCGGCAGAGTTGTTGAAGCGGATGGCCATATCGGTCAGTTCTTCGGCATAGCAGTTCCAAATGGAGCCGCACGGAAGGTTCTGGAAGGTCATGATTTCCTTGCGCGTCGGATGCTCGAACACCAGCCGGTAGCCCCACAGGGCAATCTGCTGCCCCGCAATGCCGCGCCCGTACTTATTGTCGCCCCACAGCGGCGCGCCCATGTTCGCCATCTGCACGCGGATTTGGTGATTCCGCCCCGTTTGCAGGCGGATGGCACACAGCGCCGTGCCGTTCTTGCGCGCAAGACACTCGCCGGACAGCATCGCCAGCTGCGCGCCCTTCTCGTCCGCGTCGCAGATTTCGACCTTGTTGAGGTACTCGTTCTTTTTCAGGTAGTCGATGCAGGTGAAGCGGTCTTTGACGCGCCCCTCGACGACGCAGAGGTACTCGCGCCCCATCTCGTGCTCACGCATCTGCGCAGACAGCCGGGACGCCGCCTTGCTCGTGCGCGCAAAGACCATCAGCCCGCCAACCGGGCGATCCAGCCGATGCACCAGCCCCAGATACACCGCGCCGGGCTTGTTGTACTTGATTTTGATGTACTCCTTCAGCTGCGAAAGGATGTCGGTGTCGCCCGTTTTGTCCGCCTGCGAGAGCATATTCGGCGGCTTGACAGCGACGATGACGTGGTTATCCTCGTACTGCACGTCGATATTCGCCAGCTGATGCAGCGGGAATTCGTTCATTTGACCGACCACCTTCCGCTTGCGCCGCAGGGCAGCACGCCGCCCGTCGTCACCGGCAGGCAAAGCTCCTGCGCGTCGATGATGCCCCCATGGCGGCTGCTGACGCACTTCAGCAGCATATTGCTGAGGACGCTGGCCTGAAAGCCCGTCGTGTAACTGTTGATGAGGAAGAACAACGGCTTGTCGGACAGCACCTTCGCGCTCGTATCGACCAGCCCGAACAGCTCGTTTTCCAGCTTCCACACCTCGCCCGACGGCCCGCGCCCGTAGCTCGGCGGATCCATCAGGATGCCGTCGTAGGTGTTGCCGCGGCGGATTTCCCGCTGCACAAACCGCAGCGCGTCCTCGACAATCCAGCGGCTCTTTTCCTCCGGCAGCTTCGATAACTCGCGGTTCTCCTTGCCCCACTGAATCATGCCCTTTGCGGCATCGACGTGGGTGACGTGCGCGCCCGCCGCCATGCAGGCCAGCGTCGCGCCGCCGGTGTAGCCGAACAGGTTCAATACGCGGATGTCCTTGCGCCCATTATTGCGGATGAGGTCGCCCATCCACACCCAGTTCGCCGCCTGTTCCGGGAAAAGCCCCGTGTGCTTGAATCCCGTCGGGCGGACATAGAACCGCAAATCTTGGTGCTGTATCGTCCAGCGCTCCGGCAGGCGGGTCAAAAACTCCCACTCGCCGCCGCCCTTCTCCGAGCGGTGATAATGCGCCTGCGCCTGTTTCCACAGCGCCGGATCTGCCTTGGGCCAAATCGTCTGCGGATCAGGCCGCCGCAAAATGACATTTCCCCACCGTTCGAGCTTCTCCCCGTCGCCCGTATCCAGCACCTCATAATCTTCCCATGTATTCGCTAAAAACATAATAACTCCTTTTAAGAGGCGCAAGGGGCTTCGCCCCTGACCCCACCAGAGGCGCTGCCTCTGGACTCCGCAAGGGACTTCGTCCCTTGACCCTTTCGCGCGATTCAGTTGGTGACACTTTCAGGCTATGCCCGCGTGTTTATTGTGGAAAAAATACAATTTCCAATATCATTCAAGTTGCATGGAGGGCGACCGCCCGAAGGTTTCCAAAGGGCGATCGCAGGCTTCGCCTGTTTGCATTGCCCTTTGGTCGCCTCCGCAGAAGAGAAATCCCCTGCTGCATAATGACAAAGAAGCAATTGTCAAAACTCTTCATCATCGACTAATCTTGAAAGGACATCCCCATTGAGCTGCACCAGCCGCCGCACAACCTCCTGCACATACAGCCTGTCCAGCCCTTCCAGCGCCGGGTCAACCTCCACCGCTTCCCGCAGCGCCGACCAGTCCCCCGTCGCCGCCAAGGCAGCTAAGCGGTTCGTCTCGTCGATGTCCATCATGATTTCCGCCAGCGGCGCAGGGACGCGAATCCCCTGCGGCTGCACCAAGCCGTCCGCCAAATGCAGGTCGCTTTCGATAATCGCGTTCGGCGGCAGCTGCGGCAGTTCCCCGCGATTTTGATGCGCAACCGCCGGAATCACCGCCGTTTCCTTGCGCAGAATCGCCAGCGCAAGGCGAACAGGGCGCGTCGGCGGCGTATCCTTCAATAGCATCAGCTGCGCCGTCATGCCGTCGGGTGTCTTTGCCCCCTCGTGACCAATCGTGTTCATGTGGGCAATGCGCTCTTTGCGCTTCTCGATGCTCTCGCCGAACGCCGGGTTCTCTTCGGGGATGTAGTCCTCCTCCGCCGCCAGGAACTCCGCATGGCGCACCACGTCACCCACGGCAATCGCGTCGTACCAGCCCAGCCAGCGATGCGTCAGGCGGCCGAGCTTGTCCTCCTCCGCCATCTGCCGAAGCGCGGGAATCAAATCAACATTCTTGCCCTTTTCGCGCAGGGACACGAGGAACGAGAAGCCCGGCAGACCCGCCGTGACCGCCTCGACCGCATCCTCCTTGCGAAAGAGCGCCTTTGCCAGCCGCGGCACGGTGTTTCCGCGATAGGCGGCATCATCCAGCCCATACGCCTGAAAACCCGCGCCGAGGAACAGCTGCGTCGTGCGGGCGACGGGCTGCCCCAGCGTCACGACAATCGCTTTCGGGCAGGCGGAGCGCATATTGCGGCACAAATCCAGCACCACTTCGCCCTGCCGGAGCGTATGCAGCAGCCCCTCAATGCCGCCGTGGACGCGCGCCTGATCGCTCAGACCGGGGTCATCCTCCTTCACGCCGCCGAGGGCATCCTGATCCTGCCGGAAGCGCGTCGCCGCCATGCAGTCGCCCGCATAAACGACGCAGTCCGCGCCCATGAGGACTTCCTGCCGATTACCGGAAACGATGATCTGCGCCTTGCGGCCGCTGGCGTAGACGATGGCCTCGGCATAGTGCTGGAGGACATCGCGCATGGCGGCGTTTTTCTCCTCCACCGCGAGAATGCCATCCTCTTTGCCGGCGTAGAGGAAATCGACGAGCAGGAACGGCAGGTGCATCGGAATATCCTGCCCGATGAAGGCGAACTTAAAAGGCATGGTACAGCCCCGCTTTCTGGATACTTTGACAGTCTATCTTACCATGAAACACGCCAAAAGTAAAGCCCGGAACGATGGTGTTGCGCATCGTTCCGGGGGAAAGAAACTTCGTTTCGCTTCTTTTTGTGAATTGCTTTTGGGGTCTAACTAACTGAACTCCTTCGGCGCCGCAACGCTTGTGGTTATCCATAATTGTGCTTATCTGTTTCTTGGATAAACACGCGGAAGAAGTATGATAACGTCACCCACTGAATCGCGCGGAAGGGTCAAGGGAGGAACTCCCTTGTGGGGTCAAGGGGCAACGCCCCTTGCGGAGTCCAGAGGCAGAGCCTCTGGCGCCTCCCCCTCTTACGCCTTGTGTACCCGCACGCCCAGCTTGCAGTCCTGACCGTTGATCGACCAGTCGCGGACGATGAACGTGTCGTCCATCGGGGCGCGCTCGACGACTTCCGCCAGCGTGCCGCGCTTGAGCATATCGACGCCGCTCTCGATGGCGCTCGCCAGCACGTCGCCGCACTCGTAGCGCACATCCACGCGGTCGGTCACGTCGAAATCGGACTCCTTGCGCATCGTCTGCACCTTGCTGACGACTTCGCGGACATAGCCCTCCGCAATCAGCTCCGGTGTCAGGTTCGTGTCCAGCACAACCGTCACGCCCTTATCTTCCTGCGCGACAAAGCCCGATTTCTGCATCGGCGAAGTCAGCACATCATCCTTGCCCAGCGTGACCGTCGTGCCGTCAATGTCAAACGACACGGTTTCGCCGCGCTCGAACGCATCGACGACATCGTTGCCGTCCATCGTCTGCAGGTGCTGACCAATCTTGCCCAGCAGCTTGCCGTACTTCGGGCCAAGGGTGCGCATCTGGGGCTTGAGCTGATAGGTGGTGAACTCGCGCGCAGACTCGGTGAACACAACTTCCTTCACATTCAGTTCATCCTCGCACAGCGCCTGATAGCTTTCGGAGAAGGACGCGCCCTTGACGTAGAGCTTCGCGGCGGTTTGACGGGTCTTGATGTTCGCCAGATTGCGGCACGCGCGGCCCAGCTGCACCACTTCCACCAGCGCGTCCATCTGCGCTTCCATATCCGCGTCGATGGCGCTTTCATCCGCCGTCGGGAAGTCGCACAGATGCACGGATTCCGGCGCGCCCGGCACGTTGTTGACCACCAGATTCTGATAGATTTCCTCGCTCAGGAACGGAATGAACGGCGCACAGACCTTACTCAGCGTCACCAGCACATGGTACAGCGTGGTGAACGCGGCGTCCTTGTCCTTCACATCGCCCTTGCCCCAGAAGCGTTCGCGGCCGCGGCGGACGTACCAGTTGCTCAGCTCGTCCACGAAGTCCTGAATCGCCAGGGCGGGTTCGGTCACGCGATAATTCCACAAATCGTCATCGACGCGCTTGATGAGCGTGTTCAGCTTGGAGAGAATCCACTTGTCCATCAGGCTGAGCTGCTCGTTCTTGAGGTCATGCGCGGTCGGGTCGAAGTTGTCGATATCCGCATACATGGCGAAGAAGGCATACACGTTCTGCAAGGTGGCAAGGAACTTGTTCTGCCCCTCGCGAACCGCCTTTTCGGAGTAGCGGCTGGGCAGCCACGGCGCGGAGGTGGTGTAGAAATACCAGCGGAGCGCGTCAGCGCCGAACTTGTTCAGCTCGTCAAACGGGCTGACGACGTTGCCCAGATGCTTGGACATCTTGCGCCCCTGCTCGTCCTGCACATGGCCCAGCACGATGCAGTTTTCAAACGGCGCACGGTCGAACAGCAGCGTCGAAATGGCTTCGAGGGTGTAGAACCAGCCGCGCGTCTGGTCGATGGCTTCGGAGATGAAATTCGCCGGGAAGTTCTGCTGGAACTCCTCCTGATGCTCAAAGGGATAGTGCCACTGCGCAAAGGGCATCGAGCCAGAATCGTACCAGCAGTCGATAACCGCCTTGTCGCGCACCATTTCGCCGCCGCACTTTTCGCAGCGGAGCTTTACGGCGTCGATGAAGGGGCGGTGAAGTTCGAGGTCTGCGCCGGGATCTTCAATCGCCATTTCGCGCAGTTCCGCGCGGGAGCCGACGACGTGCATATTGCCGCAGGAGCACTTCCACACCGGCAGGGGCGTGCCCCAGTAGCGCTCGCGGGACAGACCCCAGTCGTGGACGTTCTCCAGCCAAGTGCCCATGCGCCCTTCCTTGATGTTTTCCGGCATCCAGTTGATGGTGCGGTTGTTGCGCACGAGGTTGTCTTTCAGTGCCATCATGCGGATGAACCACGTCGGGCGGGCGTAGTACAGCAGGGGCGTATCACAGCGCCAGCAGAAGGGATAATCATGCGTGAACTGCGGCGCGCTGAACAGCAGCCCGCGCTCCTGCAAGTCCGCCAGCACCAGCGGGTCAGCCTTCTTGACGAACACGCCCGGCCACTTCGTTTCCGCCGTCATGCAGCCCTGCGGATCAACAAAGTTGACGAACGGCACGTCATTTTCGCGGCAGACACGGTTGTCGTCCTCGCCGAACGCCGGGGCAATGTGGACGATGCCCGTGCCGTCGGTCATGGTGACGTAGTTGTCGCAGACGACGAACCACGCCTTCTTGTCCAGCTTGCCGACGGCGAAGTCGAACAGCGGCACATACTCCATGCTCTTGAGCGCTGTGCCGGGCATTTCCGCCAGCACCTCAAACTTCTGCTCCGGGAACACCGACTCCATCAGCGCCTTCGCCATGATGTACACGCGGCCGTCCTCCGCCTTAAAGCGGCAGTAGATGTCGGTCGGGTTCACGCACAGCGCCATGTTCGACGGCAGCGTCCACGGGGTGGTCGTCCACGCCAGCAGGTAGGTGTTTTCCTCGCCCTTGACCGGGAAGCGGACGTACGCGGACGTTTCCTTAACCGTCTTGTAGCCCTGCGCGACCTCGTGGGAGGACAGCGCCGTGCCGCAGCGCGGGCAGTACGGGACAATCTTGTGTCCCTGATACAGCAGCCCCTTCTTCCAGATTTCCTTCAGGCTCCACCATTCGGACTCGATGTAGTCATTCTCATAGGTGATATACGGATGCTCCATGTCCACCCAGTAGCCGACCTGATCGCTCATGACCTCCCAGTCATGCAGGTACTTCCAGACGGACTTCTTGCATTCCTTGATGAACGGCTCGATGCCGTACTGTTCAATCTGCGGCTTGCCGTCCAGCCCCAGCGTCTTTTCGACTTCCAGCTCAACGGGCAGACCGTGGGTATCCCAGCCTGCTTTGCGCAAGACGCTGTACCCCTTCATCGTCCAGTAGCGCGGAATCAGGTCTTTGATGACGCGCGTTTCGATATGGCCGATATGCGGGCGGCCGTTGGCGGTCGGCGGGCCGTCGAAGAACGTCAGCCGCTTTGCGCCGTCGCGGAAATGGAACGAACGGCGGACAATGTCCTTGTCTTTCCACAGCTGGGCGATTTCTTTCTCGCGCGCCGGGAAGTTCAAATCCTTGGCAACCTTGTTGTACATACCATGCACCTCATTCTTGTTGTCTCTGCTGCGGCGCAAACAAAAAAGTCCGCCCCAGCATGAAAATGCACTGGGACGGACGAAAATGCTTTTTGCGATTCATCCGCGGTACCACCCAACTTGACAGGCACGATGCCTATCCGCTCTGTGCAGGCGCACGCACCTGCTTTCTCGATAACGGGAGAACCCGTCTTTCCCTACCCGCTCCGCCAGACTTCCGCCCGCGTACTTTCGGAAAAGCGCGCTCCGGGGTGATTTGCCATCAGGCAGTCTTGACCGGGCTCACACCCTCCCCGGCTCGCTTTCCAAGGCTTGTCCTGCGCCGTCCCCATCCTTGCGCATTCCCATTCATTATAGCCGCATTTTCCCCTTTTTGCAAGGGGGATTTGCAAATTTTCCAAGGGGCATTGCCCCTTGACCCTTTCGCGCGATTGAGTTGAGCTTTCTTCCATAATATATGCGCGTGT
>ENA-OPCV01002633-OPCV01002633.1-human-gut-metagenome-genome-assembly--contig:-NODE-2633-length-10995-cov-4.247898_pt1 | contig 10995 bp, 8 predicted proteins | sample MGYA00241257_ERZ501494 | MGnify/ENA primary metagenome ERZ501494 (study PRJEB25962, sample SAMEA2042618) | human gut metagenome | biome: human gut; feature: human-associated habitat; material: faeces...
AACAAGCAGACCGAAGTAGCCGATCAGCTTGATGCGATGGCTGAAAAAAATGACGGCTACAAAAAACTTGGCTGATGTAGCCATTTTGTAGCCAGTAAAAAACAAGAATCCCGAAAAACCCTGTGTTTTCAAGGTTTTTCGGGACTCAAAAGCCTATTTAACTTATTCCCACTCGCCGAGTTAAATCCATTTCTAAACTTTTTTGTATAGCGGATTTGATTCGTCGTGGTTTTATTTGATACAGATTATCCTTATCCTAAGGTCTATTCGGACTTTTGCTATCAAAAATCTATCTGGGCCATCCTATCACGGGTTTTGCTTGAGACTGATGAATGGGTGGCTTGGAAGTATTATAACACGATTCCACAAAAAATTCTATCCAAATTTTTCTTTTTTATTGTCTGCACAAGTTTCACCGAAAGAATGTCAGGACAAAGGTCGTTTTGCGCCGTCATTAGAATATCATAAAACACAAAGAGCCGCAGTCGATGTCCGTTCGGGTGTCGGCTGAGGCTCTTTTTTGTTACAGCAAATCGTTCAGAAGGTTCATGCACTTGACTTTCTGTTGGAGATTTGCGCTGCCATAAACATTCAGCGTGAAGGACACATTTTTATGACCTAAAATCTCCGAAAGCGATTTAATGTCAAACTCCGGTATTTCGATTGCTCGTACTGCGAAAGTGTGCCGGATCTCGTGGAACTTTACCTTTTGCAGCCCGTTTCGTTTCAAAAAACGGGAAAAGAACTGCCGGTATGTGCGAGGTTCTGTTGGCTTTGTTTTTCCGGTCAAGAAGTAGTGGTTGGGGTTTTCTGTGTAGAACTTCTTGATAATGTTCATCAGCAACGACGGTACAGGAATTGTACGAGCTGATGTCTTGGTCTTCGGTGGTCCTATGTGCAGATAGGATTCACCCTTTTTCTTGTCATAGATGCGCTGGACAGTTTTGTTGATGCTGATGGTTTTATCTGTCAGCGAGATGTCCTTCATTTGCAAGCCGCAAAGTTCACCGATCCGCACCCCGGTAAACAGTGCAATGAGGATGCCAGCGGTCTTCCTGTTCAGGTCCATGTAGATGCACTGAATAAGAGCTTGCTCCTGATCCTTGGACAGAGAAACCACCTTCTTGACACCCAGCTCTTTCGGGTACTCTATCAAGTCCCAGTTCAGCAGAGGGATCGCCCTCTCTTTGTAGGCGTACTCCATAGCAAGCCGCAGTACGAGAATCACATCTCGTATGGTCTTCACAGTGAGACCACCGGACTTGTCCAACCGCCCGGATTCGTAGAGATACGATATGTAGCTCTGAATATCCGTCTCGGTGATGCTGCCGATCTTCCGCTTGCCGAAGTAGGGTATTAAGTGATTTTCGGCTATTAGTGTGAAGCTGGCATGGGTTGACGGTGTGATCATTGGCTTCTTCTGATTTAGCCAAGTGTTCAACAGCGTCTTAAATTGTGTATTGTTAGTCATATTGACCACCTCCACGACTATTATCCTGTGGAGGACGAGGTTGTGCTTTTCCATCCTCAAGTAACGGTCTCGAAAAGCGTCCGAAACTTCGCTTTCCGGGCTTTGACGAGCCGTGGGAGATATGCACAGCGGAGGAATTGTTCCAGAATGTGACAGATAAAAACCATCCCGATGAAACCGTCCTTACCATAGTTCAAGGCAAGGGAACGCTACCCAGAGAACAAGCCGGACGCAATATACACTATGATGACGCTTCATTGTCGAATTACAAAATGGTTCAGAAAGGCGATTTTATTATTCATCTGCGCTCCTTTGAAGGCGGTTTGGAAATGGCAAACGAAAACGGGATTGTAAGCCCTGCGTACACGATACTCCGTGGAAAGAAACCACATTCAAGCCGATTTTATGAAGCATATTTTCACACAGACGAGTTCGTAAACCATGTTCTCTCAAAATCAGTGGAAGGTATCAGAGACGGAAGACAAATAAGTTACGATGCCTTCAAGTGGCTCGGTCTTCCGTACTGCTCTCCAAGCGAACAAGCTAAAATAGCAGAGCTATTTTCTGTGCTGACGAAAAGAATAGAGAAACAGACTGTGCTGGTGGACTCCCTCAAGAAGTATAAAAGAGGTGCGCTAAAAGCGGTATTTAATCAACAAGCTTCTTTTGTGAGTGAATCTCAGAAATGGGATGAATATACAATGAGAGATCTCATCTCGCTGCAATCTGGACAAGACTTTGCCCCTGCTGAATACAATGATCAAGGATTAGGTATTCCGTATATGACAGGAGCCAGTTGTATTGTTAATGGAGAAACAGTGGTAAGTAGATGGACGCAGACACCCCGATGTTATGCGTACAGAGGTGACACGCTACTCGTTTGTAAAGGCTCTGGTTCGGGAGCTGTGGTGAAGTTATCGCAAGAAAAAGTACATATAGCAAGACAGTTCATGTCCTTGCGTCCCAATGAAAAAATGACAAGTGACTTTTGCTACTACCTGACAGTTTTTTTGTCGGATAAAATCAAGCAGAATGCTACAGGGCTAATTGAAGGCATAGATCGTGGGACGGTTCTCAATCAAACGGTTTTTCTGCCACCCTTACATGAACAGAAGAAAATAGCCAGCTATTTCTCAAAACTCGATTTCGTATTGTCCTCTCAAGAAATAATGTTGGAGAGGATCATGAACGAAAGATCAGGACTTATGCAGCAGCTCTTCATATAAAGAGCTGCTGCAACAAAGAAGTTTTTACCTGTTCAAGTTGTGAAAGGAGGATTTTGCCTTTACAGATAAGATCATCGAGGTTAGAAGCCAAGAGGGAAATCTTTTTTTGTGTTTCTATGGGCGGGAGAAGAAAGCGATATTGTTTATATTGTTCAGCGTTGATTCCCGGCTGACCAGAACGAGCAGACTCAAGCACAACCCAGCGTTTATATGCTTCAGTTAATGTGTTCTGAAAGACATAGCCGCAATCCACACCCGAATTTACATTGATGCGAATAAGAAACCCTGCATAATATAGATTCCCATCACTTTGCTGGTAGCAATAGCTTTTACCTACGGATGCCCCTGTACGAGCAAATAGGATGTCGTTTTCTTGGACTCGATACTTCTCTTCCGCTTGCCCCTCTGGTGAAACCAGTTCGTTTTGAATATAAAGATGGGAACTATCGTCAATGTCTGTTATCCTAATGTACTTATGAGACCCGTCGTAGTTCGTCGCTGCGGCATTCATACCGTACTCAAAGCCACTTGCCACATCACCCAGAGACACCTCTTCCCATGTTTCAGACGAATAGTAGGGATTGTCTTTTGAACTGAGAAGTACAGACATGACACCTCTTTTATACTTCTTGAGGTTATCTACGAGGGACTGCTGCGTCTCGATGCGACGATCCAATGCGATAAGGAAGTCTGCAATCTTTCTTTGCTCATCGGTGTTTTCTGGCAGATAATGTTTTGTGTCAAAGAACTCTTCGGTTGGAACATTCAACAGACCATGATTTCTTGCACCTTCGGCAGAGATCATGTATATTTCCCTATACCATTTCAGAGAGTCGAAATAGGCTTTGATGAAGTCGCTTTCGTGCCTTTTGAGTGCAAAACAGATGTAAAGCGTTGATAAAGCCCCCATCGGATAACGATCCAGCCGTTTGATAGAGCCAAAGTCATACCCCACGGAATAGCTCTTGTTGTAAGCAAACTCGCCATTTTTGAGCAGATAGTACCCACTCATGTCTTTACTCGCAACCGTCTTATTGAAGTAGCTTACCTGATCAACAAGACCATCTTTTGAGGAAATAGTTAAAGGAAGATCAGTTTCGTTTTTGCTGTTCTTCCGTGTTACACGATCTGCGAAGTCAGATAATCTCTCGGCTCTCCACGGCTCATCAAAGCCCGGAAAGCGAAGTTTCGGACGCTTTTCGAGACCGTTACTTGAGGTCTATTTTCCAATCGAATAGCAGTAAGAACTTAAAGCAAAATCCCTTGCAGTAGCAGAGAGTTTCCGCTATTGCAAGGGGTTTTCGTCTTTCATATAGCTTTTCTGCGTACTTAGTCAGAAGTATAAAAGAGGATTGCATAAGCTTGTTTTTATCAAAAACCGGAAGCCTTCTTGGGAAAAGTCAGCTCTTCATGATATTGCTTCGTTTTGCGGAGGGGGTACACCCTCAAAAGATGTTTCTTCTTATTGGGATGGTGAGATCGGCTGGATTTCATCATCTGACATACAAGAAGAGTGGATAGACGATATTTCCGTGACTCGAAGAATAACAAAAAAAGCGATTGATAATTCAGCCACAAAACTATGCCCCGAAGGAACAATAGCTATTGTCTCACGAGTAGGTGTGGGAAAAGTTGCAATAATACCTGAAAGTCTCTGTACAAGTCAAGATTTTACCAACATAACTTCTATCACAGGGAACACACACTACATGGCATATCAAATTGCATTTAGGATGAAACTTGAAGCCATGAAAACACAAGGAACATCCATCAAAGGGGTTACTGCCGATACAATAAAGTCAATGGTGTTGGACATTCCCCCTTTAGAAGAGCAGAAAAAGATTGCGGATATGCTCACCGCTTTTGACTCTTATATCAAGCGAGCAGTTTATGAGCTGAATCTTTTTCTTACCATGAAGAAGGCATTGTTGCAGCAGCTCTTCATATAAAGAGCTGCTGCAACAGAGAACTGCGCAGTCTTGTGAGATTGTCCAATTCCTTCTCGCAATACTCAACACGACTGCTGATAGCCTCAAGAACTCCAACTATGCGGTCTTGTGTCTCAGGATCAGGATATGATATTTCTATCTTGGCAATTTCGCTTGCCTGTACATGAACTATGGATTTGCCCTGCGCAACACGAGCAATACTCCCATTTACAATGTGATTAAGTATATAGCTCATAATTCTCCCGTCTACCTTTGAACTGCGGAAAATGTTCAGATCACCGGCAAGGATAACTCCGGGAAGCATCACACACGAAGCGGTAGAGATTTCTTCGGGCGTTTCGCCGGAGGTTGGAATAAGCACATCGCCTACAATGCTCCGATATACAGAATCGACTTCGGATTCTGTTTTCCTTACAACAGAAGTAATGACCTCGTGGTAGGTTGTGTATAACTCTCCATACAGGATAAATGGCGTACCCGTTTTTGAAATATCTGCCTTTGACAACGGCGCACCCTTGATAAATGAGCCAAGATTGCCCATGGTATCACGGCTCCATTGAGCATTTTTCAGCTTGCAGTCCTCTGGTGACAAAAGACTACGAACGACACCTCTTTTATACTTCTTGAGCTGTTCGACAAGCGTTGCCTGTGCTGCGATTCTTTTGTCGAGGGTAACGAGCATAGAGGCTACTTTTTCCTGCTCTGCAACTTCCGGCAAATAAACCTTGATTGTTTCTATTTGTGGATATTTCAAGTTCCATGTATCGGAGGTCATCCCCTGTGAGTTCTTTCTGAACTCGTTGATCAGTTTATAGTTCTTGAAAAGAGCTGCGAAATACTCATTACAGATAGAGACCTTTGCCGTGAGAACAGTGTAGGCAGGGCTGACAATACCGTCATAAGAAGACACGCCATTCGCTCCTTGCCACATCCTCATCGAGTTATAGACCATATCTCCCTTGCGGACAACCTTGTAGTTGCTTTTATCTTCGCTTGAGTTGTCTTTCCCCTCAATTTCGGAACGCTGCATAACTCCACCATTCATTGTGACAGAAAGCAACTCCATATCAGCCGCCCCACGCTCACTGCGTTCGGCGTAGATGTCTCCTATACGATGCAGCACATACGGCTCGTCAAAGCCCGGAAAGCGGAGCTTCGGACGCTTTTCGAGACCGTTACTTGAGGATACATTTGCCATAATTATTTGCCCTCCACTTCAAACGGGAAATCAAGTCCCAGTTCGTCAAAAAACGGTTTCAGCTCTGCATCAATGTCCTTGATTTCACTTTGCAGCTTGCGGATTTCCGCAGCTACTTCGTTCAGGTCAATTTCTTCTTCCGGCTCAAAGGTATCAACATATCGAGGAATATTGAGGTTGAAACCGTTCTCTTCAATCTCCTGCATGGTTGCAACATGAGCATACTTGTCCGCATCTTCACGGCGCTCATAGGTCTCGACGATCTTATCAATGTCGCACTCACGGAGAATATTCTGGTTCTTGCCAGCTTCAAAATCATTGGAAGCATCAATGAACAGAATGTTGTCGGAATTGCCGTTGCGCTCTCTCTTGAGAACAAGGACACACACCGGAATGCCTGTGCCGAAGAAGAGATTGGCAGGGAGACCGATCACGGCATCCAGCACATTCAACTTCTGGATAAGGTGTTTGCGGATCACTTCTTCCGCAGCACCACGGAACAGAACGCCATGAGGAAGCAGCACAACAGCTCGTCCGTCCTCGTCCATGTGATGTACCATATGCTGCACAAAAGCAAAGTCAGCCTTGCTTTTCGGGGCAAGCTTGCCGTATTCGTTGAACCGGGGATCTTCCATGAAGCTCAAATCGCCAGACCACTTTGCAGAATACGGAGGATTGGCAACCTGAACACGGAACTTCATGTCACCGAAGTAGTCATGCTCCAAAGTGTCACCGTTGTAGATATTGAAATTGCGGTAAGGAATGCCACGGAGGATCATATTCATTCGGGCAAGGTTGTAGGTTGTGGAAGTAAGCTCCTGACCATAGTAGTTGCGCACATTTGCATAGTTTTTGAGGCGCAGCAGGAGAGAGCCAGAACCGCAAGTGGGATCGGCTGCGTCCTTGACATCCGTTAGTCCAAGACAAGCCAAACGGCACAGCAGCTCGGCAGGACCTGAAGGAGTGTAGAACTCGCCAGCCTTCTTACCGGCTGTTGCAGCGAATTGCCCGATCAGATACTCATAGGCATTGCCAAGAACATCAATCTTTGTGTCTTCTACTCCGAAGTTGATTTCGTCCAGAGAGGCAATGATTTTTGCCATGACAGCACTTCTGTCTTTGACGGTATGCCCCAGTTTCGTAGAGTCGAGCTGCATATCAGAGAACAACCCGTCGAAGTCCTCTTGAGAATCGTTGCCAAGAGTAGACTCCATAAGGGCGTTGATTGCTTTCTGCAAGAACTCAATGTCGAAAGAACGGTTTTCAACCATCTTGACCATCTTGCGGAACAGGAATTGCGGTTCTATGATAAAGCCCAGATCACGCAGAGCCTCTTCTACAACGGCTTCCTTGTATTCCTCATCAGCCCATGCGTCTTCATAGCTGATGCCATCGTCTTTCAGAAGATTCGCCATGTACTTCTCTGTACGGTCAGACAGATAGTAGTAGAAAATCATGCCCAAGATGTAGTTCTTAAACTCATACGCCTCCATATTACCCCGGAGCGCGTTTGCCATCGCCCAAAGTTTATTGCAAAGCTCCTTCTGGTGCGCCTGAATACTGTTGTCCATTTTACATTCTCCTTATTGAAATTTTTCGGTGTGCTGCCGGATAAAGTCTACAATTCTGTTCACCAGAGAGCGTTTTTTCAGCAGCGGCATTGGTTTTTCGATACGGTCACGAATATTACCGGCATCCATTGTGCCGGAAAACTCATATTCCGAGATGAAGTCGGTTAGCATAGTTGGATCAATTTCTTCTGTATGAGCAAAGGCGACAATTTCTTCACGCTTTGCCTCATTTTCAAAGTCATTGTAGGCAGCATCGATCTCATCTGCGCTTTCCAGCCCCACAACAACACGATCCAAAAAGGCTTGCAGAATCTCCACCTTGCGGAGCAACTGGGGATTATCAGTTCTCCCCAGTTCTTCCTTGATATGCTTAATATCATAATCCTTCTGTTTGGCATCATCGAAGTGAATGTTGCGGATAAGGTTCATGATATAAGCAACATTGATTCGGTCACTTTCCATCAGCTCAATGCAGAAATCCACATCGTTCAGGACGGAAACAACTTCACGCTCTTTCTTTTGCTTTGCGTAAAGCATTAGATACTTGCTCTTATAGTCTTGATATTCCTGCTCGCTCATGATGAGAGAGTCTTGGTCGAAGCTGAACTCAATGAAAGTTTGAAGTGATTGCAAATATTTGGTCAGCTCACGGAATGTCTCAACGAAAAGCTTCTGGTCATCCTCGTTCTGCATGGTGTCAATATCTGCTGGAGTCTGAGCAATTTCTTTCAAGCGAGTAACCATTTCATTGTACTTCTCGACGAAATAGGGATAGTCGGGAACAACAATGCCAGAAGTATCGTGGCTCTGAGAAAATAGGGTAAGAGCGTCATCTGTCCTCTTTTTCAGATTACGGTAGCAGATGATAATACCAAAGGGTTTCGTTTCCTTTTCAACACGGTTGGTTCGTGAGTAGGCTTGCAGTAGGTCATGATATTTCAAATCTTTGTCCACATAGAGGACGGACAGCTGCTTGCTGTCAAAGCCGGTCAGGAACATATTTACTACAAGAAGGATGTCAAGGGACTTGGTTTTCTTTCCCTTTACACGGTCTGAAATATCCTTGTGATAGGCAGAGAAGGTGTCCGTCGAGAAATTGGTGCTGTACATCTCGTTATAGTCTTTGATGATCCGTTCCAGAGCGTCCCGACTATGCTCATCTTTACCTTCTGCTTCTTCGTTCTGTCCATAGGAGAAGATACCGCTGATGTTCAGGTCATGATTGATTTTCTTGAAGATGTCATAGTATTTGACCAGAGCTTCAATCGAAGAGACAGCAAAGATGGCGGTGTATTGACCGTTTCTTGTCTTCGCTTTATGGTTTTGGACAATGTGGTTTGCAATCATCGACATCCGTTCCTCGGACATATAGAGTTCGCCTACATCAATCCCATCTGCCATTGTGGGATCGTCCCAGTCGAAATCACCCTCCATCGTCTTGATGTACTCAATATGGAAGCCAAGAACATTGTTGTCGAAGATAGCATCCTTGATGAGATAGTTATGTACGCATTCTCCGAAGAGCATTTCTGTGGTCTGTGTGATTTTTCCCTTCGTCTTTCCGTTGACCTCAAAACGAGGTGTGCCGGTAAAGCCGAAGAATTGTGCCTTCTGGAAATGCCGAACAATGTCCTTGTGCATATCACCAAACTGACTGCGGTGACACTCGTCAATGATGAAGACAACTTTCTCGTCCTTATAGGCATCCATAACTTTTGCGTATTGAGGACGCTTCACGGCATTCGCCATCTTCTGCATCGTTGTGACAATGAGCTGCCGGTTTTTGTCCTGCATCTGTTTTACAAGGACATCAGTTTTATCAGTAGCATCAACAGAACCGGCTTCAAATTTGTTGAACTCTTCTGTGGTTTGGGAGTCCAAGTCCTTCCGGTCAACAAGGAAGATAACCTTTTTGATATTGGGGTTGGCTGCGAGGATTTGTGCCGTCTTAAAAGATGTCAGCGTCTTTCCTGCGCCGGTTGTATGCCAAACATAGGCGTTGCGGTTTGTGAGCGTGGCTTGCCGGACAAGAGCCTCTACCGCATACACCTGATAGGGACGCATCACCATGAGCAGCTTGTCCGTGTCATTCAAGATGGTGTATCTCGTCAGCATCTTGATAATATGGTCTCTGGCAAGGAAGGAGATAGAGAACTCTTTCAGATTGGTGATACGCACATTGTTGAAGTCCGTCCAAAAGAAGGCAAGACTGTGAAGCATATCTCTGTCGGAGTTGGCAAAGTATTTTGTATCAACGCCATTGGACACAACGAAAAGCTGAATGAAGTGGTACAGTCCATTGTAAGAATGCTTTTTATAGCGCATCACTTGGTTGACAGCTTCTCGAATATCTATGCCACGCCGCTTCAACTCCACTTGAATGAGAGGAAGCCCATTGACAAGGATCGTCACATCATAACGATTGACATACTTCCCAACAACGGTTGTCTGGTTTGTTACTTGAAAAATGTTCTTTGTGTGGTCGGCATCGAAGAAGGAGAGGTACACTTTCGTTCCGTCCTCACGCTCCAGCACGAACTTATCTCTAAGTATTTTTGCGCTCTGGAAAACAGATTTTCCAAGCATAATGTTGAACACTCGCTCCCATTCCTTAGATGTCAAAGGGTGGTCGAGTTTCGCAGCATTGAAGGCTGCAAACTGTATTTTGAAGTTCTCTACCAGAGCGTCATAGTTTGGTATAGAGACGCTGGTGTAGCCCTGCTTATTGAGCTGTTCTATGAACTGCTGTTCAAGGGCTGCTTCACTTTGGTATGCCATATCTTCATCTCCTATACTTGAGGATTTTTTATAAAAAAGATTGCTTTTTAAGAAAGCCCGTTTTTTATTTTCAGACTTATTCGTCAACAAATTCCATGATGTCATCTATTGTGCAATTTAATGCCATGCAGATTTTTCCTAAGACATCCGTAGTTACATTGTCGCCATGATTTAATTTATTGATAGTATAATGACTAATCCCGGCGGCCTTTTCTAAATCTCTTTTTTTCATATCTTGATCAATCAGTATTTTCCAAAGCTTTTTGTAGCTTACCTTCATTCCTATGCCTCCATTCAAGGAAAATCACAACTACTCACAGTATAGCATTGTTTTGTCAAAAACTCAAACATTGTGTTTGTTATCGCTGTAATATAATTCGAAAAAGTGACTGCGTATTCAAAAATAAATTTCCCCTGACCAAACTTGGCTCATCTGATGATAAGCTTGCTTATTGCTCCAGTACACATGAAAATCTATATAGTTCACAGTATTGATTTCCCTGCGGTGCAGTCGATGGAAATCAGTATCCCATCATCCAGGCGCAGCTCCACGCAGGCGGTGTCCAGGTTGAACTCACAGGACAAAATCTTTCTCATAGTCGTTATCTCCTGATGCTTAAATTTCGGTTGATTTTCCGCAGAGGCACAAGGTCTGTTTCGTTAATTTTAGAATCTGGCAAGCAATGCGTGTGGCTATCCACACACAAATCCGGCAAGCAATGCGAGTGTTAATACACACTCACATTTCCTGCCGTCTGCTTGTTGAGGGCAACGCCCCCAAGCCCCTTTTGAACACAGAATT
>ENA-OPCV01002635-OPCV01002635.1-human-gut-metagenome-genome-assembly--contig:-NODE-2635-length-10986-cov-1.781905_pt1 | contig 10986 bp, 9 predicted proteins | sample MGYA00241257_ERZ501494 | MGnify/ENA primary metagenome ERZ501494 (study PRJEB25962, sample SAMEA2042618) | human gut metagenome | biome: human gut; feature: human-associated habitat; material: faeces...
TATACGATATTTCGTACTTATCACATATGCCGAATATGACAATTCTTTCACCTGCCACGCTCGATCAGCTTGAATATATGCTTGATTTTGCAATCAATAAATTCAATGCACCGATTGCAATACGTTACCCACGCGGCGGAACAGAGGCTGAAAACGTGCCTTCCGCTTTCACTTTGGGACAAGCACAACGCATACAAAACGGCTCGGATGTTACAATTATCGCAACAGGCAGAATGGTTAAACGTGCCGAAGAAGTTGCAAAACTTACAACTAAATCCGTTGAAATTTTAGCTATGCCTACAATAAAACCGCTTGATACAAAGAGCATAATCGAGTCGGCAAAAAAGACAGGCAGTGTTATAACCATTGAGGACAACGTAAAAATCGGCGGTATGGGAAGTATGATAGGCACATTGCTTGAAGAAAACCATATCGACTGCAAATTCAAAATATTTGCTTTCCCCGACCAACCGATTACGCACGGCTCAATAGATGAACTTGATAAATTATACGGACTTGATGCAAAGACGATTGCATCAAAAATAGATTAAAAGGATAAGAACTATGGGAAAAATAAGACTTGACGCACTTCTTGTCAAAAACGGACAGGTACAAAGCCGTGAAAGAGCGAAGGCTCTAATTATGGCAGGACAAGTGTATGTAAAAAACCAAAAATGCGACAAAGCCGGACAGATGGTTGACGAAGATACAACCGTTGCGGAAATTCGCGGCGAAACTTTAAAATATGTAAGCCGCGGCGGATTAAAACTCGAAAAAGCTATGCAGGAATTTCCGATTACCCTTGAGGGTAAAACCACAATGGACATAGGCGCGTCAACCGGCGGGTTCACCGATTGTATGCTCCAAAACGGTGCTGTCAAGGTATTCGCCGTTGACGTCGGCTACGGTCAGTTCGCGTGGAAATTACGTCAGGACGAAAGAGTCGTAAATATGGAGCGTACCAATATCCGCTATGTGACACCTGAGGACATTGGCGAAGAAATTGATTTTGCGTCTGTTGACGTGTCATTTATTTCGCTTAAACTTGTACTACCCGTTGCAAAAACACTTCTTGCCGATAACGGCGAAATTGTCGCACTTATAAAGCCACAATTCGAGGCAGGACGTGAACAGGTAGGTAAAAAAGGTGTTGTAAAGGACATAAAGGTACACTATGAAGTTATAAAGAAAATTCTTGACTTCGCACGAAGTATTGATTTGCACGTTGCAGGTCTTTCATTCTCACCTATCAAAGGTCCGGAGGGCAACATTGAATATCTTGCATATTTGAAGAAAGCCGAATGTGAGGATAACATCACAGATGAAAAAATACAAGAAATAGTAGACAAATCACACAATCTGCTTTAAGAAAGGAATGAACAGAAATGCTTGCCGAAAATACAGTTTTAACAGGCAGACGTGCGATAACACGTTCATATGCAAAAATCAATCTTACACTTGACGTACTTTCAAAACGCGAAAACGGTTATCACGACATTAAAATGATTATGCAGACAGTATCGCTGTTTGACCTTATTTTAGTCGATAAAACGCACAGGGGTATTTCTATTTCAACAAATTTGCCGTATTTGCCTTGCAATGAAAAAAACATCGCCTATAAAGCGGCAGACGCATTTTTTAAAGCGACAGGTATTCGCGGCGGTGCAAAAATCGTAATTCACAAAAATATCCCCGTAGCCGCAGGGCTTGCCGGCGGCAGCGGTAATTGTGCGGCGGTCCTTACCGCAATAAATATGCTCCACGGCAATCCTCTTTCTAATGATGAGCTTATGCATATCGGTGCGTCACTCGGTGCAGATGTGCCGTACTGTTTTGACGGCAGTACACAGCTTGCAGAGGGCATCGGTGAAATTTTAAAACCGCTCTCCCCTATGCCGAATGCGTACATCTTACTCGTAAAACCGCCTATCAACGTATCTACGGCACTTATTTACGAACAAATCGACAACGCACCTATCGAAATTCGTCCCGACACAGACGGAATGATTGACTCTTTAAATAATAACGATCTTTACGGCGTTGCAGACAGGCTTTGCAACGTTATGGAAAACGTGACCGCTAAAATGTATCCGATTGTCGGCGGTATCAAAACCAAAATGATTATTAACGGCGCCGTTAATGCCGTTATGAGCGGTTCGGGTCCGACTGTTTTCGGTATTTTTGACGATTTTGAAAAGGCAAAAAAATCCGCTGACAGTTTTGCTTATCAGTTTAAGGATGTATTTCTTACGCAAGTTTTAAATTAAACGAGGTGATTATTTTTGGAGAAAGACAAGGATATTATAGAAGTAATCATTGACGAACAACCGACAAACAATAAAAAAATCAAGTTTGCATATTGGGATAATCTATCAAAGGATTTATCACCGCTGTTTATAAAAGTATCATCGGCAGTATGTATTATGATTGTTTTGGGAGTATTTTTTGTCGGCTTTTTCATACCGAAAAACGATAACAAAATAACAAAACGACTTGAAAAATTACAAAATACAAATTCGGAATATATTACGGCACAAAACAATTATTCATCGCTTTCCGATGAAATAAATACTCTTAGAGTCTCTATTCCACAAGAAACCATCTACGTTCGATTCGAATTCCTTGCTGACGAAACGTTTCTCACCTGTTTCCAGATTCATGATGAAGAGGCGGTTTAGGTCAGCTTCATAACCGTCACGTTCCATGCTCTGCCAGGCAATGTATTTACCATCGGGAGAGTACTGAGGATTTGTATCATAACCTTTGTTTTCTTCGGTGATATTGTCTGTCTTCTTGGTTGCAAGATCGTAGATATAAATATCCGAGTTGGTGGAGATGGCATAAGCCAGACCGGTCTTCTTACGGCAAGTATATGCCACCTTGTCTCCGGCAGGACTCCATGCCAGTTGCTCGATGCCACCCCAAGGTCTCATCGGGCTTTCGTAAGGTTCTCCTTCCAGTATATCCTTTATATTGCTGATACCGTTTCCATCAAAATCAGCTACAAAAGGATGCGGAGCACCGGTTACCCATTCATCCCAGTGTTTGTACATCAGGTCGGTAACGATGATACCCGTCGCTTTAGGGAGATCGGGATATTTATCCGCAGTACTTTGTTTAGTTTTCACCTGTGCAATGAAAAGCAACTTCTTGCCGTCGGGAGAGAAAGAATAACCTTCGATGTCACCATCATATTGAGTTAACTGCTTACGCCCGCTGCCGTCCGGATTCATTTCCCACAACTGGCTGCTGCCACCTTCATTGGAAAGGAACGCCAGTTTAGTGCCACCCTTTATCCAGTTCACTTCGTTTTCCTGCCAGGGAGTGTGGGTGATTTGTTTGTTGCCTGTTCCATCTGTGTTCATCACGAAGACTTCACGGTTACTCTTGTTCTCCGGTACACTGTAGTAAGCTACTGTGTAAGCAATTTGCTTTTCATCGGGGGATACGGCTACACCACCGATACGACCCATGGCCCAGAGAGCTTCGGGAGTCATGCGTTTGCCTTCAATCTGGATGTCCGACCGCTCGATAAGCGGTACTCCGGCTTGCCCTGCGTCTTTAGTTCCGCCGCAGGCAGCCAATGTCATAGCTGCTGACATAAGCAATAAATTTACTTGTTTCATGTATGTTGTTCGTTACGGTTATTTTGCGACAAATATACAAATTATATGCGTTTTTCTTGCCATCGTCCTCCTTTAATATACCACCAGCAAAGTAATAGTATAAAAATGGAGTATACCATTTCCGATGTCCAGCACAGGGCTACATCAAGTTTCAAGTAAAGAATGATGTATGTGATGTAGGCAACATAGAAGACGAGCGTTATCAGTTCCATGACCAGAGCCGTGCGCGTGTTTCCCGTTCCTGATACTGCCTGGAAATATACATTGGCAGGTACGAGAAACAGATATGCCGAGCACATTACCCAAAGTGAATGTACGGCTGCATCCTGTAAATCGGGTATATCCGTATAGATTCCCAGTATAAGTTTTGGGAACAGTGCAAAAAACAGTGCTAGCGGCAATGTGAACAGATATGCAATGCGTATATGCTGCCGGATAGTGCCTGCCACGCAGTCTTTGTCTCCTGCACCGATGAGATTGCTGACCAATGAACCACAGGTTGAGGCAAATGCCATCATTACCATGAACAGAATGCCGGATATGCTCCGGACAATGTTCGTGATGGCGAGCGACCGTTCTCCCAGATGCTCCACATAAAGGAAGAACAAGAACCAGGTGGACAAGGAGAAGACGTTCTGTATCATGGTCCAGAAGGAAATGTTCAGCATGCGTTTCAGTATCTCCGGGCGGAACTTCGGAATACGGTCCAGTCCAAACTTACGGCAGTCAATGCGGTAACGGGTGTAGAGGATAAAGAATATCAGTGAAACCAGCTCTGCAAGTGATGAACCGATGGCGGCACCTGCAATGCCAAGCGCAGGAAAGCCGAATTTACCGAAAATCAGTATATAGTTGAAAACTACGTTACTTAATACCATGACTATGGAATTGAGTGTCAGTGTCTTGGTCTGCGTAGTTCCCAGGAAGAAAGCACGGAAGATGACTGCACTGAATGAGAAGAAGGCTCCGAAAACCCTCCAGTTCAGATAACTGATGGCAGCCTCATAGATGTGTTCGGAAGAAACGATTCGTTTCAGTATCATTGGTGAAAGGAAGTAGGAGAGCAGGAACATTACTGCCGCCAGTCCTATCTGAAAGTAAATTCCTTGATAGAAAAGGTCGCCTATTTCCCGGTATTGCTTTTCACCGTTGCGCCGGGCAATGAGTATCTGCGCTCCGATACTGAAACCGAAAGCTGCCATGAATATTACCATGTAGAAGACACCTGCAATGGCTGATGCTCCCAGTTCTACTTCGCCTACCCGTCCCAGGAAGGCTGTGTCTGTCATACCTATCATTTGCTCCATCAGTAGACTGATGAGGATCGGATAGGCTATCATCCAAATCTGTTTGTTGGTATATTTAGTTTTCATTTTTTTTAGTTAACGAGGTGCTTAGTGGACAAGTTGACGAGAGTAATAGAGAGAAAGAAGGCCACACTATCCATTTTGAGTACAGTGCAGCCCTTGTATCTTGTTAACTCGTTCCCTTGTCAACTCATTTCTTATTCTGTCTCTCTTTCAACAACTGTTCCTGTTGTTTCTGCATTGCCTCCAGGCGGGCGGCAAAGCCGGTTTTCTTAGCTTTCTTCGGATCTTTCTTTCGGGCTTCCAATTGGGCAAGAAGTTTCTCTTCATTCGTAGTCTTACGCAGAATGAGAGTAGTCACCACACTAATCAATGTCGATATGAAGTAGTAATAGTTCAGACCTGAAGGATAACTGTTCAAGATGAACAACATCATAATCGGCATGAGATACGTCATCCACTTCATCGCCGCCATCTGCGGGTTGGCTCCGGTATCCTGTTGCTGCATCATGAACTTGGAGTTCAATATATTCACAACCGTCATCAGCAAACAGAATAAACTGAGGTGGCTACCCAGGAACGGGATATTGAACGGGAAGTTGATGAACGCATCGTACGTTGAAAGGTCATCAGCCCACAAGAAGCTCTGCTGACGCAATTCAATAGCACTTGGCACAAACATGAACAATGCAATCAGAACCGGGAACTGTACCAGCATCGGCAGACAGCCACCCATCGGACTCACACCGTATTGGCTGTACATTCCCATGACCTCCTGCTGTTTTTTCATCGCATCTTCCTGTTTGGGGTATTTCTTATTGATCTCATCGATTTTCGGTTTCAACACACGCATCTTGGCAGAAGAAATATACGTTTTCCAGGTAGCGGGGAATACGACTGCTTTTACAATCAAGGTCATCAGTAACAATACAATACCCATACTTAGACCCCAACCGGACAACCAGTCGAAGATATTGATGGTGAACCACTTGTTGACCCAGCGTATCAACGGCCAACCCAGATAAACCAAACGGTTCAGTTCCCATTTCTCATCACGTCCCTTATCCAGCGCAGTCAGCGTCTTGTAATGGTTCGGACCGAAGTAGAAGAACATTTGCGTAGGCTGTTTACCTGTCGGGTCAAAGCTCGTGCTCATCTCGGCGGAGTAGTCTTTGATATATCCGCTGCCTTCTCTTTCCATTTTGGAGACTAGCTTCGTTTTTTCAAAGTCAGCGTCTGCAATGAATACCGAGGAGAAGAATTGATTTTTGAAAGCAATCCAGTCCAGACGTTCGGGCACTTCTTTTTCATCATCCTTATTGGCTGACAAGTAGTCTGTGCCATTTCCCAGCATTTTATAAGTCAGTTCAGACAAACGGTTCTCATATACATAACCTTTTTCGATCTGGCGGGCGCGTTGTGCCCATTCGATGTCTACATAGTTATTGCTTGCTGCCAATTTATCTGCCATACCTTTAGCATCGATGCTGAAGTCTACCAGGTAGGTATTGGGATGCAATGCATACTTGAAGTCTATATAACTTGCACTGTCAGCTGATAAACGCATTGTTACGGTGCTGTCCGTACGGTTCACAGTGGTGAAGTAATAGTCCTTAGTCTGTATTGTTTCCTTTTTATTATAGAAAAGGAAATTCATGGAAACATCGTTTCCGGTGAATAGGGTTACAGGAGTTTTCTTGTCCTGTTCCATATACTCTTTCAATACAGCGGAGAATATGGAACCGCCTTTGGTGCTGAGGGTCAACTCAGCCACGTCGTTCTGAATCGTAATAAGCGAATCTGTTCCTTGGCGGGCATTGAAGAAGAGTGAAGTGGAATCCACAGTTTCCACATCTTTTTCATTGGCCAATGCTGCATCCGCTTTGGCTTTCAGCGCTTCTTCACGTTGCTGTACCAGCGCAATGGAATCATAATAACGCTGCTGTGCTTCCAATTGCTCTTTACTGGGGCGACTCAGAAAACTGAAGCCGACTAACAAAATTGCTATTAAAACAAGACCTGTAATGGTGTTTTTATCCATGAATAATTTCTAATTTACAATTTTATAATTATTGAAATAATCTTATTTCTTTGCTTTCTCCTTCTCCTCGAAACTTTCGACAGATGCTTTGATGAAAGCCACGAACAACGGATGGGGATTCAGTACCGTACTGCTGTATTCTGGATGGAACTGAGTTCCGACAAACCACTTCAACTTCGGTATTTCTACGATTTCCACCAAATCAGATTCCGGATTGATACCTACACATTTCATGCCGGCAGCTTCGTATTCCGCTTTATACTGGTTGTTGAATTCATAGCGATGACGGTGGCGCTCCTGGATGTGTTCCGTTCCATAAGCTTCATAAGCCTTGCTACCTTTCTGCAAGATACATTCGTAGGCTCCCAGACGCATTGTTCCACCCATGTTTGTGATGGATTTCTGCTCTTCCATACTCTTTGCATGGATCTCGTCCTGATTCACAGGATAGTTGCAGGTGATCTGTGCCATCTCTCCGTCCGTTCCCTCGATCCGTGCCCGATCGGCCAGACCCAGCACGTTGCGTGCGAATTCAATGGCGATACACTGCATTCCCAGGCAAATACCGAAAGTCGGAATATCATGTGTGCGTGCGTATTTGATAGCCACGAACTTACCGGAAATACCACGTTCACCGAATCCCGGACCTATCAATACACCTGCCATGCCTTTCAGTGCTTCCGCTACATTTTCTTCTGTCAGCTTTTCACTGTTCACAAAGTCTACGGATACGTTACGATCATTGTATGTACCAGCTTGTGACAAGGCTTCGCGAATAGATTTGTAAGCATCCTGCAAGTCATATTTGCCGACTAATGCAATGTGCAGTGGTTCTGTATTTTCTGCTTTATGGCGACGTTCGAGGAAAGCACGCCATGGACCGAGTCCCGGTGTGTCTCCTACGGGCAGTCCCATTTTCTTCAATATCGTTTCATCCAGTTTCTGAGCTTGCATCAGAATAGGCACTTCGTAGATAGTAGGTGCATCGATGCTCTGTACAACGGCTTTTTCGTCTACATTGCAGAAAAGGGCCACTTTCTTGCGCAAGGTACTGCTCAACTCATGTTCCGTGCGGAGTACCAGCACATCGGGCTGGATACCGGCGCTTTGCAACTCTTTTACGGAGTGCTGGGTCGGTTTGGTTTTCAATTCGCCGGCTGCTGCAAGATAGGGTACATAAGTAAGGTGTACGCACAAGGCGTCTTTACCCAACTCCCATTTCAACTGGCGGATGCTTTCCAAGTACGGAAGAGACTCGATGTCGCCTACCGTACCACCGATTTCGGTAATTACGAAATCGAATTTATATTTGTTGCCCAACAGCTTTACATTACGCTTGATTTCATCCGTAATGTGAGGGATTACCTGAATGGTCTTTCCCAGATAATCGCCGCGGCGCTCTTTGTCGATAACGCTTTTGTAGATACGTCCGGTTGTAATATTGTTGGCCTTTGTGGTCTGGATACCCAGGAAGCGTTCGTAGTGTCCCAGGTCGAGATCGGCTTCATGGCCGTCTACCGTTACGTAGCATTCTCCGTGTTCATAAGGGTTCAGCGTACCCGGGTCGATATTGATATACGGGTCGAACTTCTGAATTGTTACTTTATAACCTCTTGCTTGCAATAATTTACCGATGGATGACGAAATAATACCTTTGCCCAATGAAGAGGCAACGCCACCGGTGACGAAAATATACTTTGTTTCTCCCACAGCTATACTGTTTTTAAATGTTTTCTCTAAAAATTAAAGCGCAAAATTATGAAAAAAAAGAGGAAGTACATAACAGTTTGGTGAAAACAATTATAAAAAGTGGAATATCTGTGCGTAATAAGGTTCTGATAAACTTTCACTTTCCACCTTTTGTAATCTGAACATTTTGATTTAATTTTGCGTTCAAATATAGATTTTAAGAAAAGTATGAGGAATAGACGTTTTTTAATAGGATTGGTTGCCGCACTGCTTTCTTTTCCGGTGATAGCCCAGAATGCTGCAAAGAGTACAAGAAAGCGGGCTGCAACGGAGAATGCGGATACATTGTCGGGTATTTGGAGCCAGAATTGGATATTGAAACTGAAACCCTGCGATAACGGGTACCGGTTGGATACAGTCTCTGTGCTGTATGAAAAATATTTCGGGGTGTTGGATTATTTGAACGATCCGGCTACTCCCGAACGGTATATTGCATACAATCCGGACTATTACCGTATGTTTGTTCCCACCACTTATTATTATGCTCCTATGGAACGCCTGTCGCAGGTTGGCTGGACTTTCCAGAAGCCGGATACTGTACCTGCGATGACGAAAGAGCTCTTGCCGTTCGATACATTGAGCTTCTTGTCGAAAGAGAATGCGAATAGGGTTGTGGACCGTGTGATGATGAATACGTACGTCAATCGTCCGGACTTGGTGGTAATGACCGAGAAAGAGATTAAAAAGAAAAAACTTTTCAAGGACAATATCGAAAAGGAAATCTCTTCCAAGCCTTCCGTGGTGAAACTCTTTGCCCAGGAGAACATGGCAAGAGTGAAAGAAGAGGCGGAAGTCGTGATACAAAAGCCCAACTGGTGGGTGACCGGTGGAAACGGTTCGTTGCAGATTACGCAAAACTATATTTCCGACAACTGGTATAAGGGCGGTGAAAGTACGAACTCCTTGCTTGCCAACCTGCAGTTGTTTGCCAACTATAACGATAGGGAGAAACTCCAGTGGGAGAATATGCTGGATGCCAAGTTCGGTTTCAACTCAGCTCCTTCCGATGAGTTCCACGATTACCTGGTAAGTACCGACCAGTTCCGCCTTTATAGCAAATTGGGTATTCAGGCTGCATCCAAGTGGTATTATACCATTACTACGGAATTTAAAACACAGTTTTGCCATAGTTACAAGGCGAATAGCGAAGAGCTGGTCTCAGCATTCTTTGCACCCGCAGATTGGTCGTCCAGTATCGGTATGGACTATAAGCTGAAAAAGGAAAAGTTTAACTTGTCTGTTTTTATCGCTCCGCTGACCTATATGTTGCGCTATGTGGGCAATAAAGAGGTGGACGAAGTGAAGTTCGGTCTGGACGAGGGTAAGTGCGTCAAGCATAATTTCGGTTCTCAAATACAGCCTACGCTTTCGTGGACTATCATACCTTCTATCGTTCTGGATTCACGGTTGGACTTCCAGACCAGTTACGAGTGGACACGTATTGAATGGGAAAACACCATTAATTTTGTGCTGAACCGTTATCTCTCCACCAAACTTTATGTGCATGCCCGTTTTGATGACAGTGCCAAACCGACCGAAGGCGACAGCTATTTTCAGGTGAAGGAATTGTTGAGCTTCGGTATCAATTACAAATGGTAACCATATCTGTTGCGAATGATTAAAGGGGGCGCTCCGCTGACAGCGGGGCGCTCTTTTTGGTTTTTCAGAAGAAAAAATAGCGAAAAACTGCGAAAAATAGGAAAAAGAGCGTTTACGTACACAGAAAAAGCAGTCTAATCCCTTGCAGTTCGCAAATAATGCGTAAATTTGCCGCGATTTGTAATGCACACTTTGCAAAATGGCGGATACTATAAGACATCAGGGTATTGTGGAAAACATAAACGGCACTCATCTTCAGGTGAGGATTGTTCAAACTTCAGCATGTGCTTCATGCAGTATCAAGGGACATTGCAGTTCTGCCGATACAAAAGAAAAGCTTATCGATGTTATAGATGAAAGTTCTTCTTATCAGCCCGGCGACCGTGTATGGGTTGTCGGAGAATTGTCTATGGGGGTAATGGCGGTTTTGCTTGCGTTTGTGTTTCCTTTTCTTGTTTTAATCTTTTCCCTTTTTGCTTTTATGGCTATGTGGCACGACGAACTGGTCTCTGCACTGTGTTCGTTAGGGCTCCTTATACCTTATTATTATATATTGTGGCTGAACAAGTCGCGATTGGGAAAGAAGTTCTCTTTCTCGATTAAACCGATGAACTAACTAATACATAAAACAAATAATTAATAAACAACTAATTTATGAATGTAA
>ENA-OPCV01002638-OPCV01002638.1-human-gut-metagenome-genome-assembly--contig:-NODE-2638-length-10970-cov-3.247549_pt1 | contig 10970 bp, 10 predicted proteins | sample MGYA00241257_ERZ501494 | MGnify/ENA primary metagenome ERZ501494 (study PRJEB25962, sample SAMEA2042618) | human gut metagenome | biome: human gut; feature: human-associated habitat; material: faeces...
CCGGAGCCTGCAAACAATTTTGCGCATAAATCTTGACGGGACCCGATGAACCGCTCGTTAAATTCTCCGCAACGACGGATACCAGTGAGCCGGAGATCCAAATTCTTTGGACAAACGAAGAAAAAGCGGCATTGCTGCCGCTTGATCTGACGCTGACACCGGATGGATTGAGCCGTTGGCTGCGCCGCCGCACGATCCCGAAGAATCGTGCCTATGTCCATAGCCTTTTGGCAAAATGCGGCTTAAACCTCAACCGACCGCTCGGTATTATCAACGTTTGTAAAGGACTATCCCTTAACGATTGCTATTGGGTCGTCGAGGACGGTGACACCGCTTCTTTTGACAAAGTAAATCTCTACGACAACCCATTCAGCAATGTTCTGGCCGAGCTTGCCTTTACCGGCTATGGCAGCAGCGTCCGCACTTCCCTACTCTCCAGCCCGGAGTTTACCACCAACGGAATGCTCCGCAAATGCTGGCGGCGCATCGGCGGTAAGGTGTATCTCTATAAGGGCGGCACAGAGGGCGCGGCCAATACCGGCAATGAGCCATACTCTGAGTTTTACGCCGCACAGATCGCCGCCGCCATGGGCCTTCACGCGATCCCCTACGGCTTATCCCGTTGGAAAGGCGTTCTCTGCTCCACCTGCGAGCTTTTTACCGACAAGGCGTATGCCTACCTCCCGATCGGACATCTCGTTTCTAAGGGCGGCATGGGGGCTGTCAGGGCGTATTACGAAAAGATGGGAGATAAGTTTGTCAACGCGCTGAACGAAATGCTGGTGTTTGATGCGGTGATCTGCAACGCGGACCGGCATTTTGGGAACTTCGGCGTGATGGTCGATAACCGGACGAATACCATCGTCTCCCCCGCCCCCCTGTTCGACCATGGCAATTCCCTCTTTAACTCTGCAGGCGCGGACGCCTGGGCGAACGAGACCGCATTGGAGGAATATATCGAAACGCTGTACCCCAGCGTGTACGATGATTTTCTCGGCACAGCCAAGGCCGCACTGACGCCGGAGCTGCGTGAAAAATTGCGCTATCTGCTAAACTTCAAGTTCAAGAAGCACTCGCGCTATAACCTGCCCGAAAAAAGATTGCGGATGATGGAGCGGCAGGTGCAGCGAAGAGCGCAAAAGTTATTGGAACTGTAAAAATAAGCACGGTTACTGGAAATAGCAGTAACCGTGCTTGTTCTTACGCGACAGCATTTGAATTGATTTTCTCTATGGTATTTCGAATTCCCATCCAAACTGTAAGATCTGTGAACACCTCCACGATGCTGCCGTGGTCGGTAAACGGCGCTTCCTGCAAAACGGACAGGTCCTTCATCATGCCGTTATGGACGATGTACTCCACGATCTGGTTCACAAAATAGATCTGTCGGCTATCGAGGCTGGCATCGTTCAGGTACTGCGCAAAAGCCTCCTTTGCCGCATTCATATCAAGCCCGACAATTTCCCGCACAAATTCACCCAGCGGCTTCTGGCCATACTCGGCCTCGTAATCCTGTTTTGTACCGACCTCGTTCCAGAGTGCTTTCTCCAGCGCCTGCACATCCTCCGCAGTCAAAGGAACATTACTTTTTAGCTTGGCAATAACGACGTCATTCATGTGCTGACGCACGTAGAACTCCGCCTTGGCCTTGTAGTTCTTCAGATCGTCGTTCTCCAGCTCAGATTCTTTCCAGTCCACAGACAGAATTTCGTCATCAAAATTCGTATCATAGTGCACTTTACTGACCGGAATATACTTGATGAGGTCACGCAGATTCTCCCGGATGTGCTCAAATTCATTGATTCCGGCAGTCTCCACATAGTCTGTATGCAAAATCTTGTCGATCAGCTCAGCCTGTACCATAATTTCCGGGATGTTCGCCACAGATGCAACAGCGGAAACTTTCTTAAACAGGTCGCTGCGGGCTTTAGCGTATTTCTTTCCGGCGAGATAGGCAAGCTCGATGCCATACATCAGCGCGTCGAACCGCAGCGCCTTGGCATCGTCCTCTTCCGGTGTAATGAGCGGTGCAAGCTCCTGCCCCATGAGCAGCGTGTCCTCATAGGTCAAGGCATTGTAACTGTCCGGTTCGGCATACCGCTCCACATATTTCAGGTGCTGTCGAACCGCAAAATTATCCTTGTTCAACTCCTGCACCTTGCGCACCATGTCCTCCACCAGCGTCTTGCGGAAGGCAATCAAGTCCGTCGTCTGATACGCCAAGTCCTGTAATTTGAAGGCAATTTGGGCCTTCAGATGGAAGATCGCACCTTGCAGGGCAATCATATTGGCGGTGGGCCGTCCCTTGTTCATGCGAAAGAACTCAAAGTTGCCGCAGAAGTCGAAGATGTAGAACTTGTCCTTGTCCTTACCGTCCAGCAGCCCCGGACACAGACGGGTGCCTCGCCCGATCATCTGCCAGAACTTTGCCTTGCTCATGACCTTCTTGAAAAACACCAGATTCAGCACCTCCGGCACGTCAATGCCGGTGTCCAGCATATCCACGGAAATGGCGATTTGCGGCAGCTTTTTCGGATCAGAAAACTCATCGATGGCGCTTTGCGCATAGGTCATATAGTTGTCGATGACTTTGGCGAAACCGGGCAAGTGCGGATATTCCTTGTTGAACACCTCAAGGATTTTCTCGGCATGGATGTGGTTCTTTGCAAAGATGATGGTTTTGCCCAATTTGCTGCCATAGTCGATGGTCAGGCCATTGGTCATCAGCGTATTCAACACCTGCCGGATGGTATCTTCATTGAAAATCCACTCGTTCAGCGCCGACGATGCAATACTCTCCGGAAGTTCACCATTCTCGTCCTCAAAAGTGTCCTCGTAAGCCTGCTTGTCCTCGTCGGAAAGCTCATCGTAGACGATGCCCTGCTCAATAAATTTCAGCTTCGTCTCTACCGACAGGAAATCCACCAGATACCCGTCCTTCACCGCCTGCGCCAACTCATAGCCGTAGGTCGGTACGCCGTTTTCCAGCTCAAATATCTCATAGGTATTCTTGTCAATTTCGTCTTTCGGCGTGGCTGTCAGCCCCACCAGCGGGGCATCAAAGTAGTTGAAAATATCCCGGTATTTGTTATAAACGGAGCGGTGAGCTTCGTCGCAGATGACCAGATCGAAATGCCCGCAGGTGAAGAGTTTGCCCTCCTCGTCCTGTACACTGTCGATGACATTGTACATGGTCTGATAGGTAGAAAATACGCAGTGCGCTGTGTAGTTATCCTTCTCCTCGCAGAGATTGGTAACGGAGAGATCGGGCAGCAGATTCACAAAGCTGCGCTTTGCCTGGGTGACCAGACTGTTGCGGTCAGCAAGAAACAGGATATTCTTCACCCAGCCGTGCTGAAGCAGCACATCGCACAAGGCAATGACCGTCCGCGTCTTGCCGGAGCCGGTGGCCATGACCAGTAGCGCCTTGCGGCGGTTCCGGGCAAAGGTATCGCAGGCTGCCTTGATCGCGCCCTCCTGATAGTAGCGACCGGCGATTTTGCGATCCACCATAATGTTTTTGAGGCTCGTCCGCATACTCTGGAGATTGAAGAGCTTCTCCAGATCACGTTTGGAGTAAATGGCCGCACATTTACGCTCAGGGTATAGATTGTCCGTGATGCGGGTCTCAAAGCCGTTGGTCAGGAAGATGACCGGGCGGCGGTGATACTTCTTTTCCAGCAGGTCTGCATAGAGCTTTGCCTGCTGGCGTCCCTTGGCCACGTCCACGCAGGTGCGCTTGGCCTCTACCACTGCCAGCGGGCGGCCATCATCGCCGTAGAGCACATAGTCCGCATAACCCACCTCGGACTTGTTTGGCATACCGGGCAGCTCTACCTCATTCAGCCAGTCCTTGCCCTCTGTCCAGCCCGCATCTGTGAGCATGGTGTCGATATACAGCTTGCGGGTCTTGTACTCAGACAGGTCGAGGGGCTTTGGCACGTAGGTCTGCTGCTGCTCGGCGCGGCGGGCGGTGAGTTCCTCTTTCAGCGCAGCGTTCTCCGTCATCAGTGCGGCGAGATCCACCTCCGGCGCATCCTGCACCGGAGCGGCGGAAGCTTCGCTTTTCTCCGTCAGCAGCGCAGGGTCGAAATGCCCCTCGGTGTAGTTCTCACCGTAGCAATAGGCCACAAAATCCAGAAAGACATACAGGTTTTCCAGACACAGTGCCGCCTGCTCTTCGGTGATTTTCTTGCCGGTGTGGGCGGCATTGTTTCCCATGCGGCGGATCAGATCCATTCGCCGCCAGATGTCCGCGCCCACGATGTCCCGGAAGTCTTCGGTGTTCATCAGACTGACCAACGTGTCCTGATAAGGCATGACCAGCGCCTTGTCCACGGAATACATCCACTTCACGGCAAACTCCATCGCCCTGCGGCAGTTCAGCACGCAGGCGGAGGGGTCGATATGTAGAATCCGCTCGGCGGAAACGGCCACAGAAGCAAAAGGCTCAAATTGCGGGGTGGAGAGGAAAATGTCAAAGTTGGTCATAAGGCACCTCACACTTTGTATGGTTCCATATCTTCAGGCTTGTCAAAATCAGAAAGGTCTATCACCCCACTGCGTCTTGCAAACACTTCCTCGCATTGTTGGCTTGTCAAACGATTCACACAAAACCTTTCATATATACGAAGCAAAGTACGTGTCTCTATTATCAAGCACTCATTTCGGATGGCCAGTTCTATTTGTGCTGTGTGAACAGGATCTCGTTGCTCCAACGGCTTTGTCCGAAATGGATTTATAATCAAAAGCTGTTTTACAGTTTCTACCTCTCCCGTCTCAGCAAGGCGATCCAAATATCCTCGATAATGAAGTTCAAGTTGAGAAATATGTTCGTATTTAACATTTGATGTTACGCCTTTGATTTCGCCAATAAACGTACAGCGAGGAAGCTTAATTAAAAAGTCTTCACGCTTTTCGTCAATAAATGTAGATAAATCACAATTCAGGAGCTTTTCCAAAATCCTAAATACAATTGAAACAAGCTGTTCTCCATTTGTATATAAGATTGACTTAATGTCTGCATTTTCTTTCAATTTGGCTTGCGCTGCAGAAATTCTATTGTTAAGTTCGTCGATCTGTTCTTTACACGCTGCTATAGTTGTATTTTGCTCGGCATCATCTCCAAAACAGACGCTTTCCATCCAAGACGGAGCCTCAGGCGTATCATGCTGTCCAAATATCGATAAAAGAAAATGATTCAATTCTGAGCTCGATTTAGTAATGGCTAGCGTCGTTGCATATGTTTGAGAAGCAATTTCAACCGTTGTCGGTTTTTCACTTTTATCAGATTTTGTAATAATTTTTAAGGGGTTCAAAAAGTAAAAATCCGCATCAAATTGACATCCAGAAATTGAGGTTTTAGTTTTCTCGTAAATAATTTGGGGCATAGCTGCTTCGGTTGGAACAACTGCGGCAATAGCATGCCTTTGCATGCCATCCAGCAAATCTTTTAGAGCTTTATTTTTTCTCATATTCACACCTGAATAACGCGTATCATACACATACCGGATGTTCTGTGGCAATACATATACGACAATTGCTCGTTTTTTATTTTTAACCATCTGCTGAACGGTAACTAAATCTTGTTGCGAATCGACCATCCCGATTGTATCCAACCTATAAGTCCACATGGATTCCGCAGCCAAGTCAATGATATTGACATCAAAATCATCTATCGCTCTAGGTTCGCACAATGGAGAAAAAGTCATTCCATCTTTTTCAGCAGCACTCGATAAACAACGTATAACTTGAATCCTCATACCAATTTCTCCTATTCAAAATACTTCTGCATCAGACTGTCAAACAGTAGTTGTGCTTCGTCCAACGCCTTCTGTACGGCAACTTTTGATTTGTCGGCTTGGGTGACGAAAGCAGCGAATTGCTTTTGTACCTCAAGCGGCGGCAAACATACATTCAATCTTCGGATATCGCCAAGCGAAATGAATTTTTGTGTTCCCCCACGGACTTTGTCTAAAACTGCCCTGTCAAAATAATCTGATTCAAGCAAAGCCTTTACAAAAACATTCACGACCTTAGAATTCTCGCTGAATTTTATTAAAGCAACATTCTTTATAGCAAACTCTGCATCAATGTCAACAATAATAGGATTTCCGACTGTCCCTATCATGGGCATCAGAATATCGCCAAGGTCGACTTTTGAGCGTTCATTAATTTTGTTATAGTCTGCTTCGCAAATGAGATTACAATCTGTAAAATCAATTCTTCCACTTGATAAGTTTCTTGATGTTACAAGCGGAATTCCCTCTGCAAAATACTTTGGAGAATCATGTGTACCATCTCTAACATCACAAACTGTCCCTAAATCCACTTTTTCCCAGCTGTTAGGATTAAGAATCATGTCCCCAAACAATTCGACAAATCGGGCTTTGACAAGCTCGTCCAGCTTTTGGAGTTGCTGCTTTCTCGATAAAATTACTCTGTATGTTTTTTCCAAAATGATAGAGCATTCAGTCTGCTTTTCTAATGAAATATCTGGCACAAGGGTTTCTTCCAATATATTTCGCCCAATAGCTTTGAAGGTGCTGCCTGTACCTTTGCTGTTCAATTCTTCATTTTTACCTTTCAACAGCCAAAAAATATACTCAGGCGATACTTTCTCTCTATTAGGGGTCAATGCAGCTAATCCTCTCCCAACGCAGCACTCTTCTTTTGCGTAGTTCATTGCCCCAATAGGTGCTCTGACTGAAATAAGTATATCCTCCGGAGATGCCATCTTTGTAGGGGCAGAACACCACTTTCTCGTTACCGGATACCTCTCACCAAAGTCAGCATTGCCTTGAAAGAAGGGGACACCATGCCCATTCTCGTTATAGCTATCAGAACTGGGCGACTGCCCCATATTGATTGTGCAAACATCTTTCAGCTTGACATATTCCATCTCTTCATCCCCACAAATCCGAATCGATTTTCGCAGTTTTACAATACTCTGCCCACGATAATCCATATATTGTTTTACAACATACATTTCTCACTGCTTCCGTCAATGCAAATAGATAACCGATGTCGCAAGACACTCGCGTAGCCTCATAACTATAGCGCCATTTTTGGAAAGCATCTGCAACAGTATTTATAAGCGGTATGCCAAAAGGGTTTATCAAAGTTCCGTATTTTTCTTCGACTGCTTCAAAAATTTGTTTTTTCATCTCATATGGGAGCAAATCAATCAGTTCATTTAGCTTATGACCTCTTTTTTCTCTCTCTTCCAAATAGTCAAGAAGTGTCTTAATATATACCTCACAAGCAAATGACAAATTTACAATCATCGGCGTGGCGTATATATCAATGCGGCCTTCAAACTTCTTCATTTTACTCTCGCACAATTTTGCGCAAATATAAAAACAGTTTGCCTGGTCAAGCATGATTTGAAAGCCCATTTATTCCAACATTCCTTCCAGTTCATCCATCGCTGTGCCAATCTGCTTCTCCAGCTCCCGCAGCTGGGCCATGATCTCACTGGTAGGCGGATACTCCACAGGCTTGTACTCGGTTTTCTTGTACTTGTTGATGGACAGGTCATAACCGTTTTCCACGATCTCCGCCTTGGGCACGAAGAAGGATTTTTCCGTGCGCTGGCGGTCTTTTTCGGCATCCAGATTGCGGAACCGTGCAATGATATCAGGGATATCGTTGTCTGCCACCGGGCTGCGCTTATCGTCCAGCGAAAAGCCGTCGGCGGTCATATCATAGAACCACACATTGTCTGTACCACCGTGGCCGGTCTTGGTGAAGATCAGCACCGCGGTAGACACCCCTGCATAGGGCTTGAATACGCCGCTGGGCATGGAGATCACGGCCTCCAGCCGGTTGCCGTCCACCAGCTCTTTGCGGATGGCTTTGTGTGCGGTGGAAGAGCCGAATAGCACACCGTCTGGGACGATGCAGGCGCAGCGTCCGCCGATGCGGAGCATCCGCAGGAACAGAGCCAAAAACAGCAGTTCCGTTTTCTTGGTCTTGCAGACTTTCAGCAGATCTGCCGAAACGGTGTCGGCATCCAGACTGCCCTTGAACGGTGGATTGGCAAGAATCAGAGAATACTTTTCCTTGTCCGGGTTCTGATCGGACAAGCTGTCCCGGTATTCGATAAAGGGATTGTCAATGCCGTGGGTCATCATGTTCATCGCGCCGATGCGGAGCATGGTTCTGTCCATGTCGTAGCCGAAAAACATGTGGTTTATATAGTGATCCTTCTTCTGGCGGTTGAAGAAGATTTCTTCTTTGCGGTGCTCCTTCAGGTATTCACCCGCAGAAACAAGGAAGCCGGAAGTGCCGCAGGCCGGGTCGCAGATCACATCGTCCGCTTTTGGGTCCATCAGCTCCACCATCATGTGGATAATATGGCGCGGGGTACGGAACTGGCCGTTGAGGCCTGACTGGGCAATTTTGCTCAGCAGATATTCATAGGTATCGCCCCGCACATCCACCGCCTGCGATTCGCTCATCAGACGGTAGATCTCGTCTAGTGCGTCCACCACTTTGGATAGCAGAAGCGGCGTGGGCAGCTTGAAAATGGCATCGTCCATGTACTTGGAATAGGCGCTGTTCTTATCCCCGTGGAGGTTCTTGATGAACGGAAACACCCACTCCTGCATCACGCTGTACATCTTTCCGGCGGGGAAATCGTGGAATACACTCCACTTAAGCTGCTGGCCGTCGATGGTGCGCTCACCCACCTGCACCTCATCGGTGAAGATGCTGGTATAAGGCAGTCCCAGCATGGCAGCCTCTTTCGCCCGGAGAATGTCCGAATCATCCAAGTCATGAATGAACATCAGATAAGTAATCTGCTCGATCACATCAAGCGGATTTACCAGGCCGCCCGCCGCAAAAATGTCCCAGAGACTGTCAATTTTGTTTTTCAGTTCACCTGTAATCATGAATCCAATCCTCTCAATGTTTTACAATTCTTTCTCTCTAAGCCAAGTTTCCTATTTAACCAGCAATTCCCACTTGCCGTATCTCTTGCCGTTCTCTCTGCGGATATAGTTCTTATCCTGCAAGGACGTTATGATCCGCTTCACGGTTGCGATGGATTTACCCGTTGCGCTCACAAGTTCCTGCTGCTTGATGCTTGGGTTCTGTGCGACCCGCTCCAAAACAGCCAGTTCCTCCAGCGAGCAGTTCAGAGTATCAAATTGATACTTTGAAACTTTGGGGCTGATACTTTTGGAAGTGCTTTTGTCCGCAAAATCAATGTGCACCTCATTCCTTGCTCAGATCTTCCGTCTTGAAGGTCGTATACCCCTCATAGTAGTAGCTGTGGTCGATGCCTTTCATATAGACCTCACGGCTATTGATCTCGTCAGTCAAAGCCGCCTTCAGCAGCACCTTGATCTCCACGTCCTTGATGGGGCTGCGCTCCATGGCCAGTAGGTAGTCCTCTTTATCGACCTTGCTCCAATCCACAACCTGTCCGATACCGGCTTTCAGCATCTGGTCGAGCCACAGACGAGTACTGCGGCCGTTGCCCTCTCGGAACGGGTGGGCGATATTCATCTCCACATACTTCTCGATGATCTCGTCAAAGGTGGACTGCGGTATCTTGTCGATGTTTCCAAGCGCCGCCTCCAGATACATCAAAGGGGCAAAACGGAAGTTTCCCTTCGCCAAATTTACCGTACGGAGCTTTCCGGCGAAGTCATAAATATCCTCGAAAAGTGCCTTATGAATGGCTTGCAGCGACGCAAATCTGCCGGGTGCCAGCTTGTCCAGAACGCCGCTTTCAAACAGTTCTACGGCTTTCTTCTTACTGATACGCTCCTCCTCGCGGGCAAGCTCGGCGGAGTTTGTGATGCCAAGTTTATTTTCAAGTGCCATCGTGGGCCTCCATGTGTTTGTAAAATAGTTTCTCAGAGCGTATCCAGAAGATCGGCGTATCGCTCGCAAATGCTTTTTTCCAGCTTTTCAAAGGCCGGAATAAAGCGGCTGATGATCTCCTGCGCCAGTGCTTTCGCAGCATTTCCATCGTAAATATGCGCCATATTGTTGCGCTGGGACAGCATATCCAGCCACACATCTTCCTCTATGCAAGGGTAATACTGGTACGCCTGCTTGATAATTTCACGCGGGGAGCCTGTCTTAGCTGCATCGATGCCTTCATAAGTCAGCAATTCTTTTAAGACCTTCCAACCTAATTCAAACTGAATGGAGAACTTGTCAATGATGCCGCTAATGATAAATTCATTATTGAGATCCTGCTGATCAGAGCGCCGCAGAACGTCTAAATTTTTACGGTAGTTATCAAACTTTTTCATAGAGCAATACTCCCTCCTTGCTGATGGCTTCCCGCAATTCCGGGGACAAATCAGAACATAAATCTATCACATCAAAGGTCAGCAATGTATGTGTTTCTTCCTCAACATCCAGTCTGAAACGGCATACATTGCCTCCCTGCACAGCTAAATCGATATCGCTTGTGCGGCGGAAGTCCCCTCGTGCGCGGGAACCGAATAAGATTACTGTTTTGATGTGATGCCTATTTGCCAGATCATTGATCTGGCAAATAACCTTTGGATCAATTCCGTACTTTGTCATCACACCAACTCCTTTGATAAGCCTTCAAGCTCGCTGACCATTGCTGACCATTCTGGTTATAATCTTACAAAATAATTATACCACAAAACGCTGTATCCACAAGCAATATTTCGATGCTTGCGTCCCAGAAGCGGGAATTAATCGATATAACAAAAAACGGGCGCGCAGCCTTGAGAAAGGAGGCTGCGCGCTCTGCTTTTTGTCGTTGGCCTTGTTTAGACGGCATATATCTTGGAATAAGCTATCTCAAAGCCGCTTTGCGATCTGCCAGATCACCCGCTGTGCTGTCGTGACTGCGGCAATGTCTTCCTTCGTGGCAAAGCCGCGGGTGTTGACAACATGAGCGATTTGATTGATGTTAGGTCCCGTCAAGATTTATGCGCAAAATTGTTTGCAGGCTCCGGCTGAATGAAGTC
>ENA-OPCV01002640-OPCV01002640.1-human-gut-metagenome-genome-assembly--contig:-NODE-2640-length-10967-cov-5.132698_pt1 | contig 10967 bp, 4 predicted proteins | sample MGYA00241257_ERZ501494 | MGnify/ENA primary metagenome ERZ501494 (study PRJEB25962, sample SAMEA2042618) | human gut metagenome | biome: human gut; feature: human-associated habitat; material: faeces...
CCAAAGCTGGAGCAGAGATGGAAACGGGATTCAAAAGGAAAATCTTCGATGCTTCCCAATCTGTAAATGGGTTCACAGAGAAGATTATCGCTCAAAAGAGTGCCATAGGTTCTCTTCAAACAACTATTCGTAAAAATAAGGAGTTATATAAGAACATCGTTTCAAGAGGTGGGGAAGATAAAGAACTGCTTAATCACATCAACAAACAAGAAAGAGCGCTCGGTAAAGAACGGGATGCTTTATTCAACCTCACCCAACAGCAAGCCGAAGCGCGTCTTTCCGTAAAGAAACTCCGGGATGAATATACACTTTATAAGAATGATGGGAAACAAGTAGTAGAAACTAACGAAGGTATCGCTATATCTTGGAAGAAAGCGCTGGCAGTTATTGGTGGCGCCGGAGTATTAAAGGCATTAGGTTCTGAAATGATTCGTGTGCGTGGCGAATTTCAATCTATGCAGACCGCTATTGAGACTATGGTTGGAGAAGATATAGCAGGGCGACTGATTCCGCAAATCAAGGAGCTGGCTAAGATTTCTCCACTTACTATGTCAGATATGGTTGGAGCAGAAAAGATGATGCTTGGATTTAACATACAAGCAGAAGATACTATCAAATACTTGAAAGCCATTAGTGATATTTCTATGGGGGAATCCAGTAAGTTCAATTCGCTGACTTTGGCATTTTCACAGATGTCAGCAGCGGGTAAACTTATGGGGCAGGATCTGAATCAAATGATAAACGCTGGATTCAACCCGTTACAGATTATCTCCGAAAAGACCGGAAAATCTATCGCAACTTTGAAAGATGAAATGTCCAAAGGTGCTGTTTCCGCTGAAATGGTTCAACAGGCATTCATTGATGCAACTTCCGCAGGTGGTAAGTTCTATAATATGTCTGAGAATGCTTCAAAGACTATCAATGGTCAGTTGTCTATGATGCAGGATGCTTTGGATTCCGTGTTTAACGAATTGGGAATTAAGTCAGAAAGTGTTATCATGGACGGTATTCAAATGACAACTTCGTTGATTCAGAATTATGAAACAGTAGGGAAGGTCTTGGCTGGATTAGTGGTTACTTATGGTACATACCGGACCGCAGTGATGCTTGTTACTGCTGCCGAAAGTAAACATACTCTTGTGGAGATTGGACTTATCAATGCCCGTTTATTGGCACGAAAAGCGCAGTTAGCTTTAAATGCTGCTATGCTAACTAATCCTTATGTAGCATTGGCTACGGTGGTTGTTGGATTAACAGCTACTATGTGGGCATTCAGAGATTCTACAACCGCTGCTGAAAAAGGAACAAGGAGGTATAATGAAGAACAAGAAAAAGCGACCAAGCTTGATAGCGAACGGAAACAAAAAATAGACGGTCTTATTCAAAGCTCTCGTGATATTGCATTGTCTGACTTGCAGCGAGGTGAAAGTTTGGCGGTATTACGAAGCGAATATCCCAAGATATTTGCCCAATACGATATTGAATCAATTAAACTTGCTGACATACTTCAATTAAAACAACAAATAGCCAAAGAGGATGCAAAGCGCGCAGGCGAGGAAGTTGCAAGAAGTTTTGAAGCTGCTAACAAAGCTGTTTCAGACTATGAAAATGCCCTTTCTGCCAAACAAATCAATGGTGGTAAATTAACACAGCAGGAAATAAACAAGTTAAAAGAACTTCGCTCTTATAGAGACCAATTTCTTGTTGATAAAGGTAAAGGTATCTCTGAACAGTTCATATCCAATCTTAAAGATGTTGATATTAGTGAGTTTGACCGCTACATCTCTGAGTTAGAAAAGAGTATCAAAGGGAAAGGTAAAAATGGTACTGTGAAACTCCGTTTACCTATTGATATTAAGGGTACTTTGTCCGATGAAGCAATCTATAATGTGAAAGACATAAAAACACTTATAGATACTGCAAAATCCACTAAACAGACACGAATTGACGCAGAGAAGAATAAAACAACCTACCTGCAAGACCTTGCCAAAGCAAAAGAAGATTGGGAAGAGGCAAAGAAAGGGTATGAAGTTCTTTTGAAAGACCAACAAGCAACATCGGAACAGGTAAAAAAGGCCCGTGAAGATATGCTATCAAAAGAGAAAGCCTATAAAGATTTAGGTGGTATTACCGGAAGTTCTTTAATCAAGCAGGAAAATCAAGCCAAGAAAGAAGCCGAAAACCGACTTAAACAGCAAGAACAACTTGCCGAACAACTTCTTTCCATTCGTCGGAAAAACCAGCAGGATGAAGTCAACCTCATGGAGGACGGCACGGAAAGGAAGTTGAAGCAGATTGACTTGGACTATCAGAGGGAGCTTGATGCCATCAAGAAGCAGCGCAGGGAATGGGAAAGTTTGCAGGGCGGCAAGCTAACCGACGAGCAAATGTCTACTCTTGGCATGTGGGCTTCCAATGCAGCAAAAGGAAGGGAATCCGGTATCTCCGACGTAAACAGAAAGAAGCTGGAATCGGACAGAAAGGCTTGACAGGAATACTTCATTGAGTACGGAAATTACCAAGAAAAACGGAAGAACCTTGTACAGAAATACAATGACGAGATAGCCAAACTGCAAACCGACAGCCCGGAGTACGCTTCCAAGGTAGCCCAAAAGAACAAGGCTCTTGAACAGCTTGATGAACAGTTCGGTCACTCCACAAAGGCGATGGCAGACCTCTTTGAAGATGCCAGCAATAAGTCCGTTTCCGCTATTCAGTCCATCATTGATAAGTATGAAACACTTGTCAAGTACATGTCTGGTACAAAGGAAAGTGACGGAACGAATGTTACACTTGATGAATTGAAAGCGCTCGGATTCACTGATAAGGACATTGAAAAGATAGAAAAGGGTGAAATCTCCATAAAGGACGTAACAGATGCAATCAGAGGGCTAAAGGATGAGCTGAAAGGCAAATCACCGTGGCAGGCTTTCGTCTCTGACTTGGAGAAAGGGATAGAAGCCATAAAAAAGGGCGGCAACGATTCCAAGAAAACCGGTCAAGGAATCACCGATATAGGAAATGCTGTGACGTCTTTTGCCCCTGCATTGAATGAGTTCGGCTCAAGTATCGCCGACATATTCGGATTTGACGACAGTAAGATAACAAGCGCCATTGATGCGCTTGGCGGCTTAGGACAAACGGCATCCGGGGTCGGGCAAATCATGTCGGGTGATATTGTCGGAGGCGCAATGAGTGCAGTTTCTGGAATTTCCGCTGTAGTGTCTGCGTTGGATGGGATGTTCGGTGCCGATTATTCCCACTATAACGAGATGGTCGAGGAATATAACAAACTCAATGAGATATGGGATGAGCTGATAGACAAGAAGCTGGAGTACATCAACACATCCTACGGAGCAGAAGCGGACAAGGTAGGCAAAGAGGCTCTTGAACTTGTCAACAAAAGCATTGAGGCGTACAGAATACTTGGGCGTGAACGATTAAACTCCGGTGCGTCTGCCGGTTCTCATTCCATTGGCAAGCGCATGGCAAAGAACACCTCGTCAAGCGACTGGCAGGACATCGCCAGAGCGCTCGACATGTCTGTCAAAGACGCCAAGGATTTTATAGGTACCGGACGCATGACGGGATTGTTTGACCTGACTACTGAACAGTTGGAGAAACTAAAGTCAGAAGCGCCTACTTTTTGGGCTAAATTAGATGGCGATGTGAGAGATTATCTTGATAAGATTATCGAGGGGGAGGAACGTATTGAGGAAATCCATAATCAGATAAACGAGCAGCTTACACAGACTACATTCGATGGTGTGTACAGTAATTTCATAGATACCCTTATGGACATGAAAGCATCGTCCAAAGATGCAGCCGAAGACATTTCGGAATACTTCATGCAAGCTATGCTCTCCGAGCAGATAGGAACACTTTATCAGGACAAGCTAAAGAAGTGGTATGAGAAGTTTGCAAAGGGTATGGAGGATGGTTCTTTGACGGAATCCGAAAGAAATGCATTGAACAGCGAGTATATGGGTTACATTGAAGAAGCGATGAAGCTTCGTGACGAGCTTGCCGCAGCCACCGGATATGACAAGATTTCGCAAGAATCAACATCCCAGTCTTCAACTTCCAGAGGGTTCGGTACTGAAATGACACATGAAGATGCAGGAGAATTAAGCGGTAGGTTTACTGCTCTGCAGATAGCAGGAGAAGAGATAAAGAATCAAAATATCATTCAATCTCAATCGCTTAATTTACTAACAGTAAAAGCTGATGCTCTACTTTCCATAAATACGGAAACAAGGAATATCGCTGATGATACGCGAGATTTGATAGCACAATCTTATCTTGAATTGGTACAGATTTCGGAAAATACAGGAGCTATTGTAAAACCAATCATTCAAATTCAGAAAGATATGGCAGAAGTGAAAAACAATACATCTAAATTATAAACTATGTCAGATTTATTGATAAATACCCAAGACGCCTACACAACATGGGGGGTAAGAATAGGAGAGGGCTTTCTTGATGTACTTGGTGCATCATCACCCATGAAAGAATTTATAGAGAATAAGTCCCGGTTAGAACATGGAAAACGTGTGATAATCAATAATCCTAAAGTCGATGAGAGGGAAATAACACTTTCTTTTACAATTGAAGGAAATTCCCAGTCCGATTATCAATTAAAGAAAAAAGCTTTCTTCGATGAGCTTTATAAAGGCAAGATTGATATTCAAGTTCCGGCTAATAGTAGCGAAGTTTACCATCTTATTTATACTGGCAAGAGTGTCACTTACGCACAGAGTTTAGACCGAACTTTCGGAAAAATTTCAGCCAAGTTCAACGAACCGAATCCGGCAAACAGAAATTAAATTCCAACAATAGAGAGATTGTTGCGTATATGAGTGCTCAAAATTGGGCACTCTTTTTTTTATCTCCGAACTTTGAAGACGTGGAACAAATCGACATCAAAGACATATCCGGTGCTATCCTGCTTACTACCCTTCCCAATGAAGGCTGCAAGCGTAAGTTTACTCTTATGAAGGAGGACTACATCACGTTAAAGTTCTCCTTGGAGAGTCCTATATTCTTCAAACTTGGTTCATACGTGGAGTGCGACTTCGGGCTGTTCGAGGTGTGCGACTTGCAGAAGCCGGTATTCAACACCGATAACGCAGGCTACGACTATGAGTTGCAGCTTGACGCCCACTACTGGAAATGGAAAAACAAAATCTTTAAATATACCCCCGAAGTGGCCGGGCAGGAAGCGTCCTGGAATCTCACCGCTTCACTTGATGTTCAAGCCGGTATAGTCCTTAGAAATTTAAAAGCTCTTGGTTACAAATACAAAGGACAAGATTTTGTTTTCTCCATTGACAGCACTGTAGAGAATAAGGCGCTACTGATGACTTATGACAACATCAACATCCTTGACGCCTGCTTCTCTATGGCAAAGAAATGGGATTGCGAATGCTGGGTGACTGAAAACATCATCCATTTCGGACGTTGTGAGTCTGGCGATGCGGTGGATTTCGAGATTGGGAAAAACGTGCAGGAAATGCCACGATCAGAATCCCGGTCCACCTACGCCACCCGTATCTATGCTTTCGGCTCAACAAAGAATATCCCATCTGACTACCGCCCCGTTGATGAGACTGTAGTGCTGAACGGCGTGGTGCAAAAACGCTTAATGTTGCCCGAAGGAACTCCGTATATAGACGCTTATCCCGATATGACCACCGAGGAAGCCATTGAACAAGTGGTTATCTTCGATGATGTCTATCCCCGAAGGGTCGGCACGATGTCGGACATTACCATCAAGGAATACACTGACAAAATAGAAAATGCCGACGGGACTACCACTGAAAAGAAGTGGAATGCCTACCGCTTCAAGGATACTGGCATTACCTTCTCAAAGGACTATATCCTTCCCGGCAAGGAATTGAAAATCACTTTCCAATCCGGCAAGTTGAATGGTATGGAATTCGCTGTGACATTCGACCCTGAGGGAAAGCCGGAGAAACTGGGGAATGGTGGCTGGAACCCTGAGGCACAGCTTTGGGAGATAGTCAGGAATGAGGACTACGGCAGACCGCTTCCAGATGGAGCGCTTATCCCCGAAAATGGTGATACTTACATCTTATCAGGCTGGAATTCCATGAAGATAACTGAAATGGGGCTGGTAGCAGAAGCACAGTTGGAATTAAAGGACAAAGCCGATAAGTACGTTGCCAAGTCTAAGATAGACCCTTCTACATATAACTGTAAGATGATGTCGGATGTCGCATACAGTGAGGACGGCATTCACAACCTCTACAGCATCGGTCAAAAGGTCAACCTTATCAACAAGGCCTATTTCGAGAACGGAAGGCAGTCAAGGATTATCGGATTTGAATTCAATCTTGACCTGCCTTATGATTCCCCTATATATACTGTCGGGGAAACCGCTGCCTATTCCCGTATTGGGGAGCTGGAGGAGAAGGTTGAGAGCCTTACTCTGAAGGGACAGACCTATACGGGCAGCGGTAGTAGTGGCGTGTATGTGATAAGAAGGAATGACTCTACACCGGCCACGGATAATAACGTGTTTTCGGCTTTGCGTTCCTTGGCTATGTTCCTTCGAAAAGACCAGGCTGACGGCACTCCCTTCCCCATAACCTTCGGAGATTGGGTCAAGTTCGGCGAGTTCATCACTGGTATTTCCGGAGGGTGCATCGACAAGAATGGCATCCTTGAAATGGAAGAGGGCATATTCCGCAAACGTGTGTTTGTTCCGGAGATTGCCTATAACCGTGTGACCTATTTCAAAGGCAGGATGTGCGCCTCTCCCGGAGGTGGATGTACGGTCAAGGAATGGAGCGACAACGGTGACGGTAGCTATACGATTACACCCGATTTGACGGATGCCGATGGACTGAGCCAGTTTGTCGATGACATTCTGACCACCTACTTCGTCACCAAGTCACCTGAAGGCAAGTTGCAGGGGTTCGAGGAGATGAAGTTCCGGGTGACTTCCGCCGATTACACTGCCAAGACATTCGTCATGACGCCGAAGCCAGGTACTGACTGGAAGCCTGGGGAATCTATGGTACTTGCCCAGACGGGTAACTTTACAGATGAGGATAGGCAGACGTACATCCTGATTGATACGGTTAACGGCAACAACTGTATTACTTTCTTCGACCACGCTAATACATGGGATGTCGAGCCTGCACAAGAGATGTCGTGGATTGGCAAGAAGAAAGGCCGTACCGTACATGGCATTCCGGCTGACAACTACTCGGCAGTTTTTCGCCACGTCATCATGTCCGGCAAGATATTCCAGGTGGATGACATCACCGGCGAGGCTTTCCGGGTGCCGCTATTCAAGGGGACGTGGAAAAAGGGTGAGAAGTATGCCTATTACGATGAGGTGACGCATAACGGCAGCTCCTGGATATGTGTCAATGAGAAAGGCACGTCTACAGAACCGGCAGACGGCAATGCTGATTGGTTGAAATATGCGGCCAAGGGAGAAAGCGGCAAGGGTATCAAGTCTACCGATGTGGAATACGCGATATCGGTGTCGAATGTCATTGCCCCGGTGGACGGTTGGCAGACTACCTCCCCTGAATGGGAAGCCGGCAAGTATATCTGGTCCCGGACGAAGATTGTCTATTCTGATGACGAAGTCAAGTACACCCAAGCGGCTTGTATCAGTGGTGGGCAGGGAGCTGACGGCAAGGGCATCAAGTCCATCACGGAGGAATACTACCTTTCCTCTTCATCGGCCACCACAACCGGAGGCGAGTGGCAGACAGACTCTCCGGCGTGGAAAAACGGCTGGTATATCTGGACCCGGACAAGGATAGTCTTCACTGACGATACTTCCACCACAACGAACGCCATCTGTGTGACTGGCAGCAAGGGTGCAGACGGTACAAGCATTACCAATTGCGGTGAATGGGAAACCGGAAAGCATATACCTTACATGGGTATTACCAAGATGGCCGGACGTGTGTTTTTATGTGTCGCTCCTGATGGTACCGACAATCCTCCGATGTGGACTCAGACGACCAATGAGGGGCGCCGTATCCTGCAGACCCAGAACGGCGGCAAGTCCTACGGTTATACCATTACCGGGGACTTGAATACCGCTGAATATGAGCTGCTGGTGGAGAACGGCCAGGACGGGCGTGACGGTAGGGATTATGAATGGATTTTTAAGCATACTGCGGAAAATATCGCTCCGGCAACCCCTGCCACATCACAGGTGGATGACTATGTGCCGTCCGGCTGGCATGATGACCCGATTGGGGTGAGCGAGAGCCTGCCATACGAGTGGGCTTGCTGCCGAACTAAGAAGGACGGTGTATGGAGCGCGTTCAGTCCGGCCGCCATCTGGGCCAAATGGGGCTTTGACGGTGAGTCGGCCATTGTAGCCGATTTCGACAATGAGATGGAGAGTGTGGCGTTGACATACGAGGGAAAGACTGTTTCGCAATCCGTGCTCAATACAACCGTCGGCATGTGGTATGGTACGAAGAAGCTACAGCTCAAGTCCATCTCATGCGTGACGCCTGCCGGTGTCACGGAAAGCTACAATGTCAATACGGGTGTGATAGCGTTTACCGTGGCTTCCGGCATTTCGATGCCTGCACGCTCAGAGGTCAGGATAACCGTTACGGCTACGGTACAGGATACGGATATAAGCCGTGAGCTGGTGTTCACCATTGCCGGTGTACGTGCCGGTAATCCGGGCAGTGATGCGATACTCTATAGGCTGGTGCCTTCCGTATCTTCAGTAAGCAAGCGGAAGGATGGTACCTACAGTGTGGCAAGCGTGTCATGCACACGCACCAAGTCTGTAGGCGGTACCACTTCCATCACGACTGACGGTGTGCTGAAATACAGTAAGGACGGTGGTTCGGAGGTCGAGATACAGAACGGCACGGCCATTTCCCCGAAGAACTTCACGACGCAGCTGCAGTTCGTGTTCTACGTGGGTGGGCAGGTCGTGGACCGGGAAACTATACCCATGGTTGTGGACGGCAACGACGGTAATCCAGGAAAACCTGGCGGTGACGGCGAATCCGTCAAGGCTGGCGGTGAGTGGCGCACGGCTAATACTCCATACAAAAAGCTCACCATCTGTACGATGGGGAGTCGCTCCTGGCTCTCAAAGGTTGACACTTCGAATCCACCTCTATGGACTCAGACAACTCATGACGGGAGGCGAATCACTCAGACCCAGAACGGCGGCAAGTCCTACGGTTATATTATTACCGAAGAAGTGAACACCGACGAATGGGAACAACTGACATCAGACGGCGGCATGGTCTATCTCATCAGTACATGCAGCAATATACGGGTGAGCAATGCCGGTTCGCTTGTTCCTTCAGCTTTCCGCGTCTATGCCAAGCGGACGCTTGGTAGCGCCACATTGACTTATCCGGACGGATATCTGACCGCACGGGGGTACAGCAACGGGATATGGAGCGCCATCGCAGGGCCTTCGAGGGCTTCCGAGATTACGGTCAACGCTTCTGCAGGGTATTCAACGTTTTCAGTCCGCTGTTACCAGAGCCAGGCTGACGCTTCGGCATGGAATGACAGTTTCATTGCGGAGATATCAGTGGGTGTCAGCTATGACGGAGCAAGCGGACGAGACGCCAGCGAGCCGCGTCCGAGAGGTTTTTTCGCCAAAGGCAACACATATGTCTGGAATGAAGATTACCATGACATCGTACTGGCCACATTCAACAATCGAACCATTCCGTTTCGGGTACGGGCTTACGGTACGTCGGTCACTGTCGCACCCACCTCGATAGACGGTGATGCGAATTGGGAGGCGGCACAGCAGTTTATGTTTGTAGCTATGGATATGGCTTTAGCGAGAAAAATACGTGCTGATGAAATCCTTGTGGATGATTTGGTGGTACAGAACGTATTGGCAAGGGATAAGAATGGAAATGTCACTTGTAGCATTGATGGTGAGACTGGAGAAGTCAATGTTCAAGGAAAAATTACAGCGACAGCGGCATTCATAAAGATACATGGGTTTAGTTCCAATGAAGGCTACTTTTACCTGAACCCCAATTTTGGTTCGGATTTTGGCAATGGGCGTCCCAGTAGAATAGGCCAAAGTGAATACATGCTTCCCAGCTCTGCCCAATGTGTGGGTATGAAAATATCCTTGATCATATATAATAATTCTTCAGGGAGCACATATGGCTATGTGTCAGTTGTGACATCGGACGGATTTAATGATATGGAGTTGGTTGACGGTCAATACCATTATTGCAATAAAGCTCATATCACAGAGCCTGGTGTTTATGAATTCATATCATTGGGAGGAGTCTGGATTTCAACCAATAAAAATGGCATTTCGTATTCGTATGCTGATTTGGGTGACCATGATTACGAAAACCCGGTTAATTAACAAACTAATATAAATGGAAAGATGTATGAAAGTTTTTTATGAAAGCAAGTTAGCGAAATGGCTGCTGTGGCAGGGTTACAGCACCATCACATTGGGATGCTTCGTCTTCACCAAGAAAAGCAAGGAGGAGATGAAGCAGAGTACACTTAACCATGAGGCGATTCATGTGCGCCAATGGGAAGAATGTATGATTGCTTCGGCTGTGCTGCTGACGGTAATCATGCTGTTTACCGGATTCAACTTATGGGTATATCTACTTTGCCCGTTGTGGTTCTACCTTCAGTATGGGTTGGAGTATGCGATTTCATACGTTTATCACTTATGCCGTAACCGGTGTTGGATAAATGTAGGTGATAAGGCTTACGGCAATTCCGCGTTTGAGATGGAAGCGGAAGCTAACGAAGAGGTAGACGGTTATCTGGATGTGAGAACTCCTTTTGAGTTCTTCAGATATTACGGAAAAATTTGATTTATAATTTACAAAACGAGTTAATTATTAAAATGTTAAATCGGGTAATATTTCCATCCGGAAATTATGCCCCTTAAATGTATTAAGTATGGCAGAGAAGCAAGATATTAGGGAAGACCAGAT
>ENA-OPCV01002641-OPCV01002641.1-human-gut-metagenome-genome-assembly--contig:-NODE-2641-length-10967-cov-2.920271_pt1 | contig 10967 bp, 12 predicted proteins | sample MGYA00241257_ERZ501494 | MGnify/ENA primary metagenome ERZ501494 (study PRJEB25962, sample SAMEA2042618) | human gut metagenome | biome: human gut; feature: human-associated habitat; material: faeces...
ATACTGACTTATTTTGAAGCCGATGAAAAGAAAGCAGGAGGCACATACCGGACAGTACGAGGAGAGATCAAGCGGATCGATGAATACAGACGGGTGATCGTTTTGCTGAAAGAGGAAAGCGAGCGGAGAAACGATGTTCCGGAGATAGAAAGGCGAAAAGAGATCTCGCTGGAAGATTTATACGGGATCGAGATTTTGTGAGCGGTTATTGTGCACAATTTACAAAAATGAGTATATACTCCTATGTAATACTAACAAATCAGATAAAGAGGGTGTCGCAAAATCATCAAATCAGAGGATTGAGCGATACCCTTGCTCTCTGTATAAAAATCCGAAAGCTTTCATACCCCCGAACAAGTTATTACATTTGAATAACAAAAGTACAGATCCTTTTCTGTTTAAGGTATAACAAAGACTGTGCCTCGGCACATTCTAGCGTCTGCGGCGTTACTGAGCGCCAGTGACGCTCGTCTAGCAACGACCGAAGTGAAACTGAGACGCTTGCGACATCATCATTGTACGCCGCAGTGCGCATCCTGCCGGAGGCTTTTTTATGGGCGTGTGAAAAAACGAGAGTTTTTTCATGCGTCCTTTTGCTTATGGTTATAATAATAGTTATATTACATAAAAAATGGTATAATAACCATATTATGATAGGAGGATAGACATAAATGTTTGTAGAAGAACGACATCAGGAAATCTTACGTCTGTTAAATGAAAATGAAAAAGTAAAAGTCAAAGAGTTAAGCAAACGATTTGAGGTTACAGAAGACTGTATTCGAAAAGATTTAGCGAGTATGGAAGCAAAGAATCTTTTAAAACGAACATATGGGGGAGCGGTTCTTCCAGATACTTTGCATCCGGGGCATACTAATATTGTATCAATAAGAAAAGATAAAAATATAAAAGAAAAAAGAATGATCGCAAAGAAAGCAGCGGAATTAATTCACGATGGAGATATGATCTTTCTTGACACATCCACAACGAATATCGAATTGGCACGAGAAATCATAGAACGCAGATTAGAAGTTACAGTTGTAAGCTGTATGCTTGATATTGCAGAAGTATTTACAGCAACAAAGAATGTAAAATTTATTCTTCTTGGAGGAGAATTTAATCGTTCTCAGAACGGATTTTTAGGGGAACTTGTGTTGCAGATGATGGAGAATTTCCGATTTGATATTTCTTTTATGGGAGTTGTAGGAGCAAATCTTTATGATAATGCGATCATGACCTATGTTCCTGAAGATGGAATTATGAAGCATAATGCTGTCAAGAAGAGTAGCAAGTGTTATCTTATGATGGAAAGTCACAAATTTGATTTTAAAGCAAATTATGTATATGCAACATTTGATGATGTAGATGGAGTGATCTGTGAGGATGGATTATCCAAAGAGATTCAGGATAAATTAGAAACATATCAGACGAAAATCATATAAAGAACTACGGAAGCGAAGAATTATTTTTTATTCTTTGCTCTTTTTTTGGTTAATTTTAAGAAAAAACAGAAAAACATCTTGAATAACAATAAAAAACAATATATAATAATAAAAAACGATAATAAAAGCGAAAAACAATAGAAAGGACAAATTCTATGGAAGGATTATATCAGACACAGCGAATCAAAGATTTAAAAGATAAAATGTTATCAGAGCCAAGATACGCATCAATTGAACAGGCACTGATCATTACAAAAACATATCAGGAGAATGAAGATGATCCAAAGATCATACAGAGAGCAAAATCATTAAAAGCAGCTTTAGAGAAGATGGAGATCCGTGTAGAACCTGAAGAACTGATCGTTGGAAATCGTACAGCTGGAGTTCGTTATGGAGTTGTATTTCCAGAGAGTGGTAGCACATGGGTAGATAAAGAATTTGAAACACTCCCAACAAGACCACAGGACCGTTTCAATGTACATCAAGAAGATATTGAGACATTCCGTAAGGTCATCAAACCATACTGGGAAGGAAAATCCTTAGAAGATGTCCTGAACCAGAGATATGGAAAAGAGATCAACAAGATTGCCAAAGTTGTAAAGATCAACCAGAAAGACCACGCACAAGGACATATCTGCCCAGATTGTGTCAAATGGTTAAAGATGGGACCGCAGGGACTGCTTGATCAGGCAGAAGAAAAACTAAAGATATGTAAAGAAGAACAGAAAGACTTCTATGAAAGTGTTAAGATCGTCATGGAAGGAGCAAAACACTTTATGGTCCGTCATCATGACTTGATCATGAACATGGCAGAAAATGAATCAGATGAAACAAGAAAACAAACCATGATCAAAGTAGCCAAAAACTGTAAGAATATTTCCGAACGTCCAGTACAGACATTTCATGAAGCAGTACAGTCTACATGGTTCTTGTTTGTAATTTTACAGATGGAATCCAATGCATCTTCATTTTCACCAGGAAGATTAGACAGACATTTAGAAGCTTATTATGAAAAAGATATCAAAGAAGGAAACTTAGATAAACAGCAGGCGTTAGAGATCATCGAATGTTTATGGTTGAAATTTAATGGGATCGTATATATGAGAAACTCTCACGGAGCAAAATATTTTGCAGGATTCCCGATTGGATTTAATATCGCGATCGGCGGTCAGGATGAGAATGGAAATGATACATATAATGATTTATCATTCTTGTTCTTAGAAGCTCAGAAACATTTAGGACTTCCACAACCAAACCTTTCCGTAAGACTTCACGAAGGAACGTCGGACGAATTATTAAAAGAAGCAGTCAGAGTCGTAGCCAAAGGAAGCGGAATGCCACAGTTCTTCAATGACAAGGCAGTCATTCCTTCCATTCAGGAATTAGGAATTGAAGAAAAAGATGCAAGAGATTATGCGATCGTTGGATGCGTGGAATTAACAACGCAGGGAAATAACCTTGGATGGAGTGATTCTGCAATGTTTAACTTAAATAAAGCATTAGAAGTGGCATTGACAGGAGGAATCTGTCTCTTAACCGGAGAAAAGATCGCACCAGATTATGGAAACCTTGAAACGTACGAGACATTTGAAGAGTTGGAAGCAGCATTCAAGAAACAAATTGATTATTTCATGGATAAGATGCTTCTTGCATGCGAAGAAGTAGAGAAAGCTCATATTGATCTTTTGCCATCTCCATTCTTATCAGCATCCATTGAAAACTGTATGGAAAATGGAATGGATGTCACAGCAGGCGGTGCAAAATACAATTTATCCGGAATTCAGATGATTCAGGTTGCAAATCTTGCAGACAGTCTTGTCGCAATCAAGCAGCTGGTGTATGATGAAAAAAAGTGCACACAAAAAGAAATGCTTGATGCATTAAAGAACAATTTTGAAGGATATGAAATCTTAAGAGCAATGTGCGTTAATAAGGTTCCGAAGTACGGAAATGACATCGATGAAGTTGACAAACAGGGAACAAAATGGGCAGATTACTTCAAGAATCGATTAAGAACATTTAAAAACTATCGAAAAGGTCCATATCATACAGGAATGTATACCGTATCAGCCCATGTGCCAATGGGTGAAAATGTAGGCGCAACTCCAGATGGAAGATATGCGAAGGAACCATTAGCAGATGGAGGAATGTCACCTGTTTACGGAAGAGATATCAAAGGACCAACAGCCGTATTAAAATCCGTATCCAAACTAGATAAGACACTTACAACCAATGGCGGATTATTAAATATGAAATTCCTTCCTGAATTTTTCAAGACAGAGACAGGAATTGATAAGTTTGCAAATTTCTTAAGAACATTTGTAGATCTTGAGATTCCACATATCCAGTTTAACGTAGTAAGAAAAGAAGACTTGCTCGCAGCAAAGAAGAATCCAGAGCAATACCGCGGATTGACCGTCAGAGTTGCGGGTTACACAGCCTACTTTACAGAACTTGCCGATGAACTGCAAAATGAGATCATCGCAAGAACAAGTTATGGAGATATTTAAGATGACAGGAAAAGTATTTGATATTCGCAGATTTTCAACGCACGATGGAGACGGAATCCGTACCACAGTATTTTTAAAAGGATGTCCGTTAAAATGTGTCTGGTGTCAGAATCCAGAAGGAATTTCGATTCGCAAAAGACCAATTTATTTTGAAAACCGCTGCATGCATTGTAAGACGTGTATTGCGAAATCAAAAAATCAGGGCGTTACGATGGAAAATGACCAGATACACATTCATCCAAACAGAAATGAAAACTGGAATACCATCATTGACTGGTGTCCAACGGGAGCAATCGCCATGGATTCCAGAGAGATGAGCGTAGAAATGGTTATGGAAGAAATCCGCAAAGATAAATCATTCTATCGTTATGGAAATGGAGGAGTTACGATCTCAGGAGGGGAACCGTTATTACAGTGGAAATTTACAAAAGAGCTGTTAAAAGCATGCAAAAAAGAAGGAATTCACACCGCAATCGAGACATCCTTGTATGCAGATCAGGAAGTGATCAAAGAACTCCTTCCATATCTAGACAGGATTTTTGCAGATTTCAAATTAGCAACAGAAAAAGACCATATGTATTACACTGGGGTTTCAAATCAAAAGATCAAAGATAATATCAGATACTTATTAGAGACATCAAACAGAGAGAAGGTCATCATAAGAACACCGATGATTCCAGAAATGACTGCAACGAAAGATAACATCAAGGGAATTGCAAAATATTTAAATGGGATCTATCAGTATGTTTCCTATGAAATCTTAAACTACAATCCACTGGCAGAAGCAAAATATCACTTGGTAGATAGAGAATATTGTTTTGAAGAAAATCCCAAACTGTATACAAAAGAACAGATGCAGGAATTTAAAAGCTGGGCAGTCGAAGGTGGATTAGAAAATATTATTATTGAATCATAATAAGTATGTATCATGAAGAAAAAAGTGAAATGTACAGCCGTTTTGTGCGACTGTATTTCACTTTTTTACGTTATGCTTCGAGCTGTTTTCCTAGAAAATCAGAAGCAATTTTGGCAATTTTAAACTCCTGATCATCTAATTCATCTTCAATAGAAAGAATACATACAAATCCAACGGCTTCACTTTCTGCAATGATCGTAGAAAGACACACATAGCGAAATACCTCTGGGAAGTCCAAGATCAGAGGAAAGAAATCTTCTTTTTCACGGTCCATCAATATATGTTTTCGATCTATCAAAGCTTCTTCAGCCTTTTCATCTAATAATTTTCCGATTAGTTTTTTGGCATTTGGTCCGGCAGCAGCGATCACACAGTCTTGATCACAAATACAGATTGTATGTGGAATCTGAGCAGCGATCGATTCTGCATATAGCTTCGCACTGTTTCCTAGTTCACCGATCGGGGAATATTTCTTTAAAATGATATCGCCGTCCCTCTCTGTAAATATCTCCAAAGGATCGCTTTCTCTGATATGCATGGTTTTTCGTATTTCTTTTGGTATAACGATCCGGCCAAGGTCATCAATCCTTCGTATAATACCTGTAGCTTTCATTCTTAAGATCCTCCATATTCATTGGTTTTCGTGTATGCTTGTAGTATTTGTAAAATCATTGGTTTTATACCCGGATTATGGTATAATATTTCATTAACAGAGAAAAGGTAAGGAGAATTAAGATGAAATTTCATACACAATTAAAAGCGAAAGATATTTTTAAATTTTCATTAGCATACACGTATTCCGGAGTACAGGCGATTTTGACGATTTTTATGCTGGGAGTCGGAGCATATATGATCGTCCATGGAATCGGTCAGCCAGAAGGACAGACGAATATTATTTTTGGTGTAGTTGTTATTGCATTATTTGTTGTCATTAATCCACTGATGATATATGTAAAAGCAAAGAAACAGGCAATTGAGAATCCAGTATACAAGAATCCAACATACTATACCTTACGAGATGATGGTATTTTTGTGGAACTAGGAGAAGAAAGTGCGACGATCGAGTGGACCAGAGTTTATAAGATCACACATTTTATGGGACTGACATTATTGTATACAGGAAAACAGCAGGCATTTGTATTTCCAGATTATGAACTTGGTGATGACAGAGAAAAGATGTTAGATTATATGAAAGAACACATCAAAGAAGTAAGAAAGAAGGCTGTTCAGACACAGACAGATGGAGGAGATATTTCAAAATATTCCAAGGCATCTACAGAAACTGAGCAGGAAGAGACAGAAGTATCGGAATCAGAAGTTCAAGAGAATTCAGAAGGAGAAGAATAGAAAATGATCGTACAAAGTTTTTGTGCAGAAGATACGTATGAGATCGGAAAGAAGATCGGACAGGAGGCACAGCCTGGACAGGTGATCTGTTTATATGGAGATCTTGGGGTTGGTAAGACTGTATTTACAAAAGGGTTGGCAGATGGACTTGGTATCACAGAACCAATTCAGAGTCCGACTTTTACGATCGTAAGAGAATATGAAGAGGGAAGGCTTCCACTATATCATTTTGATGTTTATCGTATTGGTGATATTGAAGAGATGGACGAGATCGGATATGAGGATTATGTTTATGGAGAAGGAGTCTGTCTGATCGAATGGGCAAATCTGATCGAGGAGATTCTGCCAGATCATTATCAAAAGATTACGATCCGTAAAGATTTAGAAAAAGGATTTGACTATCGAGAGATTGAAATGGAGGAACAATAGATGAAATTATTAGTACTGGACAGCTCTGGTCTGGTAGCTTCTGTGGCATTGATCGAAGATGATCAGTTGATCGCAGAGTATACGACTGGAAATAAATTAACACATTCTCAGACGTTACTTCCGATGTTAGATGAAGTAATCAAGAGAACATCCTTTGAGATAGAAGATATTGATGCGGTTGCGGTAGCAAAAGGACCAGGTTCTTTTACGGGACTTCGCATTGGTGCAGCAACAGCCAAAGGATTAGGGCTGGCACTGGATAAACCGATCATTCCTGTGCCAACTGTAGATGGGCTTGCATATCAGTTATTTGGAACGTCCATGATCATTTGTCCAATGATGGATGCCAGAAGAAAACAAGTGTATACAGGATTTTACCGATTTGAAGGCAGTGAAATGAAAGTCTTAAAGGAACAATGTGCCCAGAGTGTAGAAGATACTTTGATACAGTTGAGGGAATACAATGAACCAGTTGTATTCCTTGGGGATGGCGTACCAGTATATAAAGAAGAAATCTTAGAGAAGATGGGTGATCTGGCAATTTTTGCTCCAGCACATGCAAACCGCCAGAGAGCAGCAGCAGTCGGAACGTTAGCACAAGTATATTTTGCACAGGGAATTTATGAAAGTGCAGACGAATTTGTGCCAGAATATTTAAGAAAATCTCAGGCTGAACGAGAGAGAGAAGAGAGGCTTCATGGACAAAAGTAGTATAACAGCCAGAGAATGGCATGTGAGGAAAGCACTTCCAGAAGATCTTCCGATGATCGCAGAGATAGAAAAACTTTCTTTTCACAGACCATGGAGTTTCGATAGTATTGAGTCTTTCTATTATCGTAAAACTAGTGATATTTATGTATGGAGAGACAGAAATCGTATTAGTGGATATATAATCGCTGAGCATGTGTTAGATCAGGCAGAATTACATAGGATCGCAATGATTCCCTTTATAAGGAAGATGGGAATTGGCACATTGTTGTTTCATGAGTTCAGGTATCAGGAGATAGGGGTAGACACGATCTATTTGGAGGTCAGAGAATCGAACGAAGCAGCGTATCAGTTTTATTTAAAGAATGGATTTGAAGAATATGGACGCAGAGCAAAGTATTATAAGGATCCGATCGAGGATGCGATCTTAATGTTTTGTGAAATTTCAACAGATGACCAATCATTTCCACTGGATTCTTCAGAAACGCCCGTTTATAATGATGAGCGTAAGGAGGAGAATGAGATGAAATGTAATGTATGTGGACAGTTATTAAACAATAAAACAGATTATATAGAAGTTAAAAAAGAATGGGGGTATTTCTCAAACAAAGATACGCAGATTCATGAATTTAAGATTTGTGAGAGATGTTACGATCGTATCGTAAAACAATTTGAGATTTCTCCAAAGGTAACAGAGAAGAGTGAGATATTATCATAAAAGGTGATTTATGTTAGATGTATGTTTACTTGGAACCGGTGGAATGATGCCGCTTCCATATAGAAAGTTGACCGCATGTATGACAAGATTCAACGGGCATAGTCTGTTGATCGACTGCGGGGAGGGAACACAGGTAGGAATTAAAGAGAGGGGCTGGAGTGTTAAACCATTAGATGCGATCTGTTTTACACATTTTCATGCAGATCATATCAGTGGACTTCCAGGACTTCTTTTAACACTTGGAAATGCAGAACGAACAGAACCTCTTTTGATCATAGGACCAAAAGGCGTAGAAAGGGTTGTGAATTCACTGCGCGTGATCGCACCAGAACTTCCATTTCCGATCGAATTTTATGAATTAAATGAGAAAGAGCACGTTATTGAGATGGATGGCTATAAAATTGAAGCTTTCTATGTAAAACATAATGTGCCTTGTTATGGCTATAATATGATCATCCCAAGAGCTGGGAAGTTTGATCCTGTAAAGGCAAAGGAAAATGACATCCCGATGAAATACTGGAACAGGCTTCAAAAGGGAGAAACTGTGACAAGTGAAGATGGTCGTGTACTTACAAGTGATATGATCTTAGGAAGTCCTAGACCTGGAATTAAATTGACATATTGTACGGATACAAGACCAGTCCAGACAATTTCTGAACACGCAAAGAATGCAGATTTATTTATTTGTGAAGGAATGTATGGAGAAGAAGGAAAAGAAAAGAAAGCAAGAGAATATAAACACATGACATTTTACGAAGCTGCGCATCTTGCAAAAGAAGCAGATGTAAAACAGATGTGGTTAACTCATTATAGTCCGTCATTAGTCCGGGCAGAAGAATTTATGGGGAAAGTGAAGTCGATTTTCCCTAGAGCAAAAGCTGGAAAAGACGGTAAGACGATAACTTTAGATTTTCAGGAAGAATAGGAGAATACGATGAGCGATAAGATTAAGATTCTGGCAATCGAATCTTCCTGCGATGAGACAGCGGCAGCAGTTGTAGAGGATGGAAGATGTGTAAAATCCAATATCATTTCATCTCAGATCGAACTGCATAAGCTATATGGCGGTGTTGTCCCTGAGATTGCCTCAAGAAAACATGTAGAGAAAGTGAACTTTGTAGTAAGAGAAGCATTAAAAGAAGCAGGAGAAACATTAGACAGTATTGATGCGATCGCGGTTACTTATGGACCAGGATTAGTCGGTGCACTATTAGTTGGTGTGGCAGAAGCGAAAGCACTCGCGTTTGCAAAGAAGAAACCATTGGTAGGAGTGCATCATATTGAAGGACATATCTGCGCTAATTATATTGAACATCCAGATTTAGAACCTCCATTTTTATGTCTGGTCGTATCAGGGGGGCATACACACCTTGTTGATGTCAAGGATTATGGAAAATACGAGATCATTGGGTGTACAAGAGATGATGCAGCAGGAGAAGCCTTCGATAAAGTAGCACGTGCGATTGGACTGGGATATCCAGGAGGTCCAAAGATTGAAGCCTTAGCAAAAGAGGGAGATAAGAATGCAATTTCATTCCCTAGAGCCAAAGTAAATGATTCCAAGATGGACTTTAGCTTTAGCGGGTTAAAATCCTCTGTATTAAATTATTTAAATAAATGTGAGATGAAAGGGGAAGAAGTAAACCGTGCGGATGTCGCGGCTTCTTTCCAGGAAGCGGTTGTAGATGTTTTGAGTTCTCACGGAGTAGAAGCGGCGAAAGAATTAGGATACAAGAAACTTGCAATCGCAGGTGGAGTTGCATCCAATGGAGCATTTCGTGCAAAAATGATCGAGAGATGTAAGGAAGCAGGAATTGAATTTTATCATCCATCTCCTATTTTCTGTACAGATAATGCAGCAATGATCGGGGTTTGTGGATACTATGACTATATCAATGGTGTAAGAAGCGGTTTAGATCTGAATGCGGTACCTGGATTAAAGATTGGTACCAGACAGGGGTAAATACATGGGAGAAAAAATTGCGGCAATCGTTTTGGCAGCAGGAGAAGGAAAAAGAATGGGAAGCGGAATCCCAAAACAATATATGCTGATCAAATCAAGGCCTTTGGTGTACTATGCGCTGAAGGCTTTTGAGGAGAGCGCTGTAGATGAGGTTATTCTTGTTACAGGAGAAGACGAGATAGATTACTGTAAAGAGTATATTGTAGACCGTTATCATTTTAATAAGGTGAAAAAGATCGTGCCAGGCGGATGGGAACGTTATGCATCCGTTTATTTTGGGCTTGAAGCAATTGAGGATGCAGATTATGTACTGATCCATGATGGAGCACGTCCGATGATCAGTGCAGAATTAATACAAAAATGCATATACTATGTAAAAAAATATCGTGCATGTGTCGTGGGAATGCCATCGAAAGATACGATTAAAGTTGTTGATGAGGAGAATTACGCGATCCGTACACCTGAGAGAAAAACATTGTGGCAGGTTCAGACGCCACAGTGTTTTGAATTTGACCTTGTAAAAAAGGCATATGAAAAGATGATGGAAAATGATGATGGAAAAGTAACCGATGATGCAATGGTAGTAGAAACATATGGGAATGTGCCGGTAAAACTGTTTGAAGGTGGTTATGATAACATTAAGGTCACGACACCAGAGGATGTTAGACTTGCAACGAATCTTGTACGTGTAAGGAAAGTTTTTCACAAGCTTCATGTGTTACATGATAAGTTGATATATCTACAGATGAAGGCCTATAAAAAGCGATTTAGAGAGAAAAAACAAAAAAAATAAAAAAAATTTAAAAAAAGTGTTGACATATGTATTCTGGTTTGGTATTATAAACAAGTCGTCGCGTGAGACACACAAAACGACAATAACAGAATACGTTATGGAGAGGTATCGAAGTGGTCATAACGAGGCGGTCTTGAAAACCGT